>Ga0102953_1002014_pt1 | contig 12437 bp, 9 predicted proteins | sample SalPon2A_C_D2_MG_FD_78509 | JGI IMG/M metagenome (GOLD analysis project Ga0102953, IMG submission 78509) | Soil microbial communities from South San Francisco under conditions of wetland restoration - Salt Pond MetaG R2A_C_D2_MG | ecosystem: Environmental > Terrestrial > Soil > Wetlands | place... | reverse complement strand
CAGGTACAGGCACGATCTTTTTGAAAAATGGATAAAAAATAAAAAGACGATAGAATTTGTGCTTGAAAATTTAGCATTTGCAAACTTTGATCCGGAATTCTTTGAAAAACATGAAGAAGAAATTGTTGAGGAATTTAATGCGCAAAATCCAGGAGCAAACTTAAAATTAAAATCGAAGAGAGGACTGAGTAAAATTAAAAAAACTTCCTTAGCGTAACTAAGTAAACTTAGTGCCTAAGTGGTTTTTTACCACTAAGTAATAGAGAGTACAAAGGGACACAAAGCTAAAAATTATGACACCAATACAAATTGAACCATTTAAAATTTATAAAGAAAATCCAAAACTGGATTTTATTAAAAAAATCGGTTTAGGAATTTTTCTTTTGGGAGTATTTTCGTTGTTAGCCAGTCTTACTGGAACAGCAATGCAAATGCCCCGCTTATTTCTTTTTCTGAGTTTTGGTCTGTCAATTATTGGTGCTGTTATTTATTCCATACCTGTTATCTGGGAATCACCTGCGGGAATTAAAAACAACAAAATATTTTTTAATAATTTTACTTCACGCGGAATAATTGCCTGGATTGCTGGAATAATAATTACTGCATTTTACATTTTCCTTTACTGGTTCCCTTCAACAATTGAAAACTGGATACGCCTGGTTGACCCGCTAAGTTATTTTTTACGTGGAGAAAAAGCGGACAGATGGTTTTTGTACGGGACGTTTTATACACTTGCTGTTCTTTTTATGGGTTTAAAAATGATTATCAAATACCGGCACAGCAGGTATCATATAATCAGGACATTTTCAGTAATGTTTTTCCAGCTGGGTTTTGCATATTTGATCCCTGCATTACTTATAATGTTCAACAAACCGGAACATTATTTCACTTATTTCTGGCCGCTCAAATATCAATATCTATTTCCTTCAAGCGTACATTATCTTACTAGCAATTCCGGTGCACTCGGATATTTTATGGTATTCTGGGGAGCTGCTATGACGTTCATCGCAGTTCCTTTACTTTCATATTTTTTTGGAAAAAGATGGTACTGTTCCTGGGTATGCGGATGCGGTGGACTTGCAGAAACTGCAGGCGATCCTTTCAGGCATCTTTCGGATAAGTCTCTAAAAGCCTGGAAAATTGAAAGATGGTCAATACATTCTGTACTTGTTTTTGTTGTTGTAACAACTACCCTGCTATGGATTAATTCCGCGTCGGAGGGGAAAGTGCTTGGGAGTCTCTCACAGTCTTTTTCTTCTGTTTACGGGTTTTTAATCGGTGCAGTTTTTTCCGGTATAGTTGGAGTTGGATTTTACCCACTAATGGGAAGCCGTGTCTGGTGCCGTTTTGGTTGTCCGCTTGCTGCTGTACTCGGACTATTCCAGAGATTTAAATCAAAATTTAGAATAACTACTAATGGCGGGCAGTGCATTTCCTGCGGAAATTGTTCCACATACTGCGAAATGGGAATTGATGTAAGAGCATACGCACAGCGCAAACAAAACATAATCCGATCTTCATGCGTCGGGTGCGGAATTTGTGCGGCTGTTTGTCCACGTGGAGTTTTAAGACTCGAAAACGGTCCGGAAGAAGGAAGGTATAATGTTGTGCTGGATGATGAATTATTAAAAGACTACAATTAGGCATTATAAAAGAATTTATAAAAATGTAATGATAAGTTTATTAATTACTTCAAACAATGTTATAGAGCTTTTTTCCAAATAATCTACCAAATTTTATCTACATTTTATTTCACCAAATCTTAGTAAAATAGTTCTTAATTTGAATTAACCCCAAAATTCCTTTATTATTGCTACCAAAATTTTTCTAATATTCCTAGCAAAGAAATGTATAAAAATCTAATAAAAATATTTTTGTTGTTTATATTCTGCATTCCGATTTATTCCCAGAATTACCAGTCAGAGAAGGACACACTGAGAGATCTTAAGAACAAATTGGCAAAGGAAATTAATGTACTTAAATCAGACGTGGACAGCCTGAGATCAATAATTTCCGCGCGCGATTCTCAAATAACAAAAATTGAAGGTGAGACTGCAGTTTTTAAAAAGAAACTTTATTACAAAAAGTATGGAAAAGTAAACGGTCAAAGAGTACTGGAAGGAAAAATCTGGAAAGGAATGTCTGAAGATATGCTGCAAGATATCTGGGGAAAGCCCGACAAAACAAACACCGATAAACATCCCTGGGGTGTTTTTACACAGTGGCACTACGGCGATATTACCTATTTCTTTAAGAACTCAATTTTAATAGATTGGGAACAGGAATCTAAATAATAATTATATAAGGGGAATAAATTATGCCGCACTGTACTTTAGAATATTCAGATAATGTCCTGGATAAAACGGACGATCGTGCAATTTTAAAGAATATTCACGACGTAATTATCGAAACAAAAATGTTCTCTTTGAATGACCTGAAGAGCAGAACAATTGTTCATCACGATTATTTAATAGGAGACGGCGATCCGGAAAGGGCATTTGTTACATTAAAAATTTCAATTTTAACTGGAAGAGATGATCATATAAGGAAGACAATTTCAGAAAATTGTCTGGATATACTCAAAAAGTCTTTCCCAGAATCTTTCGAAAAATTGAAGTTAAGTATTACAGTTCAGATTAATGAAATGGATAAAGGGACTTACTCAAGAGAAGTCAATTATTAATTTTAGAGACGGGGCATGCCCCGTCTCTACTGTAAGCCTTATTTTATTTTCCAATCGGGCAATCTTCCCGGCGTCCACGGAGCATTGTACTTTTCAAGCTCGTTTTCCAGGTTTTTAAAATCTTCACTATAAAGCTTTTTAATCTGGTTCAAGACAGGAGGAAATTCTGCAACCAGAATATTAAAAGCATCCCGTTCTTTTTTGGTAATATCTGAAGTAGAACGCCAGTGTGTATATGCAAGAGTTCCTAATCTTTCATTAAATGTGACAGGAGACGGTGGTGTTTCTTCAGCACTCGGGTGATCAGCATCCCTGTTAAACTTCAACCAGATATTCTGTAATTGATCTGACAAATTATCTGCCTTAGTCATCAAGTCAGCCGGCGCCTGTGGTGTATTTAATAGTGCCTGTTTAATATCCGCGACTTTATCAATCATATCATTCAGGAAATTATAAGTACCTCTTACAGTACGAACAATTTCATTTGCCTTTTGCTGGAATGCAACGAGTTCATCCCTTTTTGCGGTAGGTAATGTTGTATTATTCAATGAATTAACTTTAAAAATTTCTTGCGTACCAATTTGAATTACACTGTCCCTTGTTAACATTGAAATGCTTACCGTATAGTTGCCCGGCATAACAAGAGTAGAACTTCCTTCCCTGGCAAGAGGATTGAATTTATTCTTTGCAGCTTTAACAGGTGATGTACTCTCGAATCGCAGATCCCAGTTTTCTCTTTGAATTCCCTTCCCTGCTGCCTTTGTAATTTTTCTTATAACATTGCCGGATGCATCGGTTATTTTAAAAACAAGATAAGGTGCAATTTCATTTTTTTCAGCTCGGAGTTGTTCATCTGACGGCTGAGGAATTGGCTTGCCCTCTTTAAATAATTCTTTTTCTTTTTCCTTTCTTATTTGCTTTAGTGTTTTTGGTACTTCTTTAATATAATATGAAAATATTGCACCGTATTCAGGATTTGATGCTTTAAAATAGGTTGAGCCCTGCCCGTATTTTCCAGATGTCTGAATGTACATCAAAGCATCTTTAACCGGAAACGTATATGAGTCCTTGTTCAATAAATCCTTATTTGTTTCTCGTAAAGGTTCATAATTATCAAGTATATAAAATCCCCTTCCAAATGTCGCAAGCACCAGGTCGTTTTCTCTTTCCTGTATTGCAATATCCTTAACAGAAATAGTTGGGATTCCATTTTTCAACTGAACCCATTTTCCGCCCCCATCTGCAGAAAAGAAAATTCCGAATTCTGTACCGACAAACAACAGGCCAGGATTTTTAAAGTCCTGCTGAATTGTGTGCGCCGAGCCATTCTTTGGTAGGTTCGAAGCAATTGATTCCCACGATTTGCCTTTATCCGTACTCTTTAAAACATAGGGAGTAAAATCATCACGTTTTAGATTACTAAAAGTTGCAAAGACAATATTTTCATCAAACTTTGACGGTTGAATATCAGAGACATAGGTATACTGAGGAACACCGGGGAATTCAGAAATTTTTCTCCATGTTTTTGCATCTTCAGAAACCTGTATAAGTCCGTCATCAGTTCCGGCGTACAAAAGATTTTCTTTTACCGGGGATTCGGTTAATGAAACTATTGTGCCCCAGAGAGATGTTGATTTATCTTTTGCTACAGCATCAGTACTCCAGAATTTTCCCATTACTGGCCAGGTATTTCTATCTGTCTGGGTCGTTAAATCACCACTTATTTCAGTCCAGGTGTTTCCCCTGTCATCACTTCTAAAAATTTTATTTGCCGCCGTGTATATTCTCTTGTGATTATGAGGGCTGACGAATAAAGGAGTGTCCCAATTCCATTTAAATGTAAGCTCACCTTTTCCAGGTTCAGGCCTGATATCCACAGCCTCTCCACTTGCTTTATCGTAACGAACCATATTTCCGTATTGAGCTTCAGCATAAACAATATTTGGATCCACCGGATCTATTGCACTCCAGAATCCATCTCCACCATTAGTTACAAACCAGTCACTGTTTACAATTCCGTCGCGACTAGTAGTTGCTGAAGGACCACCCATACTGTTATTGTCCTGTGTTCCGCCGTACACATAATAGAAAGGTTCGGTGTTATCTACAGCTACCCTATAAAACTGGGTGATCGGTAAATTTTCCTTGAAATCAAAATTCTTTCCACCATCAAAAGTTTCATAAACTCCCCCATCACCACCAATTAGAAAATGATCTGTAAAATCAGGATCAATCCACATAGCGTGATCATCTACGTGACGATTATTATTTCCAACAGGCATCCAGGTTTTACCGCCATCAAGGGTAACGCGGGACCTGGTTTCCGTTGAATATACCTTATCTACATTTTGGGGATCACAATAAATTTCATTATAATATTGACCAGAAGACGCATAATCACTCATTTTCTCCCAGCTTGCACCACGATTTGTAGATCTGAAAAATCCGCTTTTACCTTCTGCAGCTTCAACAATCAAATAAATTACATCCGGATTTACAGGCGAAACTGCAATACCCATTCCTCCCAGATCAACATTCGGCAAGCCGCTCATTATTTTTTCCCATGATTCTCCACCGTCGGTTGATTTATAAACTTTTGATTCAGGCCCACCCCCTATTTTTGTAAATACGTGACGTCTTCTTTGTTCAGAAGTTGCATACATTACATCAGGATCTCTCGGATCGTACACAATATTATTTACGCCGGTATTCTCACTGATGTTCAAAACTTTTTTCCAGGTTTTGCCGCCATCAATTGTTTTAAACAATCCCCTGTCGCTCCCCGGTCCCCACGCAGATCCTTCAGCAGCTATAAAAACTATATTTGAATTTCTGGGATCGACTACGATCCCACCTACCTGGCGAGAATCTTTCAATCCCATATTCTTCCAGCTTTTCCCCCCATCGGTTGATTTATAAACTCCGTCTCCATAACCAAGAGCTCTTTGATGATTATTCTCACCTGTTCCCGTCCAGACTACATAAGGATTGTTAGGATCGATACTTATGCAGCCAATTGAATAAGCACCGTACTTATCAAAAACCGGTTTAAAAGTTATGCCGGAGTTTTCAGTTTTCCAGATATTGCCGCTTGCAGTTGCAACATAATATTCGCTGTGATTATTTGGATTAACAGCAAAATCTGCAATCCTTCCCGATGTAAAAGCCGGGCCGATACTTCTTAATTTTAATCCGCTGAATGTTGAAGAATTCATTGGATCTTTTTCCTCATCTTTCTTTTCGTCCTGTGCAAAGTTAACTGAAGAGATAAAAAAAGCGAGAATTAGTAAAATTTTAAGAAATTGTTTCATAAATCACCTGTAAAAGATTTATTAAAAATTGATATGATAAAAAACCTGAAATGTGCATCAATAGGAAAGAAATAATTATAGAGTTTTTAATTTCTTTTCAAATTAGAAAAATAAGTTACTTTTTACAACAAAAATCTGATGGGTGGCATTTGAATACGGCAGGTATTTATCACAATTATATTGCTATGATTATTCTTTTTAAGTACTTTATAAAAGGCAATATTAAGGGGGAACAAATGTGCCGGTTTAGTACAATAGTAAACTTAAATTCAAATCTAAAATTCTCCAAATTACATACATTCAGATCAGCACAGGCCCCAAATTCCCACCCAGCATTATTAATCATTACGAATCTTATTCTCCAAAATTCAGGAGGATTTATGAAAAAACTATTTTTTTTGATTTTAATCTTACCGGTTTTATTCTTTTCAATAACTATGCAAGCTCAAACTGTTGATGAAATTGTTGATATGCATTTCGATGCGGTAAAACAGGATTTATTTAACAGCGTTCAAACGATAATAATTTCATCAGATATTTCAACTCCCGATGGCCTTATTCAACAAAAAATTTATTATAAGAGACCTGACAAAATGAAAATTGAAGAAAAGAAAGACGGATTTACTTCAATAAAGTCTTATGATGGAAATACCGGTTGGTTTATCTCACCCGCTGACAGTATACTGAATCCTGAGTTGCTGACCGGAAGAGAATTACGTGATATTAAATTTATGGCAAATCTAGACGGCTATTTTTTCTGCTATAGAAATAAGGGATATAAAATTTCATACGAAGGAACAGAAAATGTTTCAGGGAAGGAAGCCTACAAGATGAAATGCAAAACAACTCCGGATGATTCAACCTTTATTTTTGTGGACACAAAAACATATTTGTTTTCAAAAATTATAAAACCGGCAATCAATAAAGCGACATTTATTAGTAATTACAAAAAAGTAAATGGAATACCGTTCCCATATAAATTCGAGATAGACCAAAACGGCGTAAAAAGTACACAAGTTGTTAGAGGCATAAAACTGGACGTTGATCTGCCGGACAAAGAATTTCAGATGCCAGTAAAATAAAAAACAGGTAGAGGTATTTTGAATCACGGCTAAAAATGATTCTTTATAAAAATAATAATCGATAATTTTTATGTAAATTAAATTTTTTTAATTCAAACTTTATTCTTAATTTCACATAGGATGAGGTGCATGTTTTGCGTAAATGTATTTAACTTCTACAGGAACAATAAATGAAAAAAATTCTTGTTATTGAAGACGAACACCTCATTCGTGAATCAATAGTGGAATTCCTCGAATCCGAAGGCTTTACCTGCAACCAAGCATCAAACGGCCGGGAAGGAATAATTGCAGCAAAAAAAACACACCCGGATATAATTATCTGCGATATTAAAATGCCGGAAATGAACGGCCACCAGGTTTTAATGAGCCTGAGGGATGATCCCAGTATTGCATCAATTCCGTTCGTATTCCTCAGTGCAATGGTGGATAAAAAAGATTTTAGAACGGGAATGTCCCTTGGCGCAGATGATTATTTGACCAAACCCTTTACGAATGAGGACCTCCTTGAGGCAATTAATACAAGACTGGCTAAAAATAAGGAAGTTAAAGATAAACTCAGCAAACTTACTTATAATATAGCACAGTCACTTCCACATGAATTACGCACCCCACTTATATCTATTCTTGGTTATGCGCAATTACTAATGGACAAGCATAAGGAAATATACGATGACCAGGTTTTTGAATTTGCTCAAACAATTCATGAATCCGGTTTAAGGCTTCACAGGCTGATCCAGAATTTTATTATCTACACGAGACTCGAAATGCATGCCAGTAAGGGACCCAATGCAAAGATAGATGCACGTGTTAAGCAGGTATCAAAGGAATTCAGTGAATCCGTGTTAAAAAGGATTTCAAAAAAATATCAAAGACAGGAAGACCTTGAAACCGATGTGTCGAATGCAGAAATAAAAATGTCGCTTGATGATAGCAAAACTCTTATTGAGGAAATTGTTGATAACGCTTTCAAATTTTCACCTGCGGGTTCAAAAGTTTCTGTTAAAATTCAGAATGAAAACGGAAGATTTAACCTGATAGTTGCAGACAAAGGCCGCGGCATGAAACCGGATCAAATAGACAATATAGGGGCATACATTCAGTTTGAAAGGGATCGTTTTGAACAACAGGGTTCAGGACTGGGATTGATCATTAGCAAAAAATTAACTGAAATGCACGGGGGAAATTTTACTATTAACAGCGAGTATGAAAAAGAAACAATCGTTATAGCTTCTATACCTTCAAAATAATTCTTAAATAAAAATTTTTATTGAAAATAACTCTTCAGGTCCAACTCAATATCTTCCTCACAAAAAAACGGCTCTCCGTATGCTTTCCTTATCTGGAATCCATAAAACTTGGAGCGGGTTTCTATATAATCTAAAAATCTCGGACTGCTTATAAAAGTTTCCGGCTCACTGCTTTTGGGATCATAAAACTGTGTGCTGAATGCCCGGACGGCTTTCATTTTCTGCTCAATTGTGTCGGTAATGTCAACAATAAAAGTTGGCTTAAAAGTGTAGGTCTGCATATAATAAAAAAGTTTTTGAGGCCTATATGCTTCCTGTGCAACCTCTTTGTCAAATGTTTTTACTTTTGGCAAACCCGACTGGAACATTGCTTTTTTTACTATTATACTTGCATCTATATGATCCGGATGCCTGTCATTAAAATATGGTGCGAAGATTATTTTAGGTTTGTATTTTCTGATTTCCATTACAACCTTCATCAGGTTTTCCTGGTTGCGCATTATATTTCCATCAGGGATATAAAGATTCTCCCTGAGAGCAGCTTTTAGAGTTATTGCTGCCTGGAAAGCTTCTTTTTGTCTTGTTTCGGCAGTACCTCTAGTTCCAAGTTCGCCGCGGGTAAAATCTATTATGCCCACTTTCAGATTATTTGAAGTAAACTTTGCTATTGTTCCTCCCATTGAGAGTTCGGCATCATCAGGGTGGGCAGCAAAAACGAGTACATCAAGATTCATAAAAAAATATTGAATATTGGTTAGTTGGATATTTAAGAATTAAAATTAAGTATTTCTTTATATCATTCCAAAATAGATATAGTCCTGCTAAAATACTATTTACTTAAAAATAAACTAAAAAAGATGCTATTGATTACAGACTTTTCTGTTTATCTCAATATCCCCCCTGCTGCCGGACAGGGCTACTGCAATGGAATTAATACAGGTATCAAGGTTACACTTTTTTACCAAAAGTTTACCAAAAGTTAACCGGATATTTTATATCGATATGGAATATCATTTTTATGCTTACAAAAGAACGAATGTTAATTTGTTGTCTTGATACTTTTTAAACCCGACAAGTGCAAATTACTTATGGTTGTTGCTGAGTGATTCTATAAAGCCGGGTTGATCCGGAATTACACTTCCTTACAATAGATTCAGACAAAGGACAGAAGTGAGTTTAATTTGATGATTTAATTATTTAATTTTTTGTTGTAATCTATTTCATTTATAAACCCGGAAGGCATAAAATGAAAAAACTGGCGGGGATTCTTTTTTTAGTAGCTATTTTTTTTACCGGAACAACCAAAGCACAATTTGAAAAGACTGCATTTATCAACGGGAAAATTTATACCGTTAATGAAAAGCAGCCAATGGCTGAAGCTGTTGTAATTGAGAGGAATAAAATCCTCTTTGTCGGTTCAAATGCAGATGCAAATAAAATTATAAATAAAGAAACAAAGGTAATAGATCTTAAGGGCAGGTTTATGATGCCGGGATTTATTGATGCACATACGCATTTTATTTCAGGGGGATTTTATCTTACGGGGCTCGATCTAAACCCTGCAAAGTCCCGCGCTGAATTTATACAAATACTTAAAGATTATATAAAAGGAAAAGAAGACAGGTGGATAACCGAGGGAAACTGGGATCATGAAAAATGGGATGTAAAAGAGCTCCCCACAAAAGAATGGATTGATCCTTTTACAAAAAATACTCCTGTATATATTGACAGGTATGACGGGCATATGGCACTGGCAAATTCTTATGCATTAAAGCTGGCTGGAATTACAAAAGATACACCGAGCCCGGAAGGCGGACTAATAGTTAAAGATCCAAAAACAGGGGAACCTACCGGAATTCTAAAAGATAATGCGATGGACCTGGTAAGAAATATTATTCCACCTTATACTAATGAGCAATACAATGAAGCACTTGCCGCGGCTTTAAATGAAGCAAAAAGATTTGGAGTAACTTCCATTGGCGATATGTCGTACACAACTGATGAGTCTTTCCAGGAACAATTAAATACTTTTCAGAGATTTGAAAAAGAAGGCAAACTTACAGTAAGAGTTTCTACAAGAATGCCGATTAATACTTTTAAGAAACTTATAAAAGCAGGAATTCAATATAATTTTGGAGATAATTTTATTCAGATTGGTTCTCTAAAAGCTTATGCAGATGGTTCACTCGGTTCGAGTACCGCATGGTTTTTTGATCATTACGTTCAGGATCCTTCAACGTACGGCCTACCGAACGATATTTTTCAGAATGGAAATTTTGAAAAATGGGCTCTCGATGCAGATATGAATAAACTTCAGATTTGTGTACACGCAATCGGCGACAGGGCTGTTTCTGCAACTCTCGATGTAGTAGAAAAAATTGAAAAGCAAAATCCCGGCTGGGACAGGCGATTTCATATTGAACACTCACAGCATTTACAGCCGAATGATTTTGCAAGATTTGCAAAACTTGGTGTTATTGCCTCGATGCAGCCGACGCATTTGCTTGAAGACGGAAACTGGGCAGAAAAAAGAATCGGTAGAGAAAGATTGAAATATATGCACGCTTATAATTCCTTTTTGAAAGCAGGTGCAATTGTTGCATTTGGAACTGACTTCCCTGTTGTTACATTAAATCCGATGATTGGATTATATATGGCTGTAACGAGAAGAACTTCCGACGGAAAAAATCCGAACGGGATTGAACCACAGGAAAAAATTTCGGTTGAGCAGGCAATAAAATGTTACACTTTAAACAGCGCTTATGCAGAATACCAGGAAAATAAAAAAGGAAGCATTGAAAAAGGCAAACTCGCCGATATGATTGTTCTAAGTGATGACCTGCTAACAATCGATCCTGTAAAATTAAAAGATGTGAAAGTTGAAATGACAATACTGGACGGTAAGATAATTTACGAAGCCAGATAATTTTATATCTCTTAAATTCAGGCAGAATTTAAACGAATATTATTTTTGTAAATTCTGCCCGATACCCCATCATTCCGTCAGTTGGTTAAAGGATTGATCCTGAATATTCCCCCCAAAATATGGATAACTTTACCGTTAAATAACCCAGAGGTACCACTGGATAAATAGGTATTGCGGTTTACAAATTAACTCCTTACATTCCGATAAAATATTACGGGGACCATGCCTGGAAGTAAATTATTAAATAAAATAAGAACCGAATTAAGAACAAATCATTACAGCAAAAAAACAGAGCAAGCATATTTAGGCTGGATAAAAAGATACATTCATTTCCATAATAAAAAGCATCCGGCGGAAATGGGAGCTGATGAGATAAAATCATTTATAAACCATCTGGCGGTAAAAGAGAATGTTGCATCATCTACACAAGGCCAAGCATTACAAGGGATTTTATATTTATATAAAAATGTATTAAAAAAAGATGTAGGCTGGATTGAAGAAATTAAACGGTCAGCCCGCATCAAACATTTGCCAGTGGTACTGGATAAAAATGAAGTAAAGAATATACTCTATCAATTGAAGGAGAGAAATAATCTAATTGGCTGTTTGTTATATGGAACTGGAATGCGATTAAATGAAGGACTGAGACTGAGGATAAAGGACCTGAATTTTAGTTATAAAATAATAAATGTGCGAGACGGCAAAGGAGAAAAAGACAGGGTTACTATATTACCCAATATTTTGGTAAATGATTTAAAACAACAAATTGAGAAGGTAAAGAATTTGCATAAATTGGATAATAGGTCAAAAAATATTGAAGCTCCACTGCCGTATGCATTGAGAAAAAAATATCCAAATGCGGGAAAAGAACTTGCCTGGCAGTATATCTTTCCTGCTAAGAATCTTGTTTATGTGAAAGAAGAAAAAGTTAAATACAGAGTACATTTGCATCAAAGTATATTTCAGAAAGAATTTAAGAAGGCATTAACAAAGAGTAAAGTGGCTAAAAGTGCATCGCCGCATACTTTACGGCATTCATTTGCTACACATCTATTGCAGGATGGATATGATATTAGAACGGTTCAGGAACTTTTAGGCCACAAATCCGTCAGGACAACAATGATATATACCCACGTCTTAAACCGTGGTATATCAGTCAAAAGTCCATTGGATTAATAGTTTATATAT
>Ga0102953_1002012_pt1 | contig 12456 bp, 8 predicted proteins | sample SalPon2A_C_D2_MG_FD_78509 | JGI IMG/M metagenome (GOLD analysis project Ga0102953, IMG submission 78509) | Soil microbial communities from South San Francisco under conditions of wetland restoration - Salt Pond MetaG R2A_C_D2_MG | ecosystem: Environmental > Terrestrial > Soil > Wetlands | place... | reverse complement strand
GTTGTACATATTGCAACGACAAAACCAAGTACAACAGCAGATGAATTCACATTTACCGCACCATCTGTAACTAATAATACATCTTTAGCAAAAACAGATGTTGAAAAAATAAATGTGTTCCCGAATCCTTATTATGGATATTCAAACAGTGAAACATCAAGACAGGGTCATTTTGTAACATTTAATCATCTACCTCAAAAGGCAACTATCAGAATATTTGATCTTGCCGGAGTTCAGGTAACAAGATTACAGAAGGATGATCCGTCTCAGTTTATAACATGGAATATGACCAATCAGAATAATTATCCGGTTGCAAGCGGTATATATGTAGTTTATATAGATATGCCGGATCTTGGTCAGACAAAAATTCTAAAATTTGCAATGATTCAGGAAGAACAAATACTAAACGTGTATTGATGTTTCTTGAGGTATAAGCTTAATAAGCTTATACCTCAATTATAAAATTTAATTTAATTGGAAATTGGAGGAAAATATGATTCAAATTAAAAAATTACTGTTTGTCCTTCTGATTTGCACCATTGCAATAGTTGATGCTTTTGCAGGCGGTGAAAACAGAGCGGGAACAGCAGCTGCCCCTGAGCTAAAAATACCGGTTGGCAGCAGATATCTTGGAATGGGAGGTTCAGCTGTTGCTTCTGCCACAGGTTTGGAAGCTATTTATTGGAACCCGGCAGGTGTTGCAGTTACAAATACCTCAGCTAACGCAATATTCTCCTATAGAAAATATATTGCCGATATGAACATGGATTATGTTGCTGTAAGCGGAAGTTTCGAAGGTTTCGGAACTTTAGCTCTTGCATTCAGGTCTTTAAATGTTGGAGCAATTGATGTGACAACCTTAGCACAGCCGGATGGTACGGGTGAACAGTTTACACCTTCTTATTTTGTTATTGGTGTAACATATTCAAGACAACTTACTGACCGTATTTCGGTTGGAACTACATTTAACTTTATTAATGAAAGCTGGGCAAGAGTACAGGCTAATGCCCTCAGTTTTGATGTAGGTGTTCAGTACAGGAACCTGTTTGATATAGATGGCCTGGCAGTTGGTGTTGCTGTAAAAAACCTTGGTGGTTCAATGAAATATGAAGGCTCTGCTCTTTGGATTCAGGCTACCGCTCAGGGTTCTCAGAGACCTGCAACATTTTACCAGGTAGGTGCTGCATCTTTTGAATTGCCTTCTGAAATTTCACTTGGTCTTGCTTATAGCAGACATTTTGATGAAGATAATTCATTATCATTTGCTGGTACATTTGTAAATAATAACTTTGCTTATGATGAATACAGAATTGGTGCTGAATATAATTATCAGAATATGCTTTATCTAAGAGGCGGTTATATGTTCTCACCAAATACAGCAGATGATAATCCAAATATTTTTCAGGATTTTTCACTCGGCGTTGGTGTAAACTTCAAACAGTTCACTGATCTTGATATCTCTCTTGATTATGCATATGTTCCTGTAAAATACTTCGATGCAAACAATGCATTCACAATCAGGTTCGGGTTCTAATTAAGAGAAGCTTTCATGCATTTAAGTGCGGTTTTTCGAATAGATTAACCGCACTTTTTATTTTTAAACTCACCTTCTTAAACTTTGCATAAATAATATTCTAACTATTTATTATTAAAATAATTTGACTTAAAGAAATGTAGTAGAAGTGTGGTATGATGCTTACTTCCTACCATAATAAATTAATAATTATATTATAGATGAATCTTTTGCTAACAAATCCTTTTTAATTAGTTCTGGAGTAATTATGAAATTTCTCAAGTCGTTAATGCTTTTTGTCATTTTACTGTTTTCGGTTATTTATCCTCAAAACTTTCCAACTATTAAAGAAAAAACCAGCGGAATGAAAGAATATACCGGCTATTTTAATTTTTATTGGGACAATAATCAGGGTAAAATATGGCTGGAAATAGAAAAAACAGGAGAAGAATTCTTGTTAGTCAATTCTCTTTCGCAGGGTATTGGTTCAAACGATCTTGAATTGGACAGGGGGCAGATAGGTGAAAACAGAATTGTAAAATTTGAGAGATATGGTCCAAAAGTTTTAATGATTCAGCCTAATTATTCTTACAGGGCTATCACAAATAATAAACTTGAAAAAAGGTCAGTTGAAGAATCTTTTGCTAAATCGGTTCTATTTGGATTTGAAATTGCCGCTGAAGAGAATGGTAAGATACTTGTAGATGCAACCGGATTTTTACTTTCGGATATGCATAACATTAGCGAAAGATTAATAAATCTACAACAGGGAAAATATAACCTGGACATTTCCCGTTCAGCTATAGAATTGACTAACACTAAAAACTTCCCACTTAATTCGGAAATTGAAACGATACTGACTTACAAAGGAAATGCTGAAGGAAGATACATTCGACAGGTTGTTCCTACACCGGATATCGTTACAGTTCACGAACATTATTCTTTTATCAAATTACCTGAAGATGGTTATAAACCAAGAGAACTTGATCCGCGCTCGGGTTTTTTCGGGATAAGTTATATGGATTATGCAACTCCAATCGGTGAGTCCATTGTTAAAAATTTTATTATCAGGCATAATCTTAAGAAAAAACATCCCGGACAAAAAATAAGTGAACCTGTTAAGCCCATTATCTATTATATTGATAACGGAGCACCCGAACCGGTTCGTTCAGCATTAATTGAAGGAGCCAGCTGGTGGGAGCAGGCATTTGAAGCGGCAGGATATAAAAATGCATTTATGGTAAAAATATTGCCCGATACAGCCGATCCAATTGATGTAAGATTTAATGTAATTCAATGGGTTCATCGTTCTACAAGGGGCTGGTCTTACGGGGGCGCGGTTGTTGACCCAAGAACAGGTGAAATAATACAGGGTAGAGTTACGCTCGGTTCTCTCAGGGTAAGACAGGATTATCTTATAGCGGAAGGATTGCTGTCTCCATATAAAAAAGGAAAGTCAGCATCAAATGAGATGTTAAAAATGTCACTTGCACGAATCCGGCAGCTTGCTGCACACGAAACCGGTCACACACTTGGATTAGCGCATAATTTTTCAGCAAGCGTTTCTAATAGAGCATCAGTAATGGATTATCCGCATCCACTTGTAAAAATAAATCCTGACGGAACACTTGATCTTTCTGATGCATACGATACCGGAATCGGTGAGTGGGATATAGCTGCAATTGAATACGGCTATAGTGATTTTTCCGCAGGAACAGAAGAAAAAACTGAATTAAATAATATAATTCAAAATACCATTTCTAAAGGGTTAATGTATATTTCAGACGAGGGTGCAAGGCCTTTTGGAAGTGCACATCCATTTGCTCATTTGTGGGACAATAATTCAAATCCTGTTGATGAACTAAACAGGATAATGAAAGTTAGAGAAATTGCTTTGAAAAATTTTTCAGAAAATAATATTAAACAAGGACAACCAATGGCTAATCTTGAAACCGTCCTTGTGCCGGTTTATTTACTGCATCGTTACCAGTTGCAGGCGGCGGCGAAATCACTGGGCGGACTTTATTATACTTATGCATTGAGAGGGGACGGCCAAAAAATAACTGAAATAGTTTCTGCGGATGAACAGAGAAAAGTTCTGGATGCTCTTCTAAAAACAATAGAACCAGCGGCGCTCGAAATTCCTGAAAATATTTTGAAACTAATTCCACCTCAACCAACAGGTCAATATAGAACAAGGGAAAATTTTGATTCTAAAACCGGGTTAACATTTGATCCCCTTACAGCAGCGCAGACATCGGCGGAACTTACGGTTCAACTTATTCTTAATTCGGACAGAGCAGGCAGGTTAATTGAATATAATGATAGAAACGAAAAATACCCCGGGTTGGCTGAAGTAATAGATAAATTATTAAATGTAACATGGTTGTCAAATAAAAAATTAAATAGTTATGAATCAGATATTGAAAGAATTGTAGATAATGTTGTTCTTAAAAACCTTATTGAGTTAGGAAATGATAAAAGTGCATTGGAAGAGGTTAATGAAATCTCTTGTATGAAACTGGAATATCTAAAGAGTAAATTAGTTGATAAATTAATTACTGAAAAAACCTTTAAAGAAAAAGCGCATCTTAGATACGCAATTAATCAAATAAATAAATTTCAAGAAAATCCTGAATTGTTTAAACATTCTATATCAATTAAAATACCAGCAGGACAACCAATCGGTACTGGCCAGGATTTTGAATAATTCAATGAAAAATTTGGTGATTAATTTGGTGAATATCTTGAAATGAATTTTCTTTTTTCCTAATATAAAGAAAAATTCAAAAAACGAGGTTTTCAATGTCATTAAAGGATAAATATCAACCAGTATTGGAATTAATGGAAGAATTGGATTCCAGGAACCAAAAAATTTGGGTTGATCGTGGTTCACTGTTCATCAGAGCAGAAACCAGAGATGAAAGAAGCAAAAATTTAATTATGAACAAAGTTAAACAGGTTAATAATGAAAAAGGCTGGGATATTGATATAAAGCTTAAGGTAAATTAAGGGTGCTGAATTAAAGCAAAATTGCAACACCCTATTAATTTAATTAGTTAGTAAGTGTACCTGACTTTGTATTTTAGAACTGTGTCACTATCTTTTTTAACTGGAACTTGGAAAACAATTGTCTGTGCATCTTTCTTTTTATAGCTAATTGATGAATCCAAAATTTCCCAGTTTAACCCGAGATTTCTTTCAACATCCACAACAACGTCTTCTTTTTTTCTGTTTTTTATCGTAATCTCGTAGGAACTTTCAATTACTTTATCGCTGATCTTTTTATATTCGGTTTGAACAAGATCAGCAAGTATGTCAAAAGCATCACCGATTTTCAGACTTATTTTTTCTTTATTCGGAGTGTGGTCTATCATATCTTCGCCGACAAATTCATTAGATTCGCCATCTGTTTTATAAACTCTTACTTTTCCCTTTGGCATTGGAATTCCCAGACCATTTTCTTTTGTATTTTCAAATTCAACAACCACAGCTACTTTATTATTTGTTGAAGTGCTTCCTGTATATCCACTATTAAAAAAATATTTTTTAAAAACTTTTATGCCTGGGGTTTCAAAAAGAGATATTTGTTTTGTTTCATTTTGTGATAACGTCGTGCGTCTCTGGAGATCATAAATGTGATATTCAAAAAAACTTCTTTCTTTAAATTGATCAGCTCCGCCTATTGATTTTTGGGGCGCTGCATCATATTCGTAATACCGGTACAAATTATTCGGTACTTTTACAATATTTAAATCTCCTGCTACTAATTTTAATTTTGCATTTTTATATGTAGTACCCGAATTATTTTCAATACTAACCCAGGAATTTAAATCCATTTTTGAATCATCATTATTTAATACTGCCACGTATTCAGCATGCCAGTTCATTCCTGAGGTTTGATAAGAAATTTCAACGTCCTGTTTTCCTGATTTTGGAGCGCTTACCATCCATAGTAAGGTCGGCTTTGTAATTAATCCTTCAGGTAGTGAATTAACAGATATCCTGTACTTATCCATACTTGGAAGCATTAATAATCCACCATCTTTTTTTCTTAACACTATTTGTGAGCTGGTAGCAGAAAGTAATGTGCCCTCAATCATTTCATTATTTTCATTCAATAACTGGATATCTTTATCTAAATATTTGTTTAAAATTTTGTATAAACTTACAAGGTCATACTGGTAATTTTGCTCCAGTACTTCGCCGTTTAGTTTCATGTGTACACTTGTTGCATCAATATTTTGTGCAACATCGGTAATTGCAATATTTGAAATACCTGATTTTATATCCATTATTCTGACATCTTTTACTACACCAAGATTCTGGTTATATACAGTGATGGCTAATGATTTTTGATCTGTTTGTTGGGAATAAAGAAAAGATGCAGATAAAAATATAACTACAACTAAAATCCTGTTCATATTTTTCATAAACTTGTACCCTCCTGTTTGTTCTTTCTTTAAATTCGTTTACATTCTTTAAATCAAAAAGGTTCCTTTTTCTAAAAACATTGATTTTAATATCAGCAAAATATGGCTTAATTTGAAGAAAATATTTATTAAGTTAAAATATTAACAGATTGAAATTAATTTAATGATTGATGAAGATAATAAATTTGCATCGAGTATCTATATTTCACTTGGTTTTGTAGGATTATTGTGGATAATAAAGTTTTTTGAGATTATCGCCGGTGTAAATCTCTCGCAATTCGGGCTTTTTCCTCATAAAATTTCCGGGCTGGCAGGCATATTAACAGCACCACTTTTGCATGCCAATATTAATCATCTTCTTTCTAATTCACTTCCTGTAATTTTTCTGAGTGTCGGAATAGTATATTTTTATCCGAAATCATCGCTCAAAGTTTTTTTAATGGTCTACCTGGTTCCCGGTGTTTTTGTGTGGTTATTCGGAAGGCCTGCGTATCATATTGGGGCAAGCGGGCTGATTTACGGTTTTGTTTCATTCCTGTTTTTTAGCGGATTAATAAGAAGAGATAATCGTTCAATTGCTCTAGCGTTAATTGTAACATTTTTATATGGTGGAATAATCTGGGGAGTGTTACCACTTGACCGTGAAATAAGCTGGGAATATCATTTGTTTGGTGCTTTAACCGGAATTTACAGTGCGTTCTTATTTAGAAAACTTGATCCGGCAAAAAAATATGACTGGGAAGATGAAGACGAAGAAGATTATATAGATGACATTGAACAGCCGTTATGATAAAAAAATAAATTTATTTTTTCCTTTTAAGATAAATTAAAAATACCTGTAAGTTAAATTGAGGAATATATCAATATGAAGCGAAATAGATTATTTATTGCGGTAATAATTTTATTTTTTGTTGCGCAAAGTTTTTCTTTTTGTTCGGTGTTAACTGATAATAAGCAAGAAATTAATACAGTCGCAATTCATAATTTAATTGAGCGGATTATACCTGGCCGGTCTTCCAATTTTATAATAGAAACGTTACAGGATGATGAAAGCTTTGAAACATTTGAAATTGAAAACAATGGCAGCAAAATAGTGCTTAGAGGCAATAGTAGTCTTGCAATTACAAAAGCTTTTAACTGGTATCTAAATAATTATTGTTACACTTCAGTTTCCTGGTACCTGGCTGAGCCAATAGATGTGCCATCTGTACTTCCTCCTGTTGAGAAAAAAGTAAAAAAAACCTGCCGTTTCGAAAAGAGATTTTTTCTGAATTATTGTACTTTCGGGTATACAATGGTGTGGTGGCAATGGGAAGATTGGCAAAGATTTATTGATTGGATGGCTTTAAATGGAATTAACATGCCTCTGGCAATAACGGGCCAGGAATATGTATGGCAAAAAGTGTGGCGTAAATTTGGAATGACAAATGAACAAATAATTGCTTTCTTTACGGGACCTGCACATCTTCCCTGGCATAGAATGGGTAATATTGATGGTTGGATGGGGCCTCTGCCCCAATCATTTATTGACCACCAATATCAATTACAGAAAAAAATTCTTGAAAGAGAAAGGTCGTTCGGGATGACTCCAATTCTGCCGGCTTTTGCAGGACATACTCCGAAAGCTATCACAAATAAGTATCCCGGAGTAAAATTAACAAATATGGGATCCTATTCTGTAGGATCACAGTACGATGCCTATTTTATTGATCCAATGGAACCATTGTTTTTGAAGATTCAAAAAGAATTTATTAGTGAACAGACAAAAGCTTTTGGCACTGATCATTATTATGGCACTGATCCTTTTAATGAAATGGACCCGCCAAGCTGGGATGCAGATTATCTTGCCTCAGTTTCAAGAACAATTTATAAAGGACTTTCGCAGGTTGATAGCCAGGCTGTATGGGTACAGATGGGATGGACATTTTACTACGATAGAAAACACTGGACAAATCCTAAATTGGAAGCAATGATAAAAGCTGTTCCTGAAAATAAAATGATGATACTCGATTATTTTTGTGAGAAGACTGAGGTCTGGAGACTAACAGATGGTTTCTTTAATGCGCCGTACATTTGGTGTTATCTCGGAAATTTTGGAGGTGGAACTCAAATGGCAGCCCCGCTTAAAAAAGTTGCACAGCGACTAACTGCTACTGAAATGGATGAGAACAGGCGCCAGATGGTTGGTATTGGCTCTACTCTTGAGGGTTTTGGAGTAAACCGATTTATGTTTGAATGGCTGTTTGATTATGCGTGGGATAGTGATGCCGCTAATACAGATGAATGGATAACAAGATATGCGAAAACACGGGCAGGACATTCAGATCCAGTTGCTGAAGATTCCTGGCAGCGCCTTTTAAATTTGACATACGATCAGCAAGTCTCCGGTGTTGGGTTGGGGAATACTGTGGAAATGCGTCCCCGTTTTGAAGGTAATTCACATTATACAAGACGCGGCGAACCTTATGATTATCGCAAACTGGCGGATATCTTTTCTGAAATGCTGCTTGCTGACTCAATAACTCTTTCAAATCCACGGTACCAATATGACCTGGTAATGGTTTGCAGACAGGTACTGGTTAACTTAGCTTTTGATGTAAGAAATAAAATCTTTGAAGCCTACAAAGAAAGAAATATTAAAAAGTTTGATAAATATACTGAGCTATTTCTGAACATAGCTTCCGATGTGGATAGAATCGTTTCTACGAGGGATGAATTTTCATTTGATAAATGGCTTTTGGCATCACATAAATTTGAATCTGATGATGCTTCAGGATTATATTTTGAAAAAAATGCGAAAGTTCTTGTTACTACATGGGGACAGCAGGGTAATTACCTTATTGATTATGCAGCCAGGGATTTCAGCGGACTTATAAATTCATTTTATAAAAAGCGCTGGGAAATTTATTTTGATGCAGCAAGGAAATGCATTCTTGATTCAACTACAATAGATCAGAAAAAATTTGATGATGATATTTCAGAATTTGAATGGCAGTTTTGCGAAACACCGTATAAGTTTAAGTCTCTGGAAAAGGAAGATGCAAGCAAAGTTGCCCGCGAACTTTACACTAAATATGTTAGTTACTATGGATTACTAAATGCGCCAACTGACAAAACGAAGAAGTAACTTATTACCCTGGCATGGTTGGAGTAATTTGATTTAAACCAAGTATTCCGTTTAAAGTTTGATACATAAAACCACCGGTTTTTTCAATTTGTCCATAGGAAAAATGGTACCGTCTTTATTGAAACTATTCCACTGTGAATTTGCTATAAAATAAAAATTATCATTATCAATTACGCCTAATGTAATTTCATCGAACAACGGATTATTTGCTTCAAGAGTTTTCCACTTTACTACTTTATTCATTTCATCATTTAAATAAATTCTTATTATACGTTGCGGACTAACTCCATTCTGAGTAGCAATAAGAGAATTTTTATAATAATATAATCCGTCCATTCCCTGCGGAACTAAATATTCTGAAGGCTCAATGTAAATTATTTTTCCGGATTCAAAGTTATACCTGTAAAGTCCGAGGGCGTAATCAACTAAATACAAGTTATCGTTTCCATCATCTAGATCCAGTCCCTGTAGTGATACAAACTTTCCCGGTTTTATTATTTGTTCTATTTGATCACTTGAATAATTTATTTTATAAACCGAATTTTCCTTTGAATCACTTATGTAAACATTACCATCTTTATCTATTGCAAGATCACCAAATATGTGTGCAGATTCCTTATTGTCAAAGGAATATTTACTTAAAAGCTTTCCCGAACCCAGATCATATTTCAACAATGCACTCTTTCCATTTTCTTCATTGTTAAAATTTATCATTTGTTCCATCGGAGAAGTGCAGGCATAAAGGAGCCTGTGTTTTTCATCTATTTTTATTCCAAACACTGACCACAAACTATCTTCCATTTCGGATTTAAAATCTTCAGTCTTTCCATCTTTATATATTTTAACAATCTTACGTTTGTGAATTGAGCTTAAGTAAAAAGAACCGGTTTCGGGATCAAATGCTACGCTTTCAGTGATAAGGTCTTTTTCAGGATACTCAAATTGAATATTTGAATTGCTTACAGGTTTAGTGTTCTTCTCAAATTTCTCTAATATTTCCTTAAATTCTTTGTTTTTAAGAACGGTTGAAAAATCGGGATCCTTTTCAAATCGATAAAAAAGCCTCATTCTGACCATTTTCCGTAGTATATCAAACCCTTCTTCATTTTTTTCGTTTAATATATATGAGATAGCAAGGTTATATAGAATTGAAGGATGGTTTGGCCTGAGAGCCAATGCCTTTTTCATGTTTATCAAAAGAGAGTCATAATTTTTTAATTCGTAAGCATTCATTGCCGACTTATAAAATTTGGTTCCTTCTTTGAAATCCGGTTCCTGTCCGAATGAATTAATGGATAAAAGTGAAATCAAATAGATGAACAGAAGATTTAAAGTTTTCATTTTATTTTTGAATAAAATTTTTGAATTAATTTCCACGCTTCTTTAACATGCTTTTCTTTTGTACGGATTCCTGAAACAACCAGCCTGATAACAAATTTATTATTCAGTTTTGTGTGAGTAATAAATAATTTTCCCGTTTCATTTACTTTGTTCATTAGATTTTCGTTTAGGAAATCCAGTTCTTTTTCACTAAGATTTCCTGGATTTGCTCTGAAGCATGTTGTGCTGAATGGTGTTGGAGCCATCCTTTCAAATTCAGGGTGTTCGTCAATCCAGCCAGCAAAAAGTTTGCCGAGTCTTAAATGCTCTCTTAAAATATTCTGAATTCCTTCAATCCCGAAATAACGAATTACAAACCATAATTTTAACGACCTGAATCTTCGTCCGAGTTGAATTCCGTAATCCATATAATTTTCAACTTCAGAATCTTGTCCGGTTTTTAAATATTCAGCAACAAGACTAAACGCTTTTTTCAATATGTCTTTGTGTTTAGTATAAAGTACACTTAGGTCAATAGGTATAAACATCCACTTGTGTGGATTTACAACAAGCGAATCTGCAAACTCGACTCCATCAAAAACATTTTTCATTTCAGGCAACATTGCGGTAACTCCGGCGTGTGCAGCATCAACGTGGAGCCACACTTTTTCTTTTTGGCATATTTTAGAAATCTCAGGAACAGGATCGATGCTTGTTGTGGAAGTTGTACCAACTGTTGCAACAACGCAAAAAGGAAGCCAGCCGTTTTTCCTGTCTTCATTAATTGCTTCTGAAAGTTTTTCAGGAATCATTTTAAAATTATTATCAACGGAAATTTTTCTAATTCCTTCCAATCCAAGTCCAATTGTCAGCGCTCCTTTATCAATTGAAGAGTGAGCGTGTTCGGAACAATAAAGTCTCAGGCGTGGAATATCACTTCTTCCGGCTAATCCCTTTTCTCTGACCTGAATATTTATTTTCTCTCTTGCTGCTGCAATTGCATGCATAGAACTGACCGATGCAGTGTCATAAATTATTCCCCAGAAATATTCCGGAAGTGAAAGCATTTGCCTGAACCAGTCAAGTGTGACCTGCTCAAGTTCAGTTGAAGCCGGAGAAGATTTCCACAACATTCCGTTAATATTAAAAGCACTTGAAAGAAGTTCGGCTAAAATTCCCGGTGCAGATGCAGTTGAATTAAAATACGCCATAAAATTGGGATGGTTCCAGTGAGTCATTCCCGGCATTATAATTTTATCGACATCATTTAAAACATCCGAAAATTGTTCCGGCTTTGATGGTGGTTGTGCAGGAACTCTTTTCTTTACGTCTCCCGGATTTACCTGGCTTAAAGGTGGGTATTTCTCAGCATCTTTTAGATATTCTGTTACCCAGTCAATTAATTCATAGCCGTATTTTCTGAATTCCTCTGGTGGCATATCAGAAAGTGATGTGGTGTCGTAAATATTTTTGCTCTTTTCCATTCTTTTGCCGGTTTTTATTTATAAGAAAAACAGGACTTTTTTATCAAATTTTGTCAAAATTGAATAAATGATAACTAAATATAGCTAAAAACTGTTCTTTTTTTACATATTTCTCTGGCATATACTTTGAATTAAAATGTTAAATTTTAACAGAAAATAAAAATGAATCAAAATCTAAAAAATTTCTTTTACCCGAAAACATTCTGCATAGTTGGCGCTTCTTCCAAAGAAAAAAGTATCGGATATGAACTCTTAAAATCCGTAAGAGAATACGGATATACCGGGAAAGTTCTTCCCGTAAATCCTAAAGCCGATGAAATACTTGGTTACAAATGTTATGGCTCGATAGAAGAAATCTCCGAGCCGATTGACCTGGCAATGGTTGTTGTGCCTAAAGCGTTTGCAGAAGATTCGATTGATAAATTATTAACTAAAAAAGTCGGATCAATAATTCTTGTAACAGCAGGATTCAAGGAAGTAGGAAAAGAAGGTGAAGAGGCAGAAAAAAGGATACTTAAAAAAATCAAAAATGCCGGTGCCCGAATGGTTGGTCCCAACTGTATGGGTATTATTACAACT
>Ga0102953_1002011_pt1 | contig 12458 bp, 8 predicted proteins | sample SalPon2A_C_D2_MG_FD_78509 | JGI IMG/M metagenome (GOLD analysis project Ga0102953, IMG submission 78509) | Soil microbial communities from South San Francisco under conditions of wetland restoration - Salt Pond MetaG R2A_C_D2_MG | ecosystem: Environmental > Terrestrial > Soil > Wetlands | place... | reverse complement strand
CGCCTTCCACTGCACGGCGTTCGCCTGCGCCTTGACGCGGGCCAGCTGGCCCGCGTCGTCGATACGCTCGGCCCGCTCCCCGAGCTTGCGCTCGTTGCGAGCGGCGAGCGCGACGCAGGTGTGGTCGGCGAACTGGAAGTAGCCGATCGCCGCGGGGTAGAAGAGCAGGATCAGCGGCACCCGCCACCAGCGGCTCTCGCCCGTGAGCATCAGCAGGGCCAGCGCCACGATGCCCAGCGCCAGCGCGACCACGCCGAAGGTGAGGCGGCGTCTGCGCTCCGCGAGGTTGATGTTGGGCAGGCAGGCGTTGACCGCGCCGCCCGGTACCTGGCTCGCCATGTTGCGGCCAGTCTACGCAGGCGGGGCGCGCGGTGCGGGGGCGGAGGCTACATCTGCCCGTGCCTCGAGCGTGCCCCTCAGGCCCGTGTGCGGCCGGGCTTCGGCGCCGCGGCCGGTCGCGTCTCCAGCGGGCTCACGCGGAGCAGCAGCGCGGCCAGGAGCGCCAGGGCGGCGAGCGCCACGAACACCACGAAGCCGGTGGCGTAGCCCTGCCCGTGGCCGCCGCCGACGAACAGGGCCATCACCGGCGGGATGACGAAGCCGCCGAAGGCGCCCAGGCCGCCGACCCAACCGGCGGCGCCGCCGACGGCATGCGGGACCACACGCGGGACGAGCTTGAACACGGCCGCGTTGTTGACGCCCATCCCCAGCGCCATCAGCACCACGCCGAACACGGACAGCGGCAGGCTGCCGCTCAGCGTCATGATCAGCGCGCCCAGCAGCGTGACGCCCAGGGCCAGCAGGGCGGTGGGCTCGCCGCCGAGCCGGTCGGCGAGCGAGCCGCCCGCCACCCGGATGGCGGAGGCCAACAGCGAGTAGACGGCGGTGAGGGCGCCGGCGACGACGGCGGTGCTGTGCAGGTACTCGAGCCAGTAGGTCGGCAGCCAGGCGGTGAGGGCGAGGAAGCCGCCGAACGTGGTGAAGTAGAGCAGCACCAGGATCCACGTGCGCCACACCCTGGCCGAGTGCACCAGCGTGTCCATCGCCGAGCCGGCCGGGAAGAGCTCCTGACCGGCCTCGCGGGCGCCGGCCCGCGCCCGGTCGGGATCCGCTCCGGCGGCACGGAGCTGGAAGTAGGGCGCGTTCTGGCCCAGCCAGAAGTAGAGGAGCGCTCCGACCACCAGGAATGCCAGCCAGGCTAGGTAGGCGGTGCCGAGGCCGTAGCCGCTGAGGGCCACGGGGAGCAGGAAGGAGAACAGCCCCGGTGCCAGGTTCCCCACGCCGGCGTAGGTGCCGAGCGCGAAGCCCTGGCTGCGCTGCTCGAACCAGTACGACACCTGGCCGATGCCCACCGAGAAGGTGGCGATGCCGCTGCCGCAGAGCAGGCCCAGGAGGAGCAACAGCGGGTAGTAGGCGGAGGTGAGGTGCGTGGGATACAGCAGGTGCACGACGGCCGCGAGCCCGGCCATCCCCAGGATCGACATCGCCAGGAGCGTCAGGAACGGGCGGCGTCCGCCGGAGGTGTCCACCCACGCGGCGAACGGGATGCGCAGCAGCGAGCCGGAGAGCGAGGGCACGGCTACCAGCAAGCCGATCTGCGCCGGCCCCAGGTGCATGGGCCCGGCGAACTGGTGGGCCGTGGGGCCGAACAGCGATACCGATGCGAACCCGAAGAAGAAGCCGAGCGTCGCCGCCCAGAGGCCTGAGGAGGGGGTCCCTCTCGCTGCGGTCATGCGGTACCTCCCGATCGAGGGGTCTGCGGCAGCCGTCCGCCGCCGCGGCGCGGCCGCCCCCGCGCCGGCGAGCCCGATGCGGGTCGCGCCGGCGCGGCGGTGGCGCGGTCGTCCGTCACGGGGAGCATGCGCGGGCCCGCTACCGGTCCGCTAACAAGGCGAGGGACGAACGTCCCGGGTGCGGGTCCCCGCCTTGACCCAGGTCAAGGTGCCAACTGTGAGCCCGTCCTACAGTGGGGCCATGCCGGAGATCGCCTGGTTGCTCGACGGCGAGGGCCGGGTCCGGGAGGCGCGTGCCGCCGCTGACGGCCCGGTGGGCGGCGATGTGCTCGGTCGCCGCTGCGCCGAGCTGGTGGCCGGGCGCGACGAGCACGGCGGGGAGGTGTGCGCGCGCTGCCCCGTCGTCGCCAGGCTGCGGCGCGGCGCCTACACCGCCGAGACCACGTTGGTCCGGGAGGGACGTACGCTGCGCTGCTGCGGCACCGCCACGCCCCGCGGCACCGAGGTCCGGCTGTCCACCGAGACCCGGCCCCAGGCGGACGAGGTGCTGCGGTCGCTGGCCTGGGCCGTGGAGCGCATGCGTGACCACGCCAGGCTGTTCCAGACCGTGCGCGGCTTCCTCGGCGTGCTGCGCCGCGCCACCGGCATGGAGGCCGCGGAGCTCTTCCTCGTCGATCCGGAGAACCGCTCGGTGCTGCTCACCTCGCATCACGGCCGCGATGCCCGCGCCTTCCACTCTCGCGCCACCTTCCGCATCGGTGAGGGCTACCCCGGGATCGTGGCGAGCGAGGGCACGGCGCTCGCCACGCACGCGCTGCCGGAGGACCGCCGCTACCTTCGCAGCGAGGTGACCGGGCTCGGGTACTGCACCTTCGTCAGCTACCCTCTGCACGCGCCGGGGGGCTTCGTCGGCGTGCTGGACCTCGCCAGCCGCGACCCGGGCGTGCCTCTCCAGGAGGCGAACGATCTGCTGGCCGTGGTCTCTCCCGTGTTGGGGGCGGCGCTACGCGGCGCGCTGTCGGACCTCTCGGAACGGGGGGCGGAGGCCGCCTCCGCGGGGCTGCGCAGCGGGCCCGCCGCGGGCGCCGCCTCGCGGGTGCTCGAGCTCACGGGCGAGCTCACCGGCGCCCGAACGGTCGGGATGGTGTCCGGCCCGCGCGCCGCGGGGCGCCCGGGGCGGGTCTCCTGCCCCCACATCGGCGACTGCCCGGTGTGGACCGGCGAGCCTCACGGGGTGGGCGTAGCCGGCATCGCCTGCCCGCTCGAGGAGCACGGCGAGCCGCGCTACTGCCTGCCGTGGCAGCTCGGCGACGAGGTGGCGGGCGTCCAGAGCGTGGTCCTGGGACGGGCGCCGAGAACGCCTACCCAGTATCTGGCGCCCATCCTCTGGCTGCAGCATCGCGCCGGTCAGCTGCTGGGAACGGCGGGTCCCTCCGGCGCTGCCGCCGAGCCCGTCCGGGTCGCAGTGCGCACGCTCGGCGGCTTCGAGATCGCGATCGAGGGCCGGCTGCTCGACCCGCGCTGCATGGGGCGCCGCAAGGCCTGGGTCCTCCTCAAGCTGCTCGTCGCCCGCCGTGGCCAGGTACTGACCCGCGAGGAGATCGCCGAGCGCCTGTGGCCCGGCGACGACCCGGTGCCGGCGGTCAAGCGCGTGCACGTGCTGATCTCGACCCTTCGCAAGGCCGTCGAGCGAGATCCACAGGCGCCCGCCCTGGTGCTCTCCGAGGGCGACGGCTACACCTTCCGGCCGCAGGAGCCGTGCGAGCTGGACCTGGAGACGTTCGAGCGGCTGCTCGACGAGGCCGACCGTGGCGAGGGGCCGGCGGCCGTGCGCGCCTACGGCGAGGCGCTGCGGCTCTACCGCGGCGAGTTCATGGCCGAGGAGGTCTACAGCGACTGGTTCGAGCTGGACCGCGCCTACTACCGCGAGCGCGTGGCCACCGCGCTGGAGCGTTGCGCCGAGCTGCAGGAGCGCCAGGGCCGGCTGGGCGACGCCGTGCTGAGCCTCAGGCACCTGTTGCAGATCGATCCCTGGCGCCAACCGGCTTACCGTAGCCTCGCGCGGCTGCTGGAGCGGCGCGGGGACACCGCGCAGGCGGCGCGGGTGCTGAGGCAAGGCGCCGAACTGTTCGCCGGCGAGGCATAGGCGCGAGGGCCCCGGGGCGCTCGGGCCGCCGGCACGGGCGGCGGCCGCCAGGCTCACGCCCGACGCCGGCGCCCGCGTGCCTGCCGCGTCCACACCACGATCTGCCACGGCCGGATCAGGTAGCCCAGCGGCAGCGTGACCATGTGCACCAGCCGCGAGAAGGGGAACACTGCCAGCAGCACGAAGAAGCCGGTGACGTGCACCTTGATGGGCCAGGCGAGGTTCGCGAGCAGCTCGGGTCTCGGCCGCAGCGTCAGCAGCGACCACAGGTAGGGCGTCATCACCCCCGCGAACCAGTAGGAGCCGAAGCGGTAGCTGGCGGCCGTCCACAGGCCGGTCGCCACCTGCAGCAACAGGAGGAGCAGGACCACCACGTCCATGGCCGTGCTGACGGCGCGGATGCGCGGGTGCGACAAGCGGCGCCAGATCAGCACCACCAGGCCGATGAGGGCCCACAGCGCCAGGGCGGCGCCCGTGCCTTCCAGCAGGTACACGCGGGCGGGCACGGCGTCCCACCAGATGACGCCTCTCGGCACCAGCAGCGCCAGCAAGTGGCCGGCGAGGATCAGCACCACGCCCCAGTGGAAGGGGATCGAGCCCCAATACAGGCGCTTGCGCTCGAGCAGCTGCGACGACAGCGACGACACGCTGAAGGGCCGGCGGCGGAAGCGCATCCACGTCACCACGACGGACAGCGCGATGGCGACGTAGGGGAACGCCAGGAACAGCATGCTGTTCGCGGTCATGGGACGTCCTCCCTGGCCGGGCAGGCGGCGACGGCGGCGAGCGTCGCCTGCACCAGGTGTCGGTAGGGGTTGTCCCGGTCCACGCCGGAGAGCTGGCGCGCCATGCTCCTGAGCGCCTGCAGGGTGCCGTCCACCACCTCCGCGGAGGGTGCCTCGGCCGCCGCCAGATACCGGAGCACGCAGCCGAGGTGGTCCGGCAGCTCACCGTGCGGCTCGAGCCCCAGCCGCGCCAGCTCCCGGCTCATGGTGGCCATGAAGGCGCCGCGGCGGTAGTCCTCGCCGTAGAGCTGGTAGCCCACGTAGGGGGCGGCCACCGGGTTGAGGTCGAGGGTGCGCGTGAAGAGCTCCTCGCGCTCGGCCGGCGCGAGGCTCCGGAGGGCGCGAGTGAAGCGATCCCAGGACTGGGCGGCGGCCGGCGGCAGGCCGTCGGCGGCGGCCGTCAGCTGCCGCGCCTGATCGGCGTCGGGGTAGCGGTAGCCGCCGGCCAGCAACGTCAGGCCGGTGCGCGGGGCCGTGGCAGCGTCGCTCATCTCACTCCCCCCGCTCCGGGGGCTGCACGAAGCCGAAGCCCGCTTCGCCCTTGCGGGCCAGCGGGTCGTTGACGGCATCGATGCTCTCCTCGCGGTGGTAGGGCGGGATCACGAAGCGCTCGGCCAGATTCGGCAGGGTGGTGAGCCTGTACATCGCCTCGGCCCGTTCCAGGTCGAGGCCGGCGCGCTCCAGCAGGCCCATGGTGCGGGCGTCGACATCGCCGTCGATGCTCTGGCGGCGCTTGAGGGCGCGTACCGCCAGCAGCTTGCGCAGCGCCTGGCGGATCAGCTCCTCGTTGCCGCCGCTGAACAGGCTGGCGAGGTAGCGCACCGGCAGCCGCGACTGGTCGATGCGGTCGAACACCTCTACGTCGGTGTCGTCCGCGGGGATGTCCAGTTTGATGAGCTGGCGCTCGATGGTCGACACCACAGGCGACAGCGGCGGCACGTAGAACATCATCGCCATCGTCCGGAACTCGGGGTGGAGGGGGAGGGCGATGCCCCACTCCTTGACGAACTTGTACGCCGGCGAGCGCTGCGCGGCGCTCAACCAGCCGTCGTCGAGGCCGCTCCGGCGGGCTGCGGCGATGACCTCGGGGTCGAAGGGGTCGAGGATGGCCTCGCGTTGCGCCTCGACCAGGTCGGCGGGGTCCCTGGCCGTCGCGGCCCGGGGGATCTGGTCGGCGTCGTAGAGCAGCACGCCCAGGTAGCGGATGCGCCCCACGCAGGAGTGCGCGCACGCCGGCGCCTGTCCCGTCTCCAGGCGCGGGAAGCACAGCAGGCACTTCTCGGACTTGCCGGTGTGCCAGTTGTAGTAGACCTTCTTGTACGGGCAGGCGGCCACGCACATGCGCCAGCCGCGGCACTTCTCCTCGTTGACCAGCACCACCCCGTCCTCGCCGCGCTTGTAGATGGCGCCGCTGGGGCAGGCCGCCACGCACGAGGGGTTGAGGCAGTGGTTGCAGATGCGCGGCAGGTAGCTCATCACCACCCGGTCGATCTCCGCGAGCTGCTCGCGCACGTCGGGGTCGAGCGCGTCGAGGTTCATGTCGTTGGCGGCGTAGACGTCGGAGCCGGAGAGGTCGTCGTCCCAGTTGGGGCCCGAGGCGATGTCGATCGGCTCGCCCGTGATCATCGACACGGCCCGCGCCGTCGGCTGGTCGTCGCCGGCGGGGGCGTCGAAGAGGTCCGCGTAACGGAAGGTGAACGGCTCGTAGTAGTCCTCGAGGCTGGGCAGGTCGGGGTTGTAGAACAGCCGCGCCAGCCCGCCGGGGCGGTTGTGGAGGCGCAGCTCCAGGCGGTCGCCCACCAGCTTCCAGCCCCCCTTGTAAGCGTCCTGGTCTTCCCAGCCTGTGGGGTAGCCGGTGCCCGGCCGCGTCTCGACGTTGTTCCACCACATGTACTCGGTGCCCTTGCGGTCGGTCCACAGGTTCTTGCAGGCGACCGAGCAGGTGTGGCAGCCGATGCACTTGTCCAGGTGGAAGATCATGCTCATCTGCGCTCTGACGTTCACGGGGTTCCTCCCTTGCGGTGCCCGCCGCGGGCGCCGGCGGCCGCGCCTGGGGGTCGCATGGGGCGCGGGGGCTGGGCCGGCATCAGAACTCCGGCCTGTCCACGCGGTGGACGTACACGAAGGTGTCGCGGTTGCCGCCGGTCGGGCCCCAGTAGTTGAAGCCGTAGCTGAGCTGGGCGTAGCCGCCCGTCATCAGCACGGGCTTGAGGCGCGCCCGGGTGATGGAGTTGTTCATGCCCGCGCGCCGCCCCCGCGTGGGCGACTTCGGCACCCCCACGGTGCGCTCGGTGGCGTGGTAGACGAACACCGCGCCGCGCGGGATGCGGCTCGAGGTCACGCAGCGCTGCACGAACACGCCGTTGTTGTTGATGAGCTCCACCCAGTCGTTGTCCTTGACGCCGAGCTCGCGCGCGTCCTTGTCGTTGAGCCACACCGGGTAGTTGCCGCGGCTGAGCGTCATCATCCGGTGGTTCTCGGAGTAGGTGGAGTGGATGCTCCACTTGCCGTGGGGGGTGATGTAGTTGAAGAGCTTGCCGCCTTCCGGCAGGCCGTCGCCGTCGGTGTCGGCCATCATCGCGGCGGACGGCTTGGGTTTGTAGGTCGGCAGCGCCTCCCCGAAGCGCAGGTACTGCTCGTGGTCGAGGTAGAAGTGCTGGCGGCCGGTGAGCGTGCGCCATGGCACCAGCCGCTCGCGGTTGAGGGCGAAGGGCGTGTACGCCCTTCCCCCTTTGACGATCCCGCTCCAGGTGGGGCTGGTGAGCACGCGGCGGGGCTGCGCCACCAGGTCGTCGAAGGTCAGGCGCGCGTCGCGCGAGCCCTCGGCGAGGTCGGTGAGCTTCACGCCGGTCTTGTGCTCCTCATGCGCGAAGGCGCGGTGGGCGAGCTCGCCGTTGCTCACGGGGTCGAGCCACAGGATGGCATTGGCGACGTCGCGGGCCGTCTCCAGGGAGGGATAGCTGGGCGCGCCGGCGCCGCCGAAGCGCCGCGGCTGGCGCTGGCCGAGCTCCCGGTAGGCGTCGGCCACGTCGATCCTGAGGCCGTGCACGGCCAGGCCGTTGTCCATCAGGTTCGGCCCCAGGGAGAGCATGCGCTCGTACAGCCCGGGGTAGTCCCGCCGCACCACCTGGAGCTTGGGCATGGTCTTGCCCGGCACCGCCGCGACGTCGCCGCTGCTCCAATCGGCGACGGAGGGCTGCGCCAGCTCGTCGGGCGTGTCGTGCTGGAGAGGCTGCATCACGATGTCGACCACCGGCTCGGGGAGGTGCGTCCGCGCCAGCTCCGACACGCGCTTCGCGACCGCTTTGAACACCTCCCAGTCCGAGCGCGACTCCCACGCCGGTGCGACGGCCGCCTGCATCGGGTTGATGAAGCTGTGCAGGTCGGTGGTGTTGAGGTCGTCCTTCTCGTACCAGGTGGCCGCCGGCAGCACGATGTCGGAGTAGAGCGCGCTGGTGTCCATGCGGAAGTTGATGTCCACCACCAGGTCGAACTTGCCTGCCAGGGGCGCGTCCCGCGTCTCCACCTCGTGCACGGTCGCGGCTGCGCGTTCCGGGGCGGTGGCGTTGGAGTGCGTCCCGAGGTAGTGGCGCAGCATGTACTCGTGCCCCTTCATGCTGCTCCCGATGGCGTTGCCGCGCCAGATGAACCACACCCGCGGCCAGTTCTCCGGCGCGTCGGGGTCCTCCACCGCCAGCTTCAGGCTGCCGTCCTGCAGACGGCCGACCACGTGGTCGACGATCTCCTGGTCGCTGCGGGCGCCGGCCTCGGCGGCCTCGCGGGCCACCTGCAGCGGGCTGCGGTCGAACTGCGGGAAGAAGGGCAGCCAGCCCCGCCTGACGGCCCGCACCTGCTGGTCGATGGTGTGCTCCGCGGGAGCCTCGGCGCCGTCCGGCCGGACGCGGTCGTAGTCCGCGTAGCCGGTTTCGTAGCGCCACTGGTCGGTGTGCACGTAGTGGAAGCTGGGGGCGTTCTGCTGCCGGCTCGCCGCGCCCCAGTCGGCGCCGAAGGCGATGGCACCCCAGGAGGCGTGGCAGGCCAGCTTCTCCTGCCCCACGTAGTGGGCCAGGCCGCCGCCGCTGGTACCGACCGCGCCGGTCAGCATCAGCGCGGTGATGGCGGAGCGGTAGATCAGGTTGTTGTGGTACCAGTGGTTCGCGCCGGCCCCCACGATGATGAGGTTCTTGCCCCGGGTCTTCAGCCCGTTGGTCGCCCACTGCCGCGCGAAGCGCACCACCGTGTCACGGTGCACGCCGGTGTACGCCTCCTGCCAGGCCGGGGTGTAGAGCGCCTCGGGGTCGTCGTACCCGCCCTGCCCGCCGCTGGCGCCCTCCTCGCCGGCTCGCTCTCCGACGTCGCCACCGTCACCGGCCCCGGCTCCGGCGGACACGCCGAACTGCGCGAGCAGCAGGTCGAAGGCGGTCGCGACGGGCACGCGTCCCTCGGCGGTCTCGACGTAACGAACGGGTACTCGCCGCTCCACGACGCGGTTCTCGGCGAGATCGTCGAAGCCGACGGCGACGCTGGCATCGTGTCGCTCGGCGAAGCTCAGCTCCGGGGCGACCTCCTCGCCCGTGAGCCCGTCCTTGGGCTCCAGGTTCCACTTGCCCTGCCCTTCCTCGCCCCAGCGGAACCCGATGGTGCCCTGGGGCATCCGCGGCCGGCCCGAGCGGGCATCCCACACCAGCAGCTTCCAGTCGGGGTTCTCCACGGCCGCGTACTCGCTGAGCTTGCCCGCGCGCAGGAAGCGCCCGGGCCGGCCGTCCTCGATCCGTACCAGGAAGGGCCCGTCGGTGAACCGCGTGAGGTAGTCGGTGAAGAACGGGACGCTCCGGTCGACGTAGAACTCCTTGAGGATGACGTGGTCGACCGCCATCCAGAAGGCTCCGTCCTGGCCGGCGTGCGTGGGGATCCACCAGTCGGCGTACTTGGCCACCTGCGAGAAGTCGGGGCTCATCACCGCCAGGTGCGCGCCGGCGTGCCGCACCTCGCTGATGAAGTGCGTGTCGGGCGTGCGCGTCATGTTGAGGTTGGAGCCCATCACGGCGATGAGGCGCGCGTTGTACCAGTCGGCCGACTCGTGGACGTCGGTCTGCTCGCCCCATACCTCGGGCGAGGCGGGCGGCAGGTCGCAGTACCAGTCGTAGAAGCTGAGCGGCACGCCGCCGAACAGCGACAGGAAGCGGCTGCCGGCGCTGTAGCTGACCTGCGACATGGCGGGGATGGGGGAGAAGCCGATGACGCGGTCGGGGCCGTACCGCTTGGCCGTGTGCAGCGTGGACGCGGCGACGATCTCGAGCGCCTCGTCCCAGGTGACCCGCCGGAAGCCGCCCTTGCCGCGCGCGGACTGGATGGCGCGGCGCGTCGCCTCGTCGTCCATGACGCTTGCCCAGGCGTCGACCGGGTCGGGGAAGCGGGACCTGGCGCGGCGCCAGGCATCGATGAGCGCGCCGCGTGCGTAGGGGTGCTTGACGCGGATCGGGCTGTAGAGGTACCAGGAGAAGCTGATGCCCCGCTGGCAGCCGCGCGGCTCGTAGGGCGGCAGCCCCTCCTCGAGGCGCGGGTAGTCGGTGGCCTGCAACTCCCAGGTGACGATGCCGTCCTTGACGAAGACCTCCCAGCTGCAGCTGCCGGTGCAGTTCACGCCGTGGGTGGTTCGCACCCGCTTGTCGTGCTGGAAGCGGTTGCGGTAGAACTCCTCCCACTTCCGCTCGGTCGGTGAGTTCTTCTCCTCGATCCACTTCATCGCCTACCGCCTCCATGGGACGTTCTCCAGGACCTTCCGGTGCGCCTCAGGCGGTCGCTCAGGCTCTCACGCTGGCGCGGCCACCAGACCAGCAGCAGCGCGTTCAGCAGCCCAGCCCCGAGGATCGCGAAGAGCCACAGCCAGTTGAAGCCGAAGCGGCCGGGGTCGCGGGGCGCCGTGCCCCGGGCCGCGGCCTCGCGGGCGCTGGCGTGCAGGTACGCCACCAGGTCGTCGATCTCGCTCCGGGTGAGAGGGCGGTCCGCGAAGGCCTGGCGCATGGTAGGGAAGGCGATGCTGCCGAGCAGGGCCCTCAGGCCTGCCTCGCCGCCCATGCGGTCGTAGGCGGTGGTGAGGTCCCGCCCCATGCTGCCCCCTCCCAGGGGGTTCTCGCCCGCCACGCTGTGGCATGCGGCGCAGGGCAGACCGCCGTTGTGGAGGCGCACGCGCCCGGCGAAGAGGGCGGCCCCGTGGAGGGCGTCGGCGGCCGGCCCCCCGCCCGTCGTCGCGGCATTCGTTCCGGGTGCGGTCGGGGTCGGGGTGCCTTGCGCGCACGCCGCGGTCGGCAGCGCCAGGGTGACGACGATCAGGGAGAGGGCGACGCGGCCGGGCCAGGCCCGCCCCCCCGCGGCCCGCGCCGGTGCGGGCCGTCCTCGGGCTGGGCGCCGAGCCGGCGGCTCGTCGGGGGGAGACGGTGCCCTAGCCGGGGCGCGGGTCGCCCGCCCGCGGACCCGGACCCAGCTGGCGACTCGCAGTCTTCGCATGCTGCGCAGGCTAGGCGACGTCGCTTTCGGTCGGCTTACGGCGCCGCCGCGCGGAGCAAGGGGTACCGTTCCACACGACATCGCCGGCCGCCCAGGCATCCTGGGCGGCCGGCGATGGGCTCCGCGTCGGGAGCCCGCAGGGCGGGCTCCTCGAGCGGCGTCGCTTAGTAGCTGGCGGGATTCACCGTGCCGACGTTCTCCAGCACGGCATCGATGTACGACGCGTTGATGGTCTGGTCGTAGGCGGGGATGGTGTCGATCTGACCGAAGGTCTTGAGCTTCATGGCGGTGTAGATGTAGGAGGCGTGGGTCGGGAGGCCGTCGTTGAGCGGCCAGATGTGCCCCTTGATCATGAGGTTGTAGGCGTACTCGACGGCCGCCGGGTCCTCGCCGCTGGCCTTGGCGCCATCGCTGATGACCTTGGCCTTGTTGGCCGGGTCGTACATCCAGCGGCTCGCCAGCACGAGCGCCTTGAGGAAGCGCTTGACCTCGGCCGGGTGGGCCTTGGAGTAGGCGTCGTTGGCGGCCAGGGCGCCGTACCACCACTGCGGGATGGCCTGGTACTCGTAGGCCAGCACCTTCACGCCGGGATCCTTGTGGAGCACCACGTAGGCACCGTCGGCGTGGAAGACCGCCGCGGAGATGCGGTTGCTCACCATCGCCGGGACGAAGCCCGAGCGTTGCATGTGGATCTGGTGCACCTGATCGAGCGACACGTTCTTGGGCGCCAGGCAGGCCTCCAACAGCGTTTGCGCGAAGCCGCCGGTGTCGGTGACGCCCACGTTCTTGCCGACCAGGTCCTTGGCGCTGTTGATGCCGTTGCCGCCGATGCACACGGTGTCGAGCTTCAGCCCGTAGGACCAGATGACGTGGGCGGCCTTGCCGTGGGAGGCGGCGATGAGCGGGTCGGTGGCCGAGGTGAACGAGAACTTGGTCGAGCCGGCCACGGTGCTCAGGAAGGCGGGGACGCCGTTGGTCTCGGGCACCAGCTTGACGTGCAGATGCTCCTTGTCGAAGAAGCCCTCCGCCTGGGCGATGTACGGAACCAGGAAGACCGCCTTGGGCGGCGACACCGCCACGGTGGCGCCGATCGTCCCCCACGGCGTCGAGTCCGTGACGTTCGCCCAGTCGCTGGACTGAGCCGCGGCGCTGCTCGCGACCAGCGCCGCGAGTAGCGCCGCGGCCACGAGCCACGTCGTCAGCGGCTTGTTCTCGAACCATGCTGCCTTGGGCCTACGCATCTTCTGCCTCCCTTGCCGTGTGCGGGAACGGACTCGCCGCCCCTTG
>Ga0102953_1002010_pt1 | contig 12459 bp, 12 predicted proteins | sample SalPon2A_C_D2_MG_FD_78509 | JGI IMG/M metagenome (GOLD analysis project Ga0102953, IMG submission 78509) | Soil microbial communities from South San Francisco under conditions of wetland restoration - Salt Pond MetaG R2A_C_D2_MG | ecosystem: Environmental > Terrestrial > Soil > Wetlands | place... | reverse complement strand
GCTCGGCAGCTCGAGCCCGCCCGGGTCGAAGCCGAACTCCCCCGTCTCCTCGACCTCGAGCTCAAGGAACAGGTCGAGCGCTGCGGCCATCACGTCGTAGCCCGGCCCGAGGTTGGCCGAGGAGGCGGGGACGCGGACGAGCCTGTGGCGGGCGGTCACCGAGATCGAGCCCCCGAGTACGGTAATACCGTACGAGCCAGTACTGCGTCACCGTACTTTCCCATCAGTCGAACACCGCGCGCTCCACCGCGCTCAGGTCGTTCTCGCAGTTGATCACCGCCGGCGCTTTGGAGAGCGCCGTGTCGGGGTCCTTGAGGCCGTGGCCGGTGAGCACGCAGACGACCGACTCGGGCGGCGCCGCGCCCTCGGCGACGGGCAGGCCGTGGGCGAGCAGGCCGGCGACCGAGGCGGCCGAGGCGGGCTCGCAGAAGACACCCTCGCTGGCCGCCAGCCAGTGGTAGGCGTCGAGGATCTGCTCGTCGGAGACCGCCGCGATGCGCCCCCGCGAGGCGGTGAAGGCGGTCATCGCCTCCTCCCAGCGGGCCGGGTTGCCGATCCGGATCGCCGAGGCGACCGTCTCCGGGTCGGTGACCGGCGCGCCGTGGACCAGCGGCGCCGCGCCCTCGGCCTGGAAGCCGTAGACGACCGGCGCCACGCCGAGCTGCTCGAAGCCGCGCCACCAGGCGGTCACGTTGCCGGCGTTGCCGACCGGGATCGCCAGCGCGCCCGGCGCCTCGCCGAGCTCCTCAACCACCTCGAAGGCCGCCGTCTTCTGGCCCTCGATGCGGTAGGGGTTGACCGAGTTGACGAGCTCGATCGGGTGCTTCTGGGCGAGCGCCCGGACGAGCTGCAGCGCCTCGTCGAAGTTGCCCTGCAGGGCGATCACCCGGGCGCCGTGCATCAGCGCCTGCGCCAGCTTGCCGATCGCGATCTTGCCCTCCGGCACGATCACGGCGCCGCGCATCCCCGCCCGCGCCGCGTAAGCGGCGGCGCTAGCCGCGGTGTTGCCGGTCGAGGCGCAGATCACCGCCTCCGCCCCCCTCCCCTTGGCCCGCGAGACGGCGACCGTCATCCCGCGGTCCTTGAACGAGCCGGTCGGGTTGGCGCCTTCGAACTTGAGATAGGCGCGCGCCTCGATCCGCTCGGAGAGCCGCGGCGCCTCGATCAGCGGGGTCGAGCCCTCGTTCAGCGAGACCACAGGATCGCCGTCCTCGAGCGGCAGCCGGTCGCGGTAGCGCTCGATCAGCGGCCTCAAACGAACTCCTCCTCGATCACCCTGATGAACCTCGGGGCCGAGCGCAGGTCGTCGAGCCGGCCGATCCCCTCGACCGCGGCGCGGAACTTCGACTCGAGGCACTCGTGGACGACCATCACCAGGCGGGCGTCGTCGCCGAAGCCGCGCTGGACGACGCTCTTCACCGAGATCTCGTTCTCGCCCAGCACCTGGGCGATGAGGGCGAGCACACCCGGCTCGTCGGCGACCTCGAGGTGCAGGTAGAAGGAGGAGGTGACGTCGGTGACGATCGGCAGGCGCTCGCTCGCCTCGTGCGCGGGCGCGTCGCCGGCGAGGATCGAGACGAGGTCGCCGAGCACCGCCGAGGCGGTCTCGATGCCGCCCGCGCCGGGTCCCGACATCGTCACCTCGGTGATCGCCGGCGCCTCGACCATCACCGCGTTGAACGGGCCGCCGACCGGCGCCAGCGGGTGGCCGCCGTAGAGGAAGCAGGGAAAGACGCGGACGCTGACGCCGCCGTCGCGGCGCTCGGCGACGCCGAGCAACTTCAGCGAGAGGTCGAGCTCCTTGGCGTAGGCGAGGTCATCGGGCTGAATCGCCTCGATCCCCTCGAAGGCGACCTGGTCTAGCGTCACCGGCGTGTGGAAGGCGAGCCGCGCGAGGATCGCCATCTTCGCCGCCGCATCGGCGCCGTTGACGTCGTCGGTCGGGTCGGCCTCCGCGTAGCCGAGCTCCTGCGCCCGCGCCAGCACCTGCTCGTAAGCGGCGCCGCTGGAGGCCATCTCGCTGAGGATGAAGTTGGTCGTGCCGTTGACGATGCCGAAAACCTTGTCGATCTCGGTGACGCCGAAGCTCTCCTGGATCGTGCGCACGATCGGGATCACGCCGGCGACCGCGGCCTCGAAGCGCAGCTGCACGCCGGCCTCGCGGGCGACGCCGAAGAGCTCGTCGCCGTGCTGGGCGAGCAGCTGCTTGTTGGCGGTGACGACGGGCCGGCCGGCGCGCAGCGCGTCGAGCACGTAGGTGCGGGCCGGGTCGGTGCCGCCGATCAGCTCGACGACCACATCGGATCGCCCGAGGATGTCGCTGAAGTCGCCCTCGCTGCGGCTCAGCGTGCCGATGACCTCCGGCCGCCGCCCGGTCGCCGCCTCGACCGCGTCGGCGCGCTCGGCGAGCAGCCCGGCGAAGGCGCCGCCGACCGTGCCGCGCCCCAGCAGCCCGATGCGAACCGGTTCAGACATCGCGCCGAGTCAGGTCCTCGTATGACTCGCGGCGCACGACCACGCGCGCCTCGCCATCGCGGCAGAAGATCACCGGCGGTCGGGCGACGCCGTTGTAGTTGCTCGCCATCGCGTGGCCGTAGGCGCCGGTCGCCGGGGTGACCAGAACGTCGCCGACGGCCGGCTCGGCGAGGATCGCGTCGCGCACGATCACGTCGCCGGACTCGCAGTGCATGCCGGCGATCGTCGCCGTCGTCTCCGCCGCGGCACCGGCGCGGTCGGCGATCAGCGCCTCGTAGCGGGAGCCGTAGAGCATCGGCCGCAGGTTGTCGGACATGCCGCCGTCGACGGCGACGTAGGTGCGCACGCCGGGGATCTCCTTGACCGTTCCGACGCGGTACGCGGTCAGGCCGGCGTTGGCGACCAGCGAGCGCCCCGGCTCGACCAGGATGCGGACGCCCTCGCCGAAGACCTCCCTCACCGCCGCGACCTTGACCTCGACGTAGGCGTCGATCGAGGGCGGCTCGTCCTCGGCGGTGTAGGCGACGCCGAGGCCGCCGCCGACGTTGACCAGGCGGCACCACTCGCCGGCAAGCCCGCCGAGCGCGCGGATCGCCAGCGTGTAGGGCTCGAGCTCGAAGATCTGCGAGCCGATGTGGGCGTGCAGGCCGACGAGGTTCAGGGTGTCGGAGCCGAGCACCCGCTCGATCGCCCGCGCGGCGAGCCCGTCCTCGAGCCCGAAGCCGAACTTCGAGTCGAGCTGGCCGGTGGTGATGTAGTCGTGGGTCGACGGCTTGATCCCCGGGGTGACGCGGATCAGCACATCCTGACGGCCGTCCAGCAGGCGCTCGCAGCGCTCGATCTCGTCGAAGGAGTCGAGGATCAGGTGGCCGACGCCGGCGCGGGCGGCGAAGAGGATCTCCTCGTCGCTCTTATTGTTGCCGTGCATGTGGATGCGCGCCGGGTCGAAGCCGGCGTGCAGCGCCATGTGCAGCTCGCCGCCGGAGGCGACGTCGACCGAGAGCCCCTGCTCGGCGAACAGCCGGTAGGCGGCGGTACAGGGAAAGGCCTTGCTGGCGAAGAGGACTTCGAAGTCGGAGGTTCGCCGCGCGAAGGCGTCGCGGTAGGCGCGCGCCCGCGAGCGCATCTCCTCCTCGGCGTAGATGTAGGCGGGGGTGCCGTGCTCGACGGCGAGCTCGACCACGTCGCAGCCGGCGACCTCGAGCCGTCCGCGCTCGTTGACCCGGCTGCCGCTCGGGTAGACCGGCGAGCCCGCGATCGGGTCGATTACCGCGCCTGCCTGTCCGCGCTCCGGCATGGCGGCATTGTGACGGTAAGAGCCCCTGCCATGAAGCCGCGCTCGACCGAAGCCGCTACAGATACCCGAGCGGGTCGGTGGGGGCGCCGCTGATTCTGACCTCGAAGTGGAGGTGGTCGCCGAAGCAGTGCCCGGTGCAGCCGACGTAGCCGATCACATCGCCCTGCGAGACGCTCTGGCCGGTGCCGACCGCGAACGAGGACTGGTGGGCGTAGCAGGTCTGCAGGCCGCCGCCGTGGTCGAGACAGGTGAAGTTGCCGTAGCCGCCGCTTTCGCCTTCGCCCTGCTGCAGGACGACGCTGCCCGCGGCGGCGGCGCGGATCGGCGTCCCGGCGGGGACGGCGATGTCGATCCCCTCGTGCATGCGGCCCCAGCGCATGCCGAAGCCCGAGACGACGGGACCGTCGACCGGCCAGATGAATTGCCCGGACCCGTGGCGGATCGGACCGGCGGGCAGCGGGGCCGAAGCCGTCGCCTGCAGCGTCGCCGCCAGTTCCGCCTGGATCGCGACGACCGAGCCCTCGAGGTCGCTCTCGGCGCTGCTCACCTTCGCCAGCGCCGCCTCGCGCTGGCGCCGCGCCGCCACCAGGGACGACTGGCGGCGCTGCACGGCCGAGCGGGCGCCGGCGAGCGTCTGCTCTTCGGCGGCGATCGCGTCACGCGCCGCTTCGATCCGCTGCTTGGCTGAGCGCAGGCGGGCGACGGTGCGCTTCACCTGGTCGCGCAGGTCGCGCACCCGCGTCACCACCGCTTCGTCGAGCCCGTTGATCCGGCTCAGGTACTCGGTGCGGTTGACCAGCTCTTCGTAGCCGCCCGCTTCGATCAGCACGTTGAGGATGTCGGGCGTGCCGGACTCATAGATCGCGACCAGGTGCTCGCGCAGCGACAGGAGGGCGCGTTTGAGTTGGGCGCGGACCACAGCCAGGTGCTTCTTGCCGACGTCGAGTTCGGCCTGCGCCCCATCGAGCCGGCGCTGCTTGGCCTCGAGCCGCGCCTTGACCTCGGCCTCCTGCGACCGCAACGCGGCGACCTCACCGGTCAGCCGTTCGATCTTCGCCTTGTAGTGCGAGATCGTCGTGGTAAGCACGCCCTTGCGCTCGCGAACCTTAGAAAGCTTCGCCTCCTTGGCCTGAAGCTTCGATTCGAGATCCTTTGCAGGCGCCGCCCCGGGGATGGCAACTAAAAAAAGAGCCACAGCAAAAGCTGCGGCCGAAGACGTCTTCAGCATCGCCGGCAAGGCTAACCGGGCCAACAAGTAGGCGTGCAAGCCAGGTTGCGGTACCGAGGTCCCTCTCGGGGAACTTGTGAGCCTGCCGACGGCCTGCGCCTGCGCCGCCCAACCGGTGGCGGGTTCCCCGAGGGGGACCTCGGTACCGCTACGCAGCCACCGGCTCTTTGACGGCCGCCTTCTCCGCCGCCTTGACCACTTCGGCCGCATACCCCAAGCGCTCGGCATATTCCCGCGCCTGCATCCGCGAGATCACCATCCGCTGGATCTCCGCCGTCCCCTCGAACAGCTGGTAGATCTTGGCGTCGCGGAAGAACTTCTCCAGCGGGCACTCGGTGCTCCAGGCGTCGGGGCCGACGAGGTCCATCAGCGTCGTCGTCGCCCACATCGTCACATCGCCGGCCTTGAGCTTCGACATCGAGCCCTGGCCGCCGCGCATCGGGATCCCGTTGCGCCCCATCCAGGCGGCGCGCTGGACCAGCAGGCGGGCCGCTTCGATCTCGGTCGCGACGTCGGCGAGCGTCTGCTGGACGCGCTGCAACTGCAGCAGCGGCGTGCCGCCCTCGGACCGGCCGTCGAGGTACTCGAGCGTCCACTCGTAGGCCGCCTGGGCGATGCCGAGCGCCGAGGCGCCGACGATCGGCCGGGTGATCTCGAAGGTGGCGAGCGCGTCGGCGCCGCGCGATTTCTTCCCTTCGCGACCGCGCTGCAGCTTCTTCTCCAGCTTCTCCTCGCCGCCGAGCAGGTTCTCGGCCGGGATGCGGCAGTCCTCGAGGATCACCTCGGCGGTGTGCGAGGCGCGGATGCCGAGCTTCGACTCCTTCTTGCCCTGGCCGAGCCCGGGGGTGCCCTTGCCGACGACGAAGGAGGCCTGGCCGCGGGTGCCGAGCGAGGGGTCGACGGTCGCGACGACAACGTGTACGTCGGCGATCCCGCCGTTGGTGATGAAGACCTTGGTCCCGTTGAGCACCCACTCGTCGCCGTCGCGCTTGGCGGTCGTCTTCAGGCTCTTCACATCGGAGCCGGCCTGCGGCTCGGTGACCGCGTAGGCGCCGAGCTTGATCTCCTCGCCGACGCCGAAGCACTCCGGCACCCAGCGGGCGATCTGCTCGGGCGTGCCGGAGGAGGCGATGCCGGCGGCGGCGAGGCCGGAGCCGGAGATCGCCAGCGCGGTGCCGGCGCAGCCCCAGTGGAACTCTTCGGCGGAGATCACCTGCATCTGTCCCTGCGAGTCGGCGGCGTTGCTCTGGATCGACTCCAGGGTGCCGAAGCCCTGCTTGCGAGCCTCCTTGATGACCTCCCAGGGAGTGCTCTCCTCTTCGTCGTGCTTGCGCGCGGCGGGACGGATCACATCGCGAGCGAAGGCCCGAACACGATCTTTGTACTCCTGCTGCTCGTCGTTCAGTGCGAAATCCATCCGTCCCCCTCATTGATTGACGCGTCAATCAACATCTTAGCTGACCGACCAGCCAACTCCGCGCGTGTACCGTTGCGCCGTCATGACACGGCCGATCAATGCGGATGTGCCGACCGTCGAGGCGAAGAAGCCGTCGGCTCCGAAGGCGCCAAAGCGGCGGCGCAAGCCGGTGCCGGGGGCGCTGAAGGCGGTCGCGGGCCTGTTCGTGCTGGCCGTCGTCTTCATCGTCGCGGCGATCCTCGGCGGCGGCGGAGGCGGCGAAGACCGGGGGACGGAAGCACCGGCGCCGGTCAGCGAAGCGCCCAGCACCCCTGCCGAAGCGCCCGCCGCCGTAACGCCGGAGGAGCTCGGCTACCCGTCTTTCGCCACGGCGAACACGACCCGGGTCGGTGGCAGCGACGCGGCCTCGACCGCCGCCGCCGTGGCGCTCGCCGCCTATCCCTCCGCCAAGCCCTCGCAGCGACCGCCGGCGGTGACGCTCGTCGACGCCGGCGACTGGCGCACGGCGACCGCCGCCGCGGCGCTGACGGCGTCGCCCGTCGGGGCGCCGGTGCTGATCTCCGAAGCCGACGGCATGCCCGATGCGACGGCCGAAGCGCTTTCGGCGCTCGCCCCCTCGGGGAGCAAAGACACGGGCGGCGCCCAGGTCTTCTCGATCGGCGCCGCCGACACGCCGGACGACCTGCGGACCCACCGGGTGCGGCGGGAAGGGGCCGCGGGCGCCGCCGAGCTCCTCGCGCTGCGCGAAAGGCTCACCGGCTCGCCGCCGCGGCACATAGTCATCGCCCCGACCGCGAGTCCCGCCTTCGCGATGCCGGCCGCGGCCTGGGCGGCGCGCTCGGGCGACCCCGTCCTCTTCAGCGGTCCCAAGGCGCTCGCCAAGCCGACGGCGACGGCGCTGGAGGCGCATCCGCAGACGCCGGTTTTCGTCCTCGGCCCGTCGTCCGCCGTCTCCTCCGATGTGGTGCGCGAAATCGCCAAGCTCGCGCCGCACGTGCGGCGCGTCTCCGGCGAGGACCCGGTCGCCAACGCGATCGAACTCGCCCGCTACTCGGACGGCGGCTTCGGCTGGAACATCAACGACCCCGGCCACGGCTTCGTCGTCGCCAATGCCGCCGAACCGCTCGACGCGCCGGCCGCGGCGGCGCTCTCGGTCTCGGGAACCTGGGGCCCGCTGCTGCTCACCGACGACGCCGATACCCTTCCGTCGGCGCTGCGCGGCTATCTGCTCGACGTCAAGCCGGGCTACACCAACGACCCGACGCGCGCCTTCTACAACCATGTCTGGGTGATCGGAGACCAGGGAGCGATCAGCGTGAACGAGCAGGCGGAAATCGACGAGCTGGCCGCGCTGGCCAAGATCGGTGGCGAAGAATGAGCGAGGCGGAGAACCCGAACCTGCTGGGCGGCGCGCACGAGGTCACGGCGGAGGACGTCCGCGCCCTCGCCGGCGCCTCCACCCCCCACTTCGCGCTGCAGGTGCGCAACCGCATCCGCCGGCTGATCGAGCCGCTGCCGGCCGACCACCCCGCCCGCCTGGAAGGCGAGCGCAAGATCGCCGCGCTGGAAGACCTCGCCGAGCACAGCGGCGACCCCCGCGGCACGATGGGCATCGGCCACCGATGAAGCAGCTTGCGCCCGGCGTCTGGCGGCTCAAGGAGTTCCCCGCCCCCTCGATCAACATCTACCTCATCGAGGATGTGCTGATCGACGCCGGCCGCACCTGGGACCGGCGCCGCGTCTTCGCCGAGCTCGAGGGCCGCGAGCTCTCGCTGGTCGCCCTGACCCACGCCCACCCCGACCACCAGGGCGTCGCCAAGGACGTCTGCGAGGCCCGGGGCATCCCGCTTGCCTGCCACGCCGACGACGTCGAGGCGATGGAAGGAAAGCGGCCGGTGCAGGAGGCGGCGCCCGGCAACCCGGTCAACAAGATCATCCGCAAGCTCTGGCAGGGCCCGCCGTACAAGGTCGAGCGGGTGCTGAACGAGGGCGACGAGGTCGCCGGCTTCCGCGTCGTCCACGCGCCCGGCCACGCGCGCGGCGAGGTGATCTTCTTCCGCGACTCCGACCGGGTGGCGCTCTGCGGCGACGTGATCCGCAACATGAGCTACGCGACCGGCCGGCCGATGCTCGCCGAGCCGCCGACGATCTTCACCTACGACCCGGCCGAGAACCGCCGCTCGATCCACAAGCTGGCGGACCTGAATCCAGCGCTGATCCTGCCCGGCCACGGCCCCGCCGTGACCGACATCGCCGCCTTCGAACGTTTCGCCGCCGCCCTACCCAAGGGCCGACGGGCCTAAAACCCACCTATTTGGTGGGTTTTAGGCCCGTCGGCGGCTTGCCCGCGTAGAATCGGCGCGATGGCCGAGCAGATCGAGCACGGGTTCAAGGAGGGCGACAAGGTCTGGGTCGAGGACGGCGACGGCCGTCACCACCCCGGCATCTTCGTCGGCAACAACGAAGCCTCCGGCTGGTTCGGCGGCGGCCCCAGCGCCTACGTCGCCCACCCCGAGGCCCACCAGGCCGAGGTCGTCTCGACCTTCCGCATCACCCCGCGCGACGAGTAGCGCTCAGGCCGCCGGGCCGAAGGCGTCGATCAGGCGGTTCTGGTACTCGCTCAGCTCCTCGGGGGAGATGAAGTAGGTGGGTGGGGTGAGGAAGAGGCCGTCGGCGCGCTCCGCCGTCGCCTCGACGCGGGCGCGGACCTTGTCGAGCGGGCCGGCGGCGCAGTAGGCGTCGACCATCTCGTCGCTGATCGCGGCCGGGACGGCGGCGAGGTCGCCGCGGCGGAAGGCATCGCCGGCCGCGACGGCGTTGTCGGCGAAGCCGTGCAGCTCCCAGAGCGGCATGTAGGTCTTGACCGTGGCGTAGAAGGAGATCGTGCGGCGGGCCATCTCGATCGCCCGCGCCTCGTCGTCGTCGATCGCGCAGCAGACGGTCGGCAGGTAGTCGAAGCTCGAACGCTCGCGCCCGGAGCGCTTCAGGCCCTCCTCGAAGGAGGAGACGACGACCTCGTCGATCCAGCGCAGGCTCTGGATCGGGTGGCCGATCAACCCGTCGGCGACGTCGCCGGCCATCCGGCACATGCCCCCCTGCACGCCGGCGGTGTAGATCGGCACCGACTCGCGCGGCGCCGGGTGCGGGCGCACCCAGCCTTTGATGTCGATGTCGTAATAGGAGCCCTCGAAGCGGATCGGCTCGCCCTTGCCGGCCTGCTGCATGATCAGCCGCGTCGCCTCGATCGCCTCGCGCAGGTGCGGCGCCGGTTTGCCGTACTCGGCGTTGTGCCAGGTTTCGTTCAGCCGCTTGACCCCGGAGCCGAGCCCGAGCCGGAAGCGCCCGCCCGACATCTCGTCGACGTCGAGCGCCGAGACGGCGAGGATGAAGGGGCTGCGGGTGAACGCCCAGGCGATTCCGGTGGCGACACCGATCTTCTCGGTGCGCCCCGCCAGGTAGGCCGCCTGGGTGACCGAGGAGCGGAACAGCTCCGGCGCCCAGACGCACTCGACGCCGGCCCGCTCGGCGCGCTTCGCCTCCGCCTCGAGGTCGGCGACGGTCGTGCCGATCGCGGCGACCGAGATGCGCTCTAGCGCGCTCAAGCGAGGATGAGGTCGGCGACGCGCTCGCGGTGCCAGCTAGCGGTGCCGAAGGTCGCCGCGTTGGCCTTGCCGCGCTTGAGGAAGAAGTGCAGGTCGTGCTCCCAGGTGAAGCCGATCCCGCCGTGTACCTGGATCGAGGCGTCGGGCACGCGCCAGCCGGCGTCGGAGGCATATGCCTTGGCCATCGAGGCGGCCAGCGGCAGCGACTCGGGCTCGGCGTCGGCGGCCCAGGCGGCGCCGTAGACGGCGGAGCGCGAGTTCTCGGTCTCCAGCAGCATCTGCGCGCAGCGGTGGGAGACCGCCTGGTAGGCGCCGATCGGGCGACCGAACTGCTGGCGGTCCTTGGCGTACTCGACCGCCATCTCCATCGTCCGCTGGGCGATCCCGGTCGACTCGGCGGCGATCGCCGTGCAGGCGCGCCAGAGCACCGGCAGGTAGTCCGCCTGGCCGCCCGCGAGCGTCGCCTCGGGCGCCACGCGAACGCCGTCGAAGCGCACCGAGTAGAGGCGGCGGGTGAGGTCGATCGACTTCTCGGGCGTCACCGTGACGCCCACGGCGTCGCGCTCGACCAGGTGGCGGCGGCCATCCGCGGTGGCGACGACGAGGAAGTCGGCGCTCGCCGCGTCCATCACCAGCACCTTCGTACCGTTGAGGACGATGCCGTCGCCATCCTGCTCGGCCTCCATGCCGAAGTCGCCGATCGTCGCGCTGCTGCCGGCCTGGAAGAGGGCGATCGTGCCGCGCTTCTCGCCGCTCGCCAGCGGCGCCAGCCAGCGCTCGCGCTGCGCCTCGTCGCCGACCGTCGCCAGGACCAGGCCGGCGACCGTGTTCGAGAGCAGCGGCGAGGGGGCGAGCGCATAGCCCATCTCCTCGAACAGCACCGCGAGGTCGACGATGCCGAGCCCCTGGCCGCCCCACTCCTCGGGCAGCGCCAGGCCGGGCCAGCCGAGCTCGGCCATCTCCCGCCAGTCGGAGTCCTCGAAACCGTGCTCGCTCTCGGCGAGCGCGCGGATCCGCTCCGATTTGTAGCGCGACGCGAGGAACTCCTTGGCGGTCGACTTGATCGCCTGCTGCTCGTCGGTGAGGTCGAAGTACATAGTTAAGCGACAGCCCCCTAGCGAAGCCTCGGCAGGCCGAGCACCCGCTCGGCGATGATGTTCTTGAGGATGTCGGTGGTTCCGCCCTCGATCGAGTTGGCGCGTGAGCGCAGGAAGCTGTACTGCCAGGCGCCGTTGGCGACGGCGTGCTCGGCGCCGCGGTCGAGCGCCGCGTAGGGGCCCTCGATCTCCAGCGCCAGCTCCGCTATCCGCTGGTTGAGGTCGGCCCACTGCCACTTGCCGAGCGAGCCCTCCGGCCCGGGGATGCCCGACTGCATCGTCTTGGTCAGCCCGCGGTAGGCGTTCAGCCGCATCGTCTCGGCCTCGATCTGAAGCTGCGCGATGCGCTGGCGGATCACCGGGTCTTCGGCGGCGGTGTGGCCGTTGACCCGCGTCTCCTTCGCCAGCCGGCCGAGCCGGCCGAGGCTGTTGGAGATCTGCGCGATCGCGCCGAAGGCGAGCCCGGCACGCTCGTTCATCAGCGTCGTGATCGCCACCGACCAGCCGTTGCCGACGCCGCCGACGACGTTCTCGTCGGGGATCCGCGCCTCCTCCATGAAGACCTCGTTGAACTCGCCCTCGCCGGTGATCTGGACCAGCGGCTTCGCCTCCACCCCCTCCTGCTCCATGTCCATCAGGAAGTAGGTGAGGCCCTTGTGCTTGGGCGCGTCGGGGTCGGTGCGGGCGACGAGCATGCACCACTTGGCGAACTGGGCGAGCGTCGTCCAGACCTTCTGCCCGGTGACCACCCATTCGTCGCCGTCCTTGACCGCCTTCGTCTTCAGCGAGGCGAGGTCGGAGCCGGACTCGGGCTCCGAGAAGCCCTGGCACCAGATCTCCTCGGCGGTCAGGATCGGCTCCAGGTAGCGCTGCTTCTGCGCCTCGGTTCCGTGGGCGATCACCACCGGGCCGCCCATCGCCAGGCCGAGCACGTTGGCCGGGCTAGGCGCTTCGGCCCGCGCCGCCTCGCCGACGAAGATCGCCTGCTCGATCAGCGTCGCGCCACGCCCGCCGTACTCCTTCGGCCAGGAGATCCCGGCCCAGCCGGCCTGGTGCAGCTTCGCCTGCCACTCGCGCCGGTAGGCGATCACCTCGTCGAGGCTGCCCTCCGGCTCGGGCCCGGGGTTGTGCTCCTCCAGCCAGGTCCGCACCTCGTCGCGAAACTCGCGCTCGGACGGTGAGAGGCTGAGGTCCATCGCTCCGGGAGCCTACTGGCTGGGCGGCCAGTCGCCTAGACGCGCTCGATCAAGGTTCCCGTGCCTAGACCGCCGCCGCAGCACATCGTCACCAGGCCCATCTGCTTGTCGGAGCGCTCCATCTCGTGCAGCAGGGTGGTGATCAGG
>Ga0102953_1002009_pt1 | contig 12469 bp, 13 predicted proteins | sample SalPon2A_C_D2_MG_FD_78509 | JGI IMG/M metagenome (GOLD analysis project Ga0102953, IMG submission 78509) | Soil microbial communities from South San Francisco under conditions of wetland restoration - Salt Pond MetaG R2A_C_D2_MG | ecosystem: Environmental > Terrestrial > Soil > Wetlands | place... | reverse complement strand
GCGATGACCGGCGAAATCACCCTGCGTGGCCGTATCCTGCCGATCGGCGGGCTTAAGGAAAAGGCCCTGGCCGCCTTGCGAGCCGGAATCAAAACTATAATTATCCCGGCGGAGAACCAGAAAGACCTGACGGAAATCCCCGAAGACCTGCGGAAAAAGTTGAATTTCATCCCGGTTAAAAACATGGATCAGGTCTTTCCTCACATCCTGTAGCTGCAGGTTGGAAAAGCACCCCTGATTAACGACCGGACCCTTTCACTATGTTGAATTCCGATAAAGGCGGCAATTTTCAGCCGTTAAGATTAATGATTATCGCAGGAGGCGGGATCCCCCTCCTGCTTCTGCTCTGGGTCAGCTTCTATGCCTTTATGCCTATCGACACCGGCGACCGTTCTGATGTTGCGGTCGTAATCCCCCCAGACCTCTTTTTCCCCGCTATCGAAAAAAAACTGGCCGAAGCCGGGTTGATCAAAGCTGACCCTCGCTTTCTGATGACCGCCCACCTGATGGGTGTGGCCAACTCCCTGAAGGCCGGCGAGTATATTTTTCAACCCGAACCCACCCCATATCGGGTCCTGCGCGAGTTGGCCAGTGGCTCACGGGTCCAGCGTCCGATCACCATCCCGGAAGGAGCCAATCTGAAGCAGATCGCAGAACTTCTTGGCAACAGCGGCTGGGTGAATCCGAAACGCTTCCTTGATCTTTGCCATGACCGGGAGTTTATCGCCAAACTGGATTATGAACTTGATTCCCTTGAAGGCTACCTGTTTCCCGAAACCTATCTTTTCGAGCGAGGCGGCCATAACGCCGAAACGATTATCAGGACCATGGTCGCCCAGATGCGCAAGGTCCTGGCCGAGACCGGGGCCGAATCAGGTCTGCCGAGCGCCGGTCTTGATCGACACGGCGTACTCACCCTCGCTTCGATCGTCGAAAAGGAGACCGGCCAGGTTCTAGAGAGGCCGCTGATCGCCAGGGTTTTCCTGAACCGATTGCGAAAAGGCATGAAATTGCAGAGCGATCCGACGGTGATTTACGGGATTGACAACTTCGACGGCAACATCACCCTGCGCCACTTGAAGGAGCTGACCCCTTATAACACATACCGTTTCAAGGGTCTGCCGCCCGGCCCGATAGGTAACCCCGGTCGGGCCGCCATCGAAGCGGTGATGCATCCGGCCTCGGGCGACTATTATTATTTTGTTTCCAAAAACGACGGTTCGCATTACTTTTCTAAAACACTGGCTGAACACAATCGCGCCGTCTACAAGTACCAGAAGAAAAGGCGCTAACGTAATTTAAAGAGGTAACGGCAATGAAGTACGACCAACCAATCAGGGACAACCGAGGTTTTTCGTTGATCGAGATCATGGTGGTGATGATCATCATCGGACTTTTGGCCGGACTGGTGGGACCGAAACTGTTCGGTCAACTCGGCAAGGCCAAGCAGAAAACCGCCAAGGCCCAGATCGAGATGATAATGGCCGCTCTCGATGCTTATCGACTGGACGTCGGCAGCTACCCCTCCCAACAGGAAGGTCTGGAAGCTCTGATCAGTAATCCCGGCGTTGACGACTGGGCTGGCCCATATTTGGCCAAAGCTCAGATCCCCGAAGATCCCTGGAAGAATCCCTATATTTACCGGAATCCCGGCCAGAATGGCGAAGTTGAAGTGTCATCGCTCGGCAAGGACAACAAGGAAGGCGGCAGCGGGGAAGACAACGATGTAAACAGCTGGGAGTGAGTAGTCCTCCGGTCGTTTCATCAAGAGCTCCATCCCGCATTGGTGTATATGTCCGCAGTCCGAAGCGTTTCCGCGCCTGATTTCGGCTAATTGCCCCTACAGGCCCTAGCCGGTCATCTTTTTATCGTTTTACGTGCAAATGAGTTGCATTAAAAATGGAATCCGATCGATTATTTTTCCTTATCATCATGATAATGACCACCACCATAGCCACGATAAAAAGCGCGACAGCGGCATGTTCAAGCGTCGGAAAACAACCGGCATCTCCATATTCTGGTTGGAATTCATCAACATGATCATCCCCCGCCTGGCGGTCGGCACGATAATTTACGGGATCTTTCAGACCACCACCCTGGCCAGGTCCATCAGCCGGAGCTGGACCGAAACGGCGATAATGCAGACGATCGGCGCAGTGACCGTATTTTTCGGGACCTACACCCTCTCCCTGCCCTCCTGAAAGGCGTCATTTTGTCCGGATACGAGAATAAATGGCAGAGATTCATGATCGTGGCGACCGGGGTTTTCATGTCGACCCTCGATAGCAGCATGGTCAACATCGCCCTGCCGACCATCATGAAGGAATTTCACAGCCGGATGGCCGCCACCGAATGGGTGGTGCTGATCTACCTGTTGACCATCACCTCGACACTGCTCTTTTGGGGCCATCTCGGCGACCGTTTCGGGCGGGGCCGGATCTACGGCGGCGGCATGCTGATCTTCGCCGTGGGCTCGTTGACCTGTGCCGTTTCCCCTACCCTCTCAATATTAATCCTGTCCCGTTTCGGCCAGGCTCTGGGCGCGGCGATGCTGATGTCGACGGGCCCGGCCATTGTCAAGGAGAGTTTCCCTCACGAACAGCTCGGCCGCGCCATGGGTATGATCGGGGTGGCGGTCGCTTTAGGCCTTATGTCCGGACCATCCCTGGGCGGATTTTTGATCGAATATTTTTCCTGGCGGTCGTTGTTTTATCTCACCGTGCCTTTCGGGCTGGTTTTTTCCCTCTTGGCCCTCAAATTTATCCCCATGGCGAAACCGGCAAGCGACGGGGCCATCGATTGGCCGGGGGCCGTGACCTGGGCAGCGACACTCTTGCTGTTTACCATCATCCTGACCCATCTCAGTAAACCGCTCTGGTCCGCACCTGTCGTATTGGGCCTGGGCCTGGCCGGTACTGGATTGGCATCTCTCTTTATCATCCGCGAAAAAAGCACCCCTCATCCCATCCTGCCGCTCGACCTTTTTCATTCCCGTTATTTCAGCCTGGGCATTATCAGTGCGGTGCTGTCGTTCACCGCCCTTTTCGCCGCGATTCTGCTCACCCCTTTTTACCTCGACCGGTTGCGGATGTTGCCTCCTTCAAAAACCGGTCTGATCATGGCGGCGATCCCGGCCGCCATAATGCTGGTGTCCCCCCTGGCCGGTTGGCTTGCCGACCATTTCGAAAAAAGAGCGGTCGCCACTGTCGGTCTAGTAGCCTCTTCAAGCGGAGTGCTCCTGTTGTCGATGAGCGGCGCCGAATCCCCGATTTTTTCGATCGGACTCTGTTTGGCCCTGATCGGCGGTGGCCAGGCCCTGTTCCTCTCCCCAAACAACTCAGCGGTACTCGGCACCACCCAAAACCGCCGGGCCGGCAGTGCCGCCGCCCTCCTGGCTACTTCCCGTAATCTCGGCATGCTGCTCGGCATCGCCATGGCCACTTTGTTGTTCACGATTATTTTTTCCGCCAGGACCGGCGGGTTGGACATGCGGGACTTTCATCCGGAAAAGAGCGGCCCGTTCATCGCAGCCTTCAAGGGGGCGCTGCAAGGCGCTGCCCTGCTCGGATTTACCGGAGCAGTAGCCTCATGGTGGCGAGGCAAGTCGACTGCGAAAAAGACCTGAGAAAAACCTGGCTATGCCGATTATCGCAAGCGGCAAGGCGGAGAGAGGAAAAACCGGCGGCTGATTACAGACGGCACTTTTGAGGAAAGATCAATCCGCCGGCGGGAGGCGCGCAACGGACATCAAAGGTTTAAGATATCAGCGGCAGTAGCCAGGACGGCAACCGGCAGCTTGACCAGGACCTCAAGCCCACCGGAGTCGCGGCGGTTCAGTTCGAAATGACCGCCATAGGTCTTCAGCACATTTTCGACCATGTTCAACCCCATCCCGGTCCCATAGGTCTTGGTGGTAAAAAAGGGATCCTTGGCTTTGTCCAGAGAATCTTCCGGCATCCCGACCCCGGTATCTCTAACGGCGACCATGACCCAACCTTCGTCTCTGGAAATCGATACATCAAGGCGTCCGCCATCCGTCATCGCCTCTATGGCATTTTTCACCAGCTGCAAAAACATCTGCCGCATCTGCTTACGGTCCGCCTTTATCTTTATGGCATCCTCCACACCATCTAAATCCCAGACGATCTCCTGCCTGGTCATTTCCGGTTGCACCAGGATCAAAGTTTTGCGAAGTAATTCACAAAGATCGAGAGGCTCCAGATTGACCTCTTCGAGCTGGTCGGTAAAACTGCTGAGATCTCCGAGAATTTTGTCAAGGCGGGAAGTTTCCTTGCTGATTACCTCCAGAAATCTCTTCTGTTCCTCTGTAGCCGATTTTCTGGTAAGTATCCTGGCCATGCCGCCGATAGAGGTAATGGGATTCCTGATCGAATGGACCAGCTGGGCCGCCATCTGGCCGAGGGCGGAAAACCTTTCGAATTCGACCAGCAGATTTTTACTCTTATCGAGTTCCTCGGTAAGCGCTTCCAACTCTGCTATCTTCTTCGCCTGGTCCTGATAAAGATGGCTCTGCTCAATCGCCAGACTGGCTTGGCTGGCAAACAACTCCAAGGAATTCAAGACATCCGCGGTAATCGGCTCGCCAGTGATATAATTATCGGCAATAATCACCCCGAACGGCCGGCTCGACGAGAAAAGCGGCACGACCACGAATTCATCAATATCAAATAATCCTATCAAGTCTTTCGGTACCGCCAGCGGCTCCTTGCCCTCCCCCTCGCGGCGTTCGACCGCTTTCGGCCATCCGGGCCCCTCATGGGTCTCTGTCAGGGAACGTCTCTCCATCGAGATCGGCACACTACCGTTTTTTCGCGAGACCAGGATACTCCGCCGCTCCCGGGCCGCTTTGATCAAGATATTTTCCTGATCGGCGACCGGGATCTTCAGGGTTTGAACAATTCGATTGACCTGGCTGTTTTCTTTATTAAAGGAGCCGCGAAATTCATGAACGATGTCCATAAAACTCATGGACTTATTTTGCAGCTCCGCCCAAATCCTTCCTGCATCGTCCCTGCCGTTCGGACCGATCCCCAACCTGCCAAGCAGATAATGGCTTTCATCATCGAACATGGCCAGAAAGGCGCGATTGAAACGCAACCCCTCATTGGCTGTGATCCCGACCAGCACGGCCTGCAAGATCTCATCCACTTCGATGGTGCTCAGATAGGCGGTGTTCATTTTGACGGAAAGCTGATGGAGCATATTGATCCGGAAATGGGCCTTCTCCAGATCTTCATGATATTTGCGATTGTCCATAATCAGGCGACGCTTTTCAAGGGCCTTTTTGACGACAACCAAGATTTCGTCGAACTGGACCGGCTTGGAAAGGTAATCCTCGGCCCCCTCCCTGATGCATTCGATGGCGACTTTAAGATCGGCGACTCCGGTCAGCATGATTACCGCCGCATCCGGATCGGCCTTAACGATCTTGGGCAACAAGGTTTTTCCGTCGATATCGGGCAGACCGATATCGAGCAGAACCAGAGCGATGTTATTCTTTTTCAATCCGGCCAGAAAATCTTCACCCCGTCCAGCCTCTTCGACGGTCAAGCCGTGATCCTCAAGAAAGATTTTCAGGGGGGCGCGAATCCCAGGATCGTCATCGATTATATAAACTTTTTCTCCAGGGAAAAGCAGATCCGCTGTAGGCAGGGATATATCGGGTTCAGGCATTTTACACCAGATTAGCTAGGTTGAAATATTCAATATTTGTTCCTTATAATAGCTTAGGTCGTAATAGGCTTCCTCGTCAAATTGTTTTTAGCATCTACAATGAAAGAAGCGCGCTCGGACATTGTCAGAACGCGCTTCTTTGCAACTTCTTCACAGGGCATATATTACTCAGCCCAAGTTTACTTAATCACATGGGAACAATCAGCTTATTGGAATCCTCGTTCCATTTGACCACCAGATACCAGGCCGCCATGGCCAAAGTGATCAGGATCAGGGTGCCGCCGTATCCAAGAAAAGTATCAGGCATGTAAACAAATTCACCCAGCTTGCCGGAATTGGTGATGCCCTCATCCAGCCAATCCCCCATACCCTCGACATCACTAACCTTGAACCAGGCCGTCATCAGCGAATTGGACACCCCGAAGAAAGGTACCACCAGCCACAGTTTGATCTGACCTTCGCCGACCCGCCAAAGGGTGCCGGTACCGCAACCGCCGGCAAACATGGCGCCAAGTCCGAACAGGAAGCCGCCGACCACGCCGCCCCATCCGAAAGTGCCGCGGACATAGTGCAGAGTGCTTTGCAGGCCACCGGCCTTGACAACCGCAATGCCGAAAGCGCAGAGCAGAACACTCAAGGCCACCGATTTGGCCAGGGTGCAATCACCGGTCATATGGGGCTCGCGAAAAGCCTGGATCATGCACCAGCGGCCCCTCTGCATGGCATAACCAAGAGCGGCGGAAATGACAATAATACCACCCATCTTGGCGAGATAATCGCTGTCGCTGGCGGCATAGTTATAGGCCGCGCAAAGGATGCCGCCCAAGGCCAGCAGTCCAAGTATGATCTGTAAGGCAAAGGGAAATTCAATGGTCTTGGCGCCGCCGCTTCCCCAGGTAATATTCTCCATTTCCCAGTATAGGGCCTTGAGTCCTGCCACCGCACCCAGTACCAGCCCGAGCCACATGGCAAAACCACTTGCGGAAAGATTGCCGATTGCGTTGTAAAAACCACCGACATTGCAACCACCGGCCAAGGCGGCTCCGACACCCATCAGAATACCGGCGATAATCGCCTTGGCAAACTCACGAAGCGGCGGAAACCTCAGGGCAAACTGGTTACCAAGGGCAGCCGACATAAAAGCGCCACCGACGAAACCGATACCGATTATCGAGCCTGAATTTTGCAAGATCTGTTTAGGAGCCCCGTCCTCAAACATATCAAAGGGATTCATTCCCAGGCCGTAGACGATCCAGTCACCCCAGTTCCTGACCGCACCGACCGCACCCCAAGGTCGCATCCAGGCCATAATCAGAACACTGAAAAAGGCCACTAAAACGCCTACCATGTAGGGGTTCCATTCATCCTGACACATGGCTTTGTAGAGTTCCTTAAACTTTTTGCCGAACAAGCTTCCTTCACTCATTAACTCTCCTCCTGCTTCCTTCTAAATTTAAGGTTTTGAATTTCAACCCAACAAACTCTTATCCTGAAAAAGGATGCGGCCCGCAGAGATTAAAACTTCTAGAAATCCCCCTCTGGAAACATCTGACTTTCCCATTTACTCCATGGCCATAATAGTTGTCAAGCACCAAGGCATTTATCTACCACATTGTGACAGCCACAACATCCATCCTTGTATTCATAAGGCTTTCCAGGCCACGCCTCAGGGCTGTCCATCCAAAAATCATCCGAATGAGTAATCATTCATTTAAACTTGACAGCCCCCCCCAATCTTGGTAGAAAATTTTCTTTATCTATTGATTTCTGTAAATTGCGGTTCACGTTTCCGGTCATCTTGAGTCATGTACTTTAAAAAATCTGACTTTCTGGTTACCGGCACCCAAAAAACTCGTATTGTAGGAGGATAAGATGAGTGACATAAAGCTGGCCCCGGCCGATATCAAAGCGGACCACACCCTTGACACCAAAGGCCTGAGCTGTCCGATGCCCCTGTTAAGGACCAAGAAAGAGATCGGCAAGATCGACTCCGGGCAGATCCTAGAGATTCTCGGCACCGACCCGGGCTCCCGTAACGACCTGCCCGGTTGGGCCGAAAGATCGGGACACGAATTCATGGGAGAGAAGGAAGACTCCGGCTTCTTCCGCTTCTACATCAAGAAAGGCTGATTCGGTACATAACAGATTCCGCCGGCACACATTTCGGCGGCTGCTTAATGGCGCACCCCATTTATAATTTGCGGTGCGCCACCACTTTTTTCAATGGAGGAAGAAATGGCGAAGAGTTTAGGTATTTTCGTATCCAACCCCAATAACTTCCAGCATGTTATGGGGATCACCAAGGCCGCCAAGGCTAAAGGTTCAAAGGTTAAGGTTTTCTTCACCTGGGAAGCCACCAAAAATTCCAAGCTGCCGGAATTCCCTGCGCTTTGCGAACTGGCCGACGATGTTTCGATCTGCGTAGACAGTTACCAGAAGATGGGCTTTGACCGTGACGACGTCCCGCCCGGCCTGACTCCTCAGAAGATGGCCACCCAAGCCCAGCATGGCGCTATTATTGAAGACTACGACTGCTATTTCAGCTTATAGGGGGTTAGAAAATGGAGTATAAAAAAGTCTGTTTGCTTTACAGAAATAAGGATTACGCCATCGACGGCATTCGTTCTGCCCTTGGATTGGCCGTTGAGAATATGTATTCTTACGGGGTTGTCCTTGACACCAAGATCGACAAGATCGACGAGCACAACCAAGAAAGCATCGAAATGCTGCGCGACATGGAAGGCGAGATTTATGCCACTGACCCCGCCGTCTGCGAAGAGAACGCCCTTGAGCCGATCACCATCGAGGAGTTGGGCGAAAAACTGCGTGACATGACCATTGTCATTCCTTACGGAACCAAATAAGGGAGTTGATACTATGAAAGTACTGAATGTATACCAGTCTGAGCCGGATGAAATAGTCAAGAAACTGGTCGAGATCGTCAGCAGGGACAGGGAAACCGATTCCTTTGACCTGAACGTCGACAGCCCCAACTACGACGAACTGGTCGATAAGATCTTTGCCGCCGACCAGAGCATCTGTTGGTGGTAATAATCACCGTTATCATTTAAGCCGCTGCCGGATTGATATGAAAAAAGGGGCTGTCTCAGAAGTCGAGACAGCCCCTTTTTTTATTTTCACGAAAATGGGGCAAACCGCCCCTTTCAGATAGGGAAGTGGTTCGGCAATGCCCTGTGCCAATTCTTCATGTTGTGGGCCAGGCACAGTAACCCTGTTTCCACTGTTACTTTTTCAATTCCTCTTAGAAAAAACCTCCTGAAATTTCCGTTTTGCTTGATATGCCCAAAGACCGATTCAACCTCCCCCCCCCTTCTTTTACGCAGCTCCGTTCCTCTTGATGAGTTCAGATCTTCCCGGGCTTCTTTCCGGTAACGGATCTGATTGTGGTTCACCTGAATCCTCCGGTCTGCAATCTGTTTATGACAGCAACTTCTCAATTCACAGCTCTGACAATCTTCCGCTTCATAGACATGGTAGTTCGATTCAAAACCATTTGCTGTTTTCCTTCTGCTTCTGCCAACAAAGGAAAGTCGGCGATTGGCCAGACAGATAAAGAAATTTCCGTTAGTGTCATACGCCATGAATTCATGGCAGAAAGTCTTTTTGAAAAGTAAACTTCCTGCTTTGCTCACCGTCAAAGCCTCCATACTTGATGTACGAGTGAATGCCCTGTTTCTCAAGTTTCCGGTAATTTTCCTCGCTTCCATACCCAGCCTCGGCGATCACTGTCTCCGGAACAAAACCAAAGCGGCTTGAAACCGTTTCAAGATGCGATGTCAGAAGTATTGTATCCGTGCTTTTCTGATGGATACTGTAACCTGTAACAAACTGATTCTCTGTTCCCATCTGGAGATTGTAGCCCGGCTTGAGCTGACCGTTTTGCATATGATCCTCTTTCATCCGCATAAAGGTTGCGTCTGGATCACTCTTTGAATAGCTGTTTCGTGCCTGGAAAATCTCCTGCTGTTCCTTGTATTTTCGCTTGCGGGGAATCAGGTCGTTTTCAAGTTTACGGCTAGCCTTCTTCAAAAAAGACTCCCTCTCTTTGTCCTCATTCACCGGTATTTCAACCAGCTCTTTGTTGAGATCCGCAAGCTTCTCCTGCATCTGCTCAACGCTTATCGGCTGAACATCTTCCCCGGTCTCCGGGAGATCATTCCCTTTGTACTTTTTGTTCTCTCGGCTGTTCAACCGATCTATTTCCTGGAAAAGCTCTCTGACTTTCAGATCAAGATTTTCCTCGTACCGCCGGGTCGACTTCTTCCAGACAAAGCTGTAACGGTTCGCGTTGGCTTCCAATTTGGTCCCGTCCAGAAAATACTCCTTCAAACTCACCAGACCGGCTTCTGTTAACAGGATAAGCATTGCCGCAAACACCTTCTCCGTCGCTCCTCGTAAACGGCAACCACGAAATCGATTGATCGTCTGGAAATCAGGGCGATTCCCGCCACTCAACCACATGAAGTTCACGTTCTCTCGCAATGCCTTGGCGATCTGACGGGAGGAATAGACCCGCTGGCTATATACGTAAACCAGCACTTTCAACAGCATCCGGAGATGGTGGCTTGATGTACCTCCGCCCTTGTAACTGTCTATCACTGGCAGCAGTTCAAGTTGATCGATTGCACTGTTGATCAAACGGACTATGTGGTTATCGGGGATTAATGACTCATGGCTCGGGGGGAAAAACTCCATCTGGCTCTGATGATGCGGCTTGAATACTACCTTGCCTCTTGCTCCTTGCATCATGCCTCCAAAATCAATATTTAATCAATGATTTCAGATACATATAACATGTTTTAGTGTTTTTTCTCTTTTCAAAAACAAAAAGGGGCCATCCCTTTTGGGACAGCCCCTTTTTGTTTTTGAAAATAGTGAAATCCGGGATGTTACCGCGTTCAGGCCCTGATCTTTTCTGCGGATATGAGCCGGTCGACAAAGGAGAACACGAAATCACGCTGGCCCCGGTCGGCATAACTTATACATGAGCAATGCAGATTTGCCTCGCTGCGAATCAATAACTCGAAAGAAACCCTGTCCTTGCCAAGTTCGACTCCGAAATAAAAAGGACCGCAGTCGTTATGGCCTATCTGGCTTTCGCCAAGCAGATCGTCCGGCAGCGGTAGCCAGAACATGCCCTTAACGGCGGCGTGCTTTAAAGTTCGTTTCAGATATGTTTCAATATTGTCCCGTTCCTCACAGGACAAATCGTCTATCAGCAGTTGTCTCATCGCTTAAACTCCAAGATTGCAACAGTAATTCCGAAATATTTATTAAGTGCCGACTTTAGATTGAAACTGGAATCTGATTTCCCAGACAATTTCCGGCTGGTAAAAACTCTTCAATGGCATAAATAAGCACGAACTATTTAACTCCTTGGAATCGCAACCAACTTGGCTAGCGCCGTCGATACCGATCAATTATGTAATTTATCCCGAAACTCCTGCATCTTACTGTTGAAGCTCGCCACGTATTGACTGAGAACATCCTCGGACTCGATAACATACGGGGTGATCATCACCAGCAACTCGGTCTTTTCCTTGACCTGTTTCTGGTATTTCGCCAGCCAGCCCAGTAAGGGGATATCCTTCAAAAACGGCACTCCGGAATCAATAAAATTGACATTATTCTCAATTAAACCGCCCATAAAAACCGACTGTCCGTCACGGACTGCAAGCTTGGTGGTCAACTCGCGGTTGGAGATAACCGGCGATTCATTACCCCCCAGGGTGTTTTGCGACGCCGAACTGACCTGTTGGTTGATGTCTAAAATGATGATCCCGTCATAATTAATCTTCGGAGTAACCTTGAGAATTACACCGGTGTCTTTGTACTGAATGGTCTGGTTGACGTTGGTCCCGGCCGAAATATCCCCGGTCTGGCTGGTGACGATCGGCACCTGCTGGCCGACGTTGACCGTGGCGGTTTCGTTATTAAGGACCATGACCTGGGGCGATGAAAGAATCGATAACTCGGTATTATCAGCAATAGTTTTAAGAATACTGACTGCATCACCGGCGGAATTCAAAACGCTGTAGGTAAGACCCGCGGCGGTCTGGGTCAAGCCGGCATGAGTTAAAGCCCCCCCCGCAGAATCGACATTATCTATGGAACTTAGATTATTGGTCAGATAATTCTTATAGGCCCGCCCGTCCAAAACGCCCTGTTTATGCAGAGCCCACTCCACCCCCAGTTCCCAGGAATCCGAAAGCTTGGCCTCGGCCACCATCACCTCAATCAGCACCTGTCGAGGCATGTTATCAAGTTTTTCCAGCAGCTTGACCAGGCGGCTGTAATCCGAGGGCAAGGCCCTCAGCAGAATGATGTTACGACTATCGTCCGCGATCAGGACCGGTTCCCCGGCCCAGCGCAAACCGCCCCCTTCGCCGCCGGATTTAGTTGTGGCTTTGGTCGCGCCGGTTTTAGTGACCGGCGACGCCGCCGTCGGGGCGGCCGTTTCAGCGGCCGGAGTCTCGGCCCCCGAGGCAGTTGCCTGATCGGACCCTTTATCTTGAACCTTGTTAACGGTTCTGACACCCGAGCCCACCTGATCGCTGATCAGTTCGTTGACCAGAGAAGCCAGCTCCGAGGCAACTGAATTTCTGACGTTATAGATATAGATGTTATCCCGGCCTTCGGTCGGCACCACATCGAGTTCCTTGATCCAGCGGGTGGCGCTGTCCAAAAGCTCCCGATTATTGCTGATCAAAAGTAGCGAATTGGCCCGTTCCAGGGCCAAGACGGTGACGCCCTC
>Ga0102953_1002008_pt1 | contig 12469 bp, 8 predicted proteins | sample SalPon2A_C_D2_MG_FD_78509 | JGI IMG/M metagenome (GOLD analysis project Ga0102953, IMG submission 78509) | Soil microbial communities from South San Francisco under conditions of wetland restoration - Salt Pond MetaG R2A_C_D2_MG | ecosystem: Environmental > Terrestrial > Soil > Wetlands | place... | reverse complement strand
GTCGCGCTTCAATGGGGCCGCGGCTGATCAGCCGCGGATGCACGAAAGTTGTGCTACGCATAGTCAATTGCCCTCCGGCTTCAATGGGGCCGCGGCTGATCAGCCGCGGATGCCTTCGCGGTGGGCACCTGGAACGGCGAGAAGTTCACGCTTCAATGGGGCCGCGGCTGATCAGCCGCGGATGCAGTCGGGCTCGGAATGTTCACGATACCAATGACTTGCAGCACTTTCCGCGAGCGCGACGAAAACTTGGAGCCTCCTGGACGGCGTTGGAGGTGGATCATACAACATAAGCCACTCATTATCCACGTGTTTTTCTCCCGCGAGCGCGCCCAGGACCCCCCCGCAGCACCGCCGCGCTCGCGGGCCTGTCGTCTGTCAAAGATCGACCGAAGCGCACCCCCTGCGCCGCCACCGGGCCTATCGTACCGCCGGCAGCGACCAAGGGTCCGGCTCGTTTTTCAATTCCGCAAGCGAAACCAGCCTGCCGGGTAGTTCCTGGTACACCTTGTCCCCGATGGGGTCAATTCCATGAGCGAGGATGGAGCGGTTGCGGGCGGACAGAAGGGAACGCTCGCCGGCCAGGCCCGCCGCAAAGTACCGCTGGCCCAGTTCGTCGTTCAGCGCCTGCAACAGCCTGTAGGCATCCTGGAGGCCGACGGAAACGGCTCCGTCCCGGGCCCCCGGCTCCCATTCCTGCCGCAGTCCCGGGGGCAGCGTCTCGAGCGGGACAGACTGGCTGTGTGCAATGCCATGTTTGTCGCGGTGACGAATCAAGCTGGCAGCCGACCCAGAAATCGGCCCGGTGTCGGCTCATCCGCTTGGCTTTGGTATGAACAACCCCATCCCGAAGTGGTTCGACCAGCCCAGCGCGAACGAACCGCGCACCGGGCGATCAATGACCAGCCGGAACGAGCCGGCAAGACGGCGACCGAGCGCTTGAGCTCGAGCGCCTCGGACTCGCCCTGGGCGACGAGTGACTGGAGTGCGGTGAGGGTGGTCACGACCTGATCGATCCTTGGATGGGGCGGAAGAGTCCCAAACCGAAGCTACTCGAGTGGCCCAAGCGGATGGGGCCCGCGACCGATGCCGCGAACTCCAGACTGATCATCTGCCCTCGACGATCACCGATGAACGCGCGCTTGCTCGCCTCCCGTCGAGGAACATGAACCGACACCCACTTGGGAGAACCAACGAGCTGGACGTCGACGTCGTGAGTGATCCCGCGCCGAACAAGCTCGCGACGAATCTGATCGACCATGGAATCCCCTTCGCGCTCCTTGCCTCCTCGCAAGTGATGCCGAGGGGGAACGTACGGCGTGAGCGACTCCCAGACAGTCGAGGCTTGGCCGTCGAAACCCGGTGGCACAGGAACCGCTCGATCCAGAGCGACGAGGCGGACCTTCCACTCGTCCGCGTCCGAGCCAGCTGCGGCCCAAGACACGTCCCGAGATGCGGCCAGGAGAATGGCCTCCTGCTCGACGGAATCGAAGTCTCGTGAGCCTCGCCAGACGAGGAGGCGCGTGGGCTGACCATCCTCACACCAAGCCAGAAACTCGGTGTGGCGATGGCCCTTGAGCGGCTCGTCGTTCGCATCCTTGCCGGCCATGTCCTCCAGCTCCTCACGTACCTCGCGACCGACAAGCGTCCATGTCGCCGTAGCATCACCGGTCTTGAGTCGCAGAAGCTCGCGGAGCACGGCCCCACGAAATCGCGACGTGAGCCGCACGATCGCGCGCGGATCCGGCGCGACATTCCACCCGAGCGCGAACTGCATCAGATGGCAGTCGGGCCGATGGGCAGGTAAGCGTCTGCGCTCGCGGGCCACGGGGCGCGGCGGTCGAACCGCGTAGAACCACTGCGCGCCGGGAGGGACGGCCTGCTTCTCGGCGTCTGGATTGTCAGTTACGCGCTCGACGTCGGCGCGCGTGGCGTTCTTCAGCGGAGACAGCACCGGGGCCGCACCTGTCGTGCGCTTGTCGAGCAGATTGCAGTTGGGGGCCGGGATGACATCGCTAGAACCCGCGACGCGAATGCGCGTGAGCGTCTCGGCGCGTCCGAAGTAGGTCATGCGGGCGAGACACTGACCGAGCGCCGCGACGAGTTCTCGCGTCCAGGACTCGCCGTCGATGAACCACCAGACCGGCGCCTCGGGTGGGACGCACCAGTAGTTGTCCTGGACGAGGCTCGTTCCGTAGCTGCGTGTCCCTGGCTTCTTCTTCTCGGCAGGCCGCCACCCGAATTCGGTTGGGTGATACTGCCTGAGCGGGCTGCCCTTGCGTGCACATGCGGGAAGGTGGAAAGCATACGCGCTCTTGCACAGCGCAGCCAGCAGACGCTCAAGCTCCGCGAGGTCCAGCTCGTTCTCCGCTTCGCGCGCCCGCTGGTACCAGCGCGCGGTCACCGCACGAACCAATCGCCAAGGACTCGGAGGCCACTCGCCGTGCGGGTCGTCGTAGGGGTTCACCCGCCACGGCGTGGCGTGGAAGCGGCCCAGCGGGAATTCTTGTCGAAGGACGATTTTCATCTCTCGGTCTCTTCCGAGTCCTCGTCGTCGGCAGCCCCTTTGGCGCTTGCGGTCTTCCCTTCCCGATACAACCCTTCACGCGGCCAGAATACGTCGGTGACGATCGGAGGCTCCGTCTCCTCGCTTCGGAACGCAGCGTCTTTGATCGCTTGCTTGACATCGACGTCGATCTCCACCTCCTGCTCGCCGCTTTTGATCGTCGTGCTTCGGAGGTGACAGCCTGACCTGAAGCGGAACGGCGACTCGAGGAGCTTCTGGATTTTCCACAGCGCCAACGCGACCAAGAACTCCTGCTGCTTATCAGTCAGACCGAGTTGCGTTTCCTTGCCACCCTCTTTCTTCTTGCGGCCACACGATCGGATGAGGCTCACATCCAGGACAAATGTCGCGCGGATCGATTCGGCGGTGGCGTCATCGACCGCAAAGATTGGCTGACCGGAGGTCGTCTTGCCGAGCCGGTCGAATTTCACGCCGGAGCGATCGACGCGGCCCGCGCCGAAGGCCTCAAGGTGGGCCGTCAGCGCGCGCGGGATCTTGATCTGCCACTGCGGGAATAGGACCCCATGCACGAGCGAGTTGGGGTCGATTTCGAAGATCGTCTTGAAAACGTTCCACCACTGACTGGCAGGCGGGTGGGCCTTCTTGCCGTTAGGTAGGACGATGCCGAACTTGTCAATTAGGTCACGCTCGAACTTGAGCGGCTCGTCCTTTCCGTCCTTCTTCAACGCCTTGGTGTCCCCGTTTAGGACAATGCCCTCGACGAAGTAGGAGGACGCGATGCGGTGTCCTTCGGTGAGGCTCGTGACGACGACCTCACGGTCCTTCGTCGGCTCCTCGCCCTCCTTTGTGTTCGTCACGCACCGGATGTACGGCATCCCGTCAAGGTCATCGACGAGGTCGAGGTCGTGCGCGCCCCGCTGACAGACCGTCTCCAGATGGTTAGCCATGCTCGCCGCGCTGTCGACGATGCAGACGTTCTCGGTGATTCCGTCCTCCCGAGGCGCCTTGTAGATGACGTGGCCGATCTCGGGAAATCCCGCCGGTTGGAACCGGTCGCCGACGATCGGCTCGAGCGTCGCCGTCAGGACGAGCGGCGACTCGCCGTTCAGGACGTCTGCCGGGGTGAGCTTCTTGTTCTCTGTTTTAAACATGTGCTTCGTCTCCTTGTTGCCGGTGTCGAGGACGAAGCCAGCGTTGAAACAGCGCCGCTCGGTCCGGGTCGGAAAGGGTGAAGAGCAAGGCCGCGACCAGACGCTCTGGATCACGAGCGCGCCAGGGCACATCGAACGACGCGAGGCGCGCGCCAGCCATCGCGTAGCGGCTGCTCGCTAGCCGCACGGCGGCGTCGATGTTGCCAGAGCGGGTCAGTGTGACGAGCGAGCGCGCCGCCTCCGAAGTGCGTGCTCCCGTCTCGTCGGTGAGAAGGTCGTTCGGCGACAGGCTTCGGACGACCAAGGAACGCTGGTCGACGAGGGGCTGCAGGAGACCCAGCAAGGCCAGCTCGCCATCGGCTCCAGGAACGCTCGCCTCTGTCTGGGTGAGGGCGCGAAGCTCTTGCGGAACTTTCCTCCAATCGAAGAGCGCGAGCCGCGAGAGCCAAGCTGAGAGTAACGGTTCGTCGAGATCGCCCTTGAACCACGCGCTCAGATCTGAGCTTCTGGCGGGCAACGGGGCACGACCTGCGGGACCCGGCGTCCGAGGTGAATCCAGCTTGACCTCTTCAAGCAGACGGCGCCCGAGTACGTTGGCGATCACGCGTTGCGACTGCCCCGGCCCCCAGACCCAGCGCGCAGGCGCCACCTTGGTGTGCTCGAACCACATAGGATTCGTGTTCCAGTCGTACTCGTGTTGGCCGTTCCGCGCCGGCACCCAGTGCACGCCGAACCGGTACGCAACGAACGGCAACGCAGTCGGGAAGCCTGACACGAGCGACAGGGCGAGGCGAGCCTCGACTCCGGGGACCCCGTTCGCGAACAGCGAGCGCAGCCATTCGAGAGGAAGCGGCTCCCAGCGGACCTTACGCTCGCGGAAGTGGCGATTGCGGTCGATGCGGTCCAGCGCAGTGACGATCGCGTCAAGCAGCGTGATACCTGCTTCGGAGCGATTCGGCTCCGCTGCGACGTCGAGGAGTGCCGCCTCGATGGGGCCACGAAGTCCAACAAAGCGCTTGTCATCACGCGGGAAGCCACGGTGCTCGATCAGGGCGGTGACACGATCGAGCGTGAGCGACGTCGCGGTGCCCGTCGCACCGGCGCCAGCGTCGAGAGCGAAACGAGCTTCCAGGCGCGGCTCGAACGTGTTGGCGCTTGTCGTTCTGCCAAGCGTAAAGCGACGAAACTCGCGGATGCCAGCGTCCACGCCTCGCTGTCGAATGGCCGTCGCAAATGCGGCGGGCGTCTCCGCTCCGCGCCCGCGGAGCTCCGCTCGCCCACGCGAGAACAGTGTCGTCGTCTCAGCAAGGGTCATTGGGCGGGCCCAGATTGGCGTCCAGATCTCGCCCAGTATGCGATCAGCCTCGCCAGCAGCCTCGGGAGCAACCGGCTGGGTGACGAAGGGGAACGCGCCGATGGCACGCGTACGGGCACCGAGGCGTCGAGAAGCACTACCTGCGAGAAGCGGCAGTCCTTCGCACGCCAGCACCATGGCCCAAGGCGAGAGCTGCCCCTCGCGCCAAGGCGCCTGGCCGCTGTTGTACAGTTTAGTGGCCTCGCTGAACCACGAGCCCGCGGCGAGCTTGGCAAGCAGCCAAGTGAGCGGGCGCCCAAGGAGGAACGCTTTTAGCTCGGTTAGCCGCTTATCAGGGGCGGTGGCCGCGTTGCCGCCTCGGGCTACCTTCTTCTTTCCCCGCCCTTTGGCTGCCGTGGGTGCGGCTGTGAGAGCATCGACGGCTTGCTTCCAGCCAGCCGAAAAGTCACGACGACCCGCGTTGCCGCCGCTGCCAAGGAGCGGGTTGAAGCTCACGCGCGCGTGTGGGACCGCATGTGCAGCGAAGAATTGAATTTGGCTCTCCGGTGCCTCCGCTTGCCATAGCGCGAGCGGCGCGCCCGATTTGGCCTTCGTGCCCTTCTTCTGCTCATCGGACCAATCCTTGTCGTACTGGGTCCACTCGGGCTTGCCGGTGTCCGATGCGGTCTGCGTACCAGCGATTCGCACCAGCTCGTCGAGCAGTTCATCCATCGTCAGCGGGCCGCCGACCACCTGCAGCACCTCGTCGCGCCACGCGATGCGCGTGCTCGGCCACTTTCGGCTCAGCACACGCAGCAGGCCGAGGGACGCGAGGTAGTTGCCGAGGCTGTCGGGTGACAGGCCGGGCAGCGCGAGTACCGGCAGACGAAGCTCAGCCGCCATTGGACACCTCGCTGGGCTTGGTGCTCGCGCTCGGCTTCTCGCTCGCGCGCCTGTCGGCGATGCGGACCAGCGCTTCCAAATACGCCAGCAAAAACGGGCCGAGATGACGCGGCTCGGCCTCTGGCACGACACCGACGTCGCTTCTCTCCTCCGGCCGCCACGGTCCGAGCAGATCAGCAACAAGGCCCGTCCAACCGTACCCGGTTAGTACGAACTCGCTGTTCTCCCAGCGCCCCTCGGCGCCGTCCTTCACGATGGAGAAGTCGAGCGGCCACTGGTGATTGCCGATCACCAGTGTGTTTGGCTCGTTCCGCACGCCGAAGACGTCGTCGCCCGCGTCGGTCGTCGAACGCAGCACGGTGCGCGCCTTCCCGTGGTGCGTGGCTGCCAGGTACACCGCGAGGGCCGGGTACGGCTTCTTGTCGCTGTCGCTGTACTTCCGCCACATCGCGAGCGCGGAGGCGACCTCGTGGCGCAGCCCCGGGCGGAACTGGAGGTGTCCTGCCCAGCGCACGCCCGCGACATTGCGCAGCGTCTGCAGATCGCCATTGCGGAGCTTTTCGTCGATGGCCCACCGAAGGCGAAGGACGTCTTCGCGGCCTCTTCGGCGAGCTTCATCCGGCAGCGCGTGGGCCTGCGAACAAAGCTTCGTGAACTCTGTGCGGACAGCGCAATCGTTGTCCACCACGTCGACGGCGACGACGCGTGGGCTCTTGGCGAGCAACACGTCGGGGATGCCGGAGCGATCCGGCAATGCGGCCTGCCACTGCGGGTGTGCCTTGCCGAGATCGTGAAGCCCTGAAGCCTCGACGACGGCGGCCCGCGTGTGACCGGTCAGCGAGAGCGCGTCGCAGAGCTTCTCGGCTTCGCATCGCGCGTCCTTGAGGTGATCCTCGAGCTTCGACCAGTAGCCGACCTCGGTCCACGCATCGTCCCGCAGGGTCGCGCCTCGTCCGGCGCGAGGCGCTTCGCCGAGGACGTTCCCCTTGTCGCCCGTCCACCCCTCCGTGGCGTCGTAGCCCCCGACATCGCGCTTGAGCATGACGAGCATGCCGGGTCGGATGTCCCGGTGGTTCACGCGCTTCCAGCGATCATCCTCGTCATCCCACAGCCACGCCTTGCCCTTGTCGGACTTAAGCATCTCCTGGACGCGGACGAAGGAGACGGGGCAGCCCTCCTTCGCGGGCTCCAGCAGCGGGCCGTCGAGGTCGTCGCCGCGTGGAGGGTTCTCGCCTGACCAGTCGCGCCAGAACACCGTCACGTCGAGGTCAGGATCGGTACCGCGCACGAACGCGCTGACGTCGGTGAAGCCGCCGTGGACATCACGCTCCGTGGAGAAGAGCCCGTGGACGTCGAGGGCGCGCGGCAGCGGGCTGGGCTTCGGCTGAAGCGCTTCCTCAAGCTCCTTTGCGCAAATCTTTAGCAGCTCGTCGGTGGCCGTCGCGAAGGGACTCCGCTGCGAGAGAGGCGCAAACGTGGCCACGAGCTTCTTCGCGCGCTCGATGTCTGCCGCCTCGTACGGCCCGATTCGCTCGACCTTCTTGCTTCCCCCCTCCTTTGGCGTCTTCCAGACCCACGCGCGTGCTTCCTGGTCGTCTCCCTTTCGGTTTAGACGCCCCAAGCGTTGCAGCATCGAGGGCCACGGTGCGAGCTCGGTCCAGAGGCAATGTGCCGAGATATCCACGCCCGCTTCAATGACCTGCGTGCTCACGCAGATCAGCCCCGGGTCGTCCTTCGGCAGCTTGCCCGCTTTGCGATTGGCATCGAAGTCGAGCAGTCGCAGCTCATTTCGAGTGCGATCTTTGCGCCGGAATCGAGACGTCAACAGGACCTTGTGATCCACCGACGACAGCGCGCGGAACACCTCGCGCGCCATGTCCACGGTGTTGCAAATGACGAGGGAGAGCTTCCCCGCCACGTGCTTCTCCACCACCGCCTTGGAGATGGCATTCGGCGTGACCGTCGCTGTCGACGACTTCGCGGAGGCTCGCTTCTTCGCTTCGCCTGTCTTCGTTCCCGGCGCCTCCGGCTGCCACCACTCGACGGGGCGCTTCGCGTCTCGCCACCACTTGAGGTTCTGATCGTCGTTGAAAGTCGTCCTCAGCTGTCTCTCGAATTCGAGCTGCTCTGGCGACGCTTTGCCAAGCCCCTCGCGCTTTCGATCGGTGGTGCTCAGAAACGACGTGCCCACGGTGGCGCTCATCCACGTCGTCAGGCACGGCTTCAACGACGGGAATCGCTTCCTGCGCATCCAGTCGAGCTGCGAGGTAGTCCACAGGCCGGGCCCCATGAGCTGCACCTCGTCGATGAGCCATCGGCAGTCGTTGTTGAGCAGACCGAATTGAACCGGCCACTCGAAGCGGCTCATCGCGTAGCCGCGATTCAGAGCCCGGGACAAGAGCTGGTCTAGGGTACCGACGACGACCCAAGGCTTGTCCGGTTGGCCAACCCATTCGTCCTCAATCGAGCCGCCCATGAGCTGGTGTACGTCAACTTCGATCTCGGGCTTCTTGGCGTTGATCGCGTCGAAGCAGCCCTTCAGGCGCTGCACGGTCTGCGTCACTAGGCTGCGCATCGGCAGGCAGACCACGAGGTGCAGCGGCTCGGGCTGTTTTTTCACGAGAAGGCGCCACGCCCACGCCAGCGCGACCTCCGTCTTCCCAAGCCCAGTCGGAACGGGAAGCACGTCCGGCAGGCCATTGAGGGCAACATGGATCTGCCAGCCGTAGGGCGTGAGTCCATCAGTCGCGATGTTGAAGAAGTCGTTGAAGGACGCCTCGCGCAAGTCACTCGCCATCACACCCTCCGTCACCACCTAGCAGCTGCGCGTCGATCCACTGGTCGAGCTCGGTACGTTTGATGCGCCACTGGCCTCGAAACCTGAACGCTCTCTCAAATTCCAAGGTTGCTCCTTGCATCGTCGGAGGAAGTGATTCGCTTACCAGTGGCAGACCTGTGCCTGATCGTTGCCAATGGCGCGTATAGATTTACGCCCCCATCTCCACCGCCACCTTCACGCGCCGCCAGGGGTCGTCGGAGGCCCGCAGGCGCAAGATCCGGGCGGAGAGCGTCTGGCCCTGGTCCAGCAGACTCGCGACGACCCGGTTCTCGGTGCGCGGCAAGTAGCCCAGCTTGTGCTCGCACCAGTACAGGGCCACGGCGCGCTGGTCGAAGCGGTTGCGCGGCTCGCGTTGCAGGCGCAGCGGTTGGCCAACGCGCAGACGATACCAGAGGCGCCGCCCCTGGTGGTATTGGAACCCAGCCAGCGGCGATTCCTGGAGCAGGAGCGGGCGGGGATTGGGCTTCGCCATAGCAGCCGTGCCGGCGGCGATGACCGGCGCGGCCAGCAGGACTTGAAGCATGGTGCGACGGTTCATGGTGGACACCTCGTGAAAACCTCAGATGGGCCGGCACCTCGGACGCGCTGGGCCCCACATCCATGACGATAGCGCCGACCTTTGCCCTCAGACATACACCCGGGGCTGGACACAATACGTCCCATTGCGGTGCCTCAATTCGCATCCAACGCCTACCCCTTGGGTTGAGCTGGTCTGGTCTCTGTGCGAAGCCATTCCGGTTCCACTACCTCACAATCCTCCCCCCACCCGCGAATCCAGCGCTCAATCTCTATGCGCCCGGTGGCGGTGAAGGTCAGGGTGAGCGAGCCGTCGTCGTGCCAGGTCTTGTGCTCGCTGGGGTGCCACGTGCGCTCGGCGATGTAGAACGCCACGGCCGGGCGGAAGCGCAGGGTGACCGTGATCTCCTGGCCGTCGTCCAGGATGCGGAATGCGCGGGCCTTCTTGCGCTCGATCTCTTCGACCACGGCCGGCCGCTTGTCGAAGGTTCCCTCGTCCAGCTCCAGGGCCTGCATGCGCTCTACGGCCAGCAGGATCACGCTGTCGTGGTATGGCACGCGAGCGTAGCAGTACAGCCCGCCGTCGAACTCCACGAGCTGGTAGGGCTCGATGCGGTACGTGCGCGGCTCGGAGCGGTCGGGCGTGCGGTAGCTGACTCGGCAGGCGCGGCTGGCATAGAGCGCCTCCAGCAGCGTGGCCAGCACGGCGCGGGCCACCTCCGAATCGTAGGACTTGTAGGCCTTGTCGAAGGTGGTGAGGGTGGCGGCCAACCGGCGAGCGTCCACTGGCTCGGCCTCCAGGGCGTTGCGGATCTTGCGCCACAACGCCTCGCGCACCGGCGGCTCTCCCGCGTGGTGGATGCCGGCCAAGTGCAGGTAGAGGTGCGTCAGCTCGCCGCGAGTAAGCGCAACCAGCTCCAGCGGGTTGCCGGAGTTGCTCTCGGGGTTGAAACGGACATGGCGCTTGAAGTTGCCGTCCTCGTCCGTATCCAGGTGGAACCCGGCCCGATCCAACGTCTCCAGGTAGCGCTTGACGGTCTTGGGCGAGCGCCCCAGCTCCTCGGCCAGGGCCTTGCGCGTGACCCCGAGCCCGGTCTGGATGCGGCGCAGGATGGTGAGCACATTCTCCAGCACCGCTAGGCTGTCCGAGCGCGGCATGGCGTCCCCCTTCGTTGCCGGACTTATTCTGGCCACCTGCTCCTCTATACTGGAGGCAACCTGAATCGGCAACGGATTAAGGAAGCATGGTCCCCGTGATGGGCCCGACTTGCTCCTTGCACGCCCACCGACGCTGTCGAAATCGTCGCCGAACTGCGAGGGCGACCGTGACTATGGCGGTTTGGCCTTCCCGTCGGGCCGATCCGCGGGCCGGGACGGGCGCCGCGGAAGTACCGACGGGGGTCCGCGAACACCGGCATTGCCACTGTGCGCGGCGCTGCGGGTGTCGCGCCCCGCGCGGGGCGCGTGGATTGAAACGACCACTTCCGCGAGTGGGTGCACGACCTGCGTGACAGAGCGAGGTGCAGCGGAGTAAGGTTTGGTCAGCAGGGCGCACACGCGGGCCACCGATGCCAGTCTGCCGCCGTGTAGCCCCCGGTCATCGGATGACCCCGCACACACGGAGGTGTGCTCATGGACCCCTCCCCACCCATTGATCCGTTCGGCTCCCGGATGGAGCGACTGTGGCGTGGCTTCGCGCGTCCCGGTCGCGTGCCCCGCGCGGCCATCCGCGAGGCATTGGCGGACTGGGATGCCCTCGCGCCGGCCTTCCTGGCCCGGCTTGAGGCCTACATCGCGGACCCGGTGGAGAACGAGGGCGAGGCCGCCGGCCTGTTGGTCGCGATTCACCTCTTCGGCCAGATGCGTGACACGCGGGCGTACCGGCCCCTGATCGCCTTGGTCTCTATGCCGGACGACGAGGCGGAGCACGTGCTGGGCGACGCGGTAACCGAGACGTTGCACCGGGTGGCCGCCAGCGTGTTCGATGGAGACCCGGCGCCAATGCAGGCGGCCATCCTGGAACCGCAAGTGGGAGAGTACGCGGCGCACGCCCTGTTGGACGCGCACACGTTCCTCACCGCGGAGGGACGTATCCCGCTGGGCGAGACGCGACTGTTTCTGGAGCGCTGTCACGCTCACTTCGACCGCAGTGACGACGACGAGGTGCGCTGGGTCGCGTGGCAGCGGGCGGTTTCGTATCTGGGCTTGACCGAGTACCTGCCCTTGGTGCGCGAGGCATTCCAGAAGGGCTGGATCTCTGAGATGTACATGGAGTACGCCGACTTCGAGGCCGACCTGACCCGGGCCCTGGCTGCACGGGAAGGCGGGGGCAGCCCGCCGGATCGTGACTTGGGCTACTTTGGGGATGCCATCGAGGTGTTCTCACACTGGTACGGCTTCTCTCCGGCTTACCTGCGCGACCAGGAGCGATGGGCGAGGCGTCAGCGCGCTCTGGAATGGCAGGAGCAACAGGCCGCTCTGCCTGACAAGTGGAAGCACACCGGGCGCAACGACCCGTGTCCCTGCGGAAGCGGGAGGAAGTACAAGAAGTGCTGCCTGGGCACGGCGCCGGCCGCGCTGGATGAGCCGGCCTTGCCGCTATCGTGATGGCGAACCCCCGGTCTCCGCCTACTGCCGGCCCTTGCGCCGCTCCTGCACCTTGTGCGCCACGTAATCTCGAGCTCGGCCCGTGCGCGCTCCACGTTGTACGCTTGCGCCGCTCCTGCACCTTGTGCGCCACGTAATCGGCACGGTCCGGGCCATCCACCGGTCGCTCCCGATCGCGGCCCCAGGCGACCAACTCGTCCACCGGTACGTAGACGAGCTCACACTCGGTGCCGTTCTGGCGGAGCTCCCGCAGCACCTTCTTGGCACCGCGCCGCCATGCAAGGTAGGAATCGTCCAGCCGCTCCGGGTCGGCGACGAGCCCCCGCAGCTTCGCCCACTCCCAGGGCGTGTACCAGCCGATGCCGAAGCGCGCCTTCACCGCCTCACCCCCGCCTCAAAAACAAAAGGCGACGCGGGCTGTTCGCCTCACGTCGCCTCAGTCGCTGCGGGCCAGAGTTGCGGCCCTAACTCACTGTTATCTTTAGTAGCGGGGGGTGGATTTGAACCACCGACCTTTGGGTTATGAGCCCAACGAGCTACCTGACTGCTCTACCCCGCGATCTCAATCGTACTGTGTTGCGAGAGATGGAGCGGGAAACGGGATTCGAACCCGCGACCCTCAGCTTGGAAGG
>Ga0102953_1002006_pt1 | contig 12478 bp, 5 predicted proteins | sample SalPon2A_C_D2_MG_FD_78509 | JGI IMG/M metagenome (GOLD analysis project Ga0102953, IMG submission 78509) | Soil microbial communities from South San Francisco under conditions of wetland restoration - Salt Pond MetaG R2A_C_D2_MG | ecosystem: Environmental > Terrestrial > Soil > Wetlands | place... | reverse complement strand
GCCATACATCGAGGTAACTGGCGAAGGAGAAATGGAAGTTGTTCCCGATGAAATCTACCTTCATTTTACATTAAAAGAACGCTACGACGGGAAGAAAAAGATCAACATTGAAGATCAGGAAAAAAAGCTGAAGCAATATTTGAAAGTGAACGATTTCGATCTCAGCAAACTTTCGCTGGCCAATGCCGATGAAGATTACGTGGTGATCAAACGAAAGAAGAAAGACGTGTTAGCATCGAAAGACTATTTGCTTGAAGTGAGCAGCACGCAAGAACTGGCCGACGTTTGGGAAATCCTTGACGAAATTGATGCATCCAACGCTTACATCCAGAAAGTGGACCACAGCAACATGGACGCCCTAAAAAAGGAAGTTAAAATTAAGGCCATCAAAAACGCCCAGGAAAAAGCGTCATACTTGCTGAATGCAGTCGGTCAAAAAGTTGGCAAACCGCTATTTATACAGGAACGCGAAAATTTCGTTCATCCTTACACCCGGGCAAAAACAATGGCTATGCAAACTGATGCACAAACAGAAGTAGCTCCTGCTCCTGACACGGCTATTTCCTTTAAAAAGATCAAATTGAATTACAAGGTATTTGCACGATTTGCCATTGAATAACAAATTCAATACTCCACGAATCATATAAAAGATAGCGAAGTAGGTAACTTCGCTATCTTTTATGGCTCAATATTTTTGAGACTCCTATTCCCCGCGCGCTGCAGCAACCTCGGCCTGGGTGATTGGTTCTAACTTATTCCCAAAACTCGACCGTACATACGAAAGCACGTCAGCCAATTCCTGGCTAGTCATTCCGTTGTGTGGCGGCATGGCATTGTTGTAGGTTTCATCGCCCACCTGAATTTCACCTTTTAATCCATGTAGCATGATTCCAATTAATTTGTCTTTGTCCGAGATCCAATCGTTGGGCGACAATGGCGGGTACATATTGGGCACCCCGGATCCATCAGACTGGTGACAGGTCAAGCAGTTGGTTTTATACAATGCTTCACCTGGATGTGGCTTCGTGCTTGAAGCATCAGACTTCACCGTTTCTGATTGCGTATTCATTTCCGAAGACTCCGAGGTTTTCGCTTGCTTTTTAGAAGAACTACTTCCCGAACAAGAAGCAAGTATCACAACTAATGCGAGTAAAAACGGAAGGAAAATTTGTTTCACTTGATTCAAAATTAATACTGTTAGTATTCGATTTTAGTCTTGTTTATCGTACATAATCCGCCACACGCGCCCTTTCACATCATCAGTCACATAAAGCGATCCGTCAGGTCCCTGCGCCAAACCACAGGGGCGATACTTTGCGTCTCGCGGACTTTTGATCTCTTCGTTTCCAGCAAACCCATCGGCAAATACTTCCCAATCACCGGATGGAATTTTACCGTTGAAGGGTACAAAGACTACGAAAAAACCCTTTTGAGGTTCGGGTGCGCGATTCCACGAACCGTGAAACGCAATAAAAGCGCCGTTCTTATATCTCTGCGGGAACATATCTCCGGTGTAAAAGAGCAAGTCATTTGGAGCCAAATGCCCCGGGAATGCCATAATCGGATCATCTTTGGAACTGCAACGCCCTACTTTCTGACCGTCGCCACCATACTCAGGCCCCAGTACTTTTTTATGCTGGATTTGATCATAGTAACAATACGGCCATCCGAAGTCAGACCCTTTCTCAACCAACAGAAATTCTTCTGCAGGTAATTCGGCACTTGCCTTGGCGTCATACAGATCCGGGAAAAACTGGTTCAACTGGTCGCGGCCGTGTTGCACAGCGTAAAGGGTATTTTCATTTTGGTTCCAACATATAGCCACGCAGTTTCGAATTCCGGTGCAATACCGTTCTCCATCTGCAACCTGGTCCTGGTTCAACTGGTCAGCTTGGAATCGCCAGATGCCACCATGTGTTTCCAATAACGGGCACGGATCCATGCCTGGAGAACCATTAGTCCGGGTCTGCTCCATACAGGCGTTCGACGGCGCCCCCACGTTTACATACATGTTTCCAGCATTATCAAAAGCGATGGGTTTTGCTCTGTGCTGGCTGTTGTGTGGGAAGCCCTTGGCAACTACTTCCGGTACTTTTCCCGGCAACAGTTGTCCGTGCACCATTGGGTAGCGCACCACAATGGTATCAGCACCAAAATACAGGTAGTTGTCATGAATATCGATTCCGGTGCCATCGAACTTCCCGAAATACTTAATGATGTTGGCTCGCCCATCATTGGTTGTATCGCGCAAGCAAGCGATTCCACCACCATGATTCATTCGGTTTAATGAAATGTAAATATCTCCAAGACTGTTGACCTGGATGTGACGCGCATGGCCCACGTTATCTGCTACAACGAAAGCTGAAAAACCGTCAGGAAGTGTCAAACCGCCATTGTCCAGATCCGGTTCAACCAGGTTCAATTTGTGCGAGTTGCTTTTACAAGCAACCACCAATAAAATCAATAATAAAAAGCTTAAAGGTCTCATAGAAAATAAGATAAAGTTATATATGCAAAAACAGGAATTTTAATAGATTGTTTATCATTCAAATTTATAAACATATAGTTACAGATGCTTGCTTAAAGTAAGATAAAATGCCATCTTTATGGCACCTAAAACTAAACTTGTGCTCAAATTTTCGCATTCAGACTGTTTAATGGAGAAAATTTATGAATGAAATAGATCAACCCAATGACAATCAACTCCTTGAAGAAAACAGACAACTTAAAGAGGAGCTTCAACATCTGAAACAACAAAACCTGATCCTTACTCAGCTGACCAACAAACCCAATATTTTGGCTTGGATGGTAAATACCAAGCTCGAATTAATCTATTTCAGTCCGGCATTTGCACAGAAATACTACCAACTAACAGGAATAGAATTGGAGCTGTACAAAAATGCAGGCGATTTTTTTCGTGCCAAATACAAAAAAATTTGGGAGCAGCGTCTGAGAAACGCGTTGAAGGGTGAATCACTTGAAGTTGAAGAATACCTTGACCGCGATGAGGGTAATGAATATTTCAGGATTCATATTTCTGCACTAAAAATAAACCATAAAATTATCGGTGTGCAAGTTATCGCCGAGGAAATTACCGGACTGAAAAAGGCTGAAAAAAATGAGCTAATCAACCTGATCAAGCTGCGCGAGATTTTCAACCAAATTCAAGACCTCTATTATGAAACGGACCTGGATGGCAAAATTACCGAGCTCAATCCGGCGATCGAAACAATTTCAAAGTACAAACGCGAAGATTTAATTGGTACATCTTCAACCTTTTTATATCAGGAAGAAGCTGATCGTCAACATTTATTGAACGAGATCAAAAAAAAGGGTACCATCAAGAATTACCAACTTAGATTCAAAGATAAAAATGGCGAACTCAGAAATCTCACCGTCAGTGCGAGCCTGATCCGCGACCAATTGGGCGTTCCGGTGAAAATTGTCGGAATCCTTCGCGACCTGACTGAAATAGAACAAAAGAACAAAGACTTAAGGTGGTTGCGCCGGGCAATTGAACAGAGCCCCATGTCGATTATCATTACTGATATGACGGGAAAAATAGAGTATTCAAATCCATTTTTCACATTGATGACCGGCTACAGCAAGGAAGAAGTTCTGGGACAATATCCTTCAATTTTAAAGTCAGACCAACATTCGGAAGCGTTTTACAAAGATCTTTGGCAAACCATTCAACATGGCGAAACATGGAGTGGTGAATTTCAGAACAAACGAAAAGACGGGCGAATTTTCACAGAAAAAGCAATCATCTCTCCGGTAATAAACAACGAGGGTAAAATTGTCAATTTCATTGCCCTCAAAGAAGACATCACCGCAGCCCAAAAAACATCGGAGGAAGTAAAGCGGTTAAAATCATTTAACGACCGGATCATCAGCACCATGCACGAAGGTATCGTTGTTGAAGACGACGATGGGAAAATAACATTTATCAATCCTGCATTCTCAGCCATGACCGGGTTCACCGAAAATGAAGTGATCAACAAATGCTGGGAAACAGTTATTGATGGCAGCTTACATGAACGCATTTTAACGCAGCAGCAAGAAACAACCGGAGAACATCGGAACTTTATTGAGTCGCAGCTGAAATGTAAAGATGGAAGCCTGCTGCCCGTTATTGCCAGCGGTTCGCCAATTATGGATGGCCGCAAACAAATGGGCATGATTTCAGTGTATACCAACATTACACGATTGAAAGAAAACGAAATCAAGCTAAAAGAAGCGCTGGAAAAAGCTCAATTATCTGACAAACTAAAGTCCTCATTTCTGGCCAATATGTCGCATGAAATACGAACTCCAATGAATGCCATTATTGGTTTTGCTGATATTTTGCGACAGGAAAAAGATTTGGATGACGAAACGCGCGAAGAGTACTTTTCCATTATCGAAAAGAAAGGGAATGAACTGTTGCAAATTATTTCGGACTTGATTGATGTCTCGAAAATTGAAACACAATCAGTTGTCCTCCATCATGAAAAAATTATGGCGAACGACTTTTTGAATGATGTCTATAAAACGTTTCTAAATGAATTGCAGATCTCGTCGAAACCGCATCTCGGTACGCAGATCATTCTCCCGGAAAATAGTGAATCAATAACGTTCGAAGCTGACCATTACAGACTTCGTCAGGTTTTTACAAACTTGCTGGATAACGCTTTCAAGTTTACCAGGAAAGGACAAATAACAGTCGGCTATCGAGTGAACGACAATGCGGTTAAATTCTTTGTAAGTGACACTGGAATCGGCATTTCCCCAAAAGATCAACTGATCATTTTCGATCGATTCCGACAGGCTGACAACAGCTACACCCGACAGTTCAGGGGTACCGGATTGGGATTGAATATTTGCAAAAGTCTCATCAAAATGATGGGCGGTACCATGTGGGTTGAATCAGCGATTAGCGAGGGAACAACATTTTATTTCACACTGCCTTTTGAGCGCTCAGTCTAACTTTTATTTATTGGTGGTAAACAAGCAGTGAAAATCCTGCACCTTTAATCAACGATAATTTTCGTTCTCAAAACAGCTTACCCCGTGCCCCGGCAGTATTTCGATGATTGTGCATAAACGAATAAAAGTAATAACCCGAGTATAAAGGCATTTTTTTTCATGATGAAGAATACGTTGGTTTAACATTTCATTAAAAACACGAAATTAACCAGCATCTGTTCACCCGAAAACAAGCGAACAAGCAGTACCTTGTGCAAAGGAAAAAATAAAGCGATCAAAACTTCTGTTTTCTTTGAATAAGCAACTTTTTTTTACAAAATTGATCTCATTAAAAAGATGACTGTGTTTTGCGGAACGGCCGATGAATCAAAAGAAGAAACATACCTGGAAACGAATTGTCAAATGGATTTTGGCTGTTCTTCTATTGCTGGTCATTTTGGCATCTGTTTTTGTGATCTACTTTTCTGAAAAAATCATCAAACAGGAACTCACCCAGCTTGTCGATCAAAAATCAAACGGTGCCTTTTCGCTTACATACGATGGCCTGTCTGTCAACCCGCTCAACCAGAGTATTTCGTTGGAAAGTTTAAAGCTCACACGCAAACTTGCATCCGACACTGTTCAGCATGAAGCAGGCTATTTCGCAGCGAATTCCTTTACCATTTCAAAAATTAATTTCTATCGGCTATTTCTACTAAAAAAGCTATTCATAAAAGAGGTATCGATCGACAGCCCTTCCTGGAATTCCTACCTGGAAGCAAAAAAGTCGAAAAATCAGGATGAGGGTCCGTTTGCCGTTGTCCGTGAATTGAGCCCGGTTTTCAACAAATATTTGAAATCAATCAAAATTGAAAACATCAAGCTGACACATGCCGGTTTTATCAACAACCGGTTGACGGATCAGCAAGGAAAGACGCTGAAACCACTGAATTTCAATGTCGGTATTTCAAATTTTTACACCGATTCGGCAATAATTAACGGAGGTCATGACTTTTTCGACGCTGATGATATTTACCTGAGTATTGATAATTACCACAAATTAATGGCTGACAGTCTTCATGAACTGAAAATTGAAAAAATTCAATATTCCCTTAAAAACAAAGACATTCGGGGTTCAAATATCAAATTGTCACCTATTGACACGACCAACCATTCGAAAACACAATACGAAGTTGAAATTCCGGAAATCAAGATAAAATCAAAGGACCTGCGGACCATCTTACAACAGGATACTATTGCTATTGATTCGCTCTTTCTGGAAAAAGCAAATATTCTGGTAATCCCACAAAAGAATGCGCCGGGAATCAATTTAAAGAAAATCAAGGAGTTCGATCTGTACCAATTGGTTGAAGGCGAATTTGCCCGTTTGAAGATCAACTATTTAGCACTGAATGCGAACAAGTTACGCATTGAACGAATTTATGACGAAAACTCGAGCACGCAGGAATTCGATCATCTGAAAGTTCGCTTAAATAACTTCTTGTTGAGTGAGAATGCTTATTCCGATCGTAACAAGGTGCTGTATTCAAGCAATTTGGTTTTGAATGTTGGTCACTACTATTTGTTGATGAATGACAAAATTCACCGCTTCGATGCTTCAAATATTAAAGTGTCCAGCAAAGGAAACATCATACAGGCTGATAATTTGCTGTTGAAGCCGCTTCAAAATCCAAAAACAAAGCAAACAACGGTGGATATGCATTGTGACAGCATCCGCCTGATGAATGTTGATTTGAAAAGGCTGTACCACACTCGGGTGATGCCACTGCAATCAATTACAGCTTACCATCCAAACGTGAGTATTGATCAGGGCGTGAAACAGCAGAAAAACAATATCGAAAGCAGCAGTTTGCTCTATCATTTCATCAAAAATTACATCAAAGGAATTTATGCTAATGTGGTTTCTTTTGACCAGGGAAAGTTTGCCATCAACACCCGCGAGGGGTACGAAGGAAATGGCATCATCGCTTGTAATTTCAATTTCAAGCTAACTGATTTTTCACTCGACTCTATCAGCGCCCGAAAATCTGACAAATTATTTTTTGCGACCAACCTGGATTTGAACTTTTCAAACTACCGGATGAAACTGGCTGACCAGATTCACCGGTTGGAAATTGAACAGATTAAGGTATCCACTCATGATGAACAGGCCAGCCTGAAAAACCTGCACCTCTTCCCGGATAAACCCGGACAAACACATCGCTTGTTACGCGAATACCACCGCTCGCAGATCTATGACATAAAAGTTCCATATTTGGTCTTGCGAAATACCAACATACACCAGGCTTTCTTCCGGAAGAACCTAAGCATAAATCACTTTTCAATCATCGAACCTAAAATCTCCATCGAGGTATTTCCACGACAACAGGATCAGGATCAAAACACCTCGCCACGAGAATTTTACGAGCTATTAAAAAACTACATCAAGAACATCAATATCGGTAAAATATCGGCTCCTAACGGCTCTATAAAAGTGATTACCCACAGCAAAAAAGGCAAAACGATTTCGTTTAATAATAAATTCAGTATTGAACTAGAACACTTCAAATTGAATGATGAAGAGATCAAAAAGAAACGACTGCTGTTTTCAGATGATTTCAATCTAAAAATTGAAGATCACCTGTTCCAGTTGTCAGACAATGTACACTATCTGCAAGCCAGCGAAATTGGGATTTCGTCAAAAAAATCGGAGATGTACATTAAAAACGCGATTTTGTACCCCGACATCACCAGTAAAACTTATGGAAACCAGCCGTGGCACCTGCATGTAAAAATCCCGGAAATCCGCCTGGAAGGTGTCGATCTGGAAGAGGCCTATTTTAACAAAAGGTTGGCGGTGGATGAGTTCTTCATTAAAAATCCGTTGATTAAACTGTACCGTTCAAAAGGACATCACAAAGCACCTAAATTTGGAGAGGTCAGCGTTCCGCTCCCCAAAGAGCTGCAATTGCTTTCCATCAAAAAATTCAATTTAAACGATGGGAAAATTGTCGTGTTCAATTCGGATCAATTGAATGACACTGAAATATTGAATTCTGAGCTTTCCATGACCGGGGAAAACAATCGACTGGTTAGCCGGGGAGTCAATCAACCAGCCAATTTTAAATCAGATAATATTTCGACCACGCTGATCAACCTAATTTACAAACCTGAAAAAAATGATTTAGTCTATAATGCGCAGAAAGTTCACTTTTCAACAAAGGGGAAAGACCTGGAAATAAAAGGGTTGAACGTAAAAAATTACGCCACCGGGTCACCTGTAAAATTTGTCAATCTCACTGTTCCCTCGCTGAAATTTGAAGCGTTAAAACTGGACGAAGTGCTCAATGATAAAGTCATCCATTTTCAGTCGGTTCAGGCTGAACGACCGGAATTGACGCTCAACCAACTGAAAACGAACCAATCGGGAGTCAACCTGTACAACCTTCGTGTACCGGACAAACTCACGGATTTGGTAGAACAGTTTTCCGCCAACGAAGTGGATGTATCCAACGGACATTTAATTTTGAACCATGAGGGGAAATCGAAACAGATCAACAATATCAATATCGCCTTGGAGAAATTTCACTTGGATACCATTCCGTCCTCGAAACTTTTAGGATCGGAATCGGTCAAACTGACACTCCATAATTATGCATTCAGCGATTCCAAAAAGCTTTACAACTTTCATTTTGATAACATCGGGTTCGATAATTTCCACAACAAGCTCTCGGTGGCGGGGCTGAGTATTGTGCCCCGATATAGCAGGGACAAATTTCAAAAGGTCATTCGCTTTCAAACAGACCATTACCAAGGTAAAATTGGATCGATCGAACTCTCAAACATCGACTTGAAACGCTGGTACAATAAGCATGAACTGGTTGGATCACAGGTTGCCATATACGATCCGTCAATCCAGATTTACCGTGACAAACGGACACCTCTCAATGAAAATCAACGTCCGCAACTTCCGCAGGAACTCATTAAAAATATTGAACTCCCCTTCCATTTTGATTCGCTGACATTTGATGGCGGCAATATCGTTTACACAGAACAGGCACCCAATATGCCCAAGCCTGGGAAGGTTAATTTCAAAAACCTTAACCTTACTGTTTTCCCGTTGACCAACATGAAGGATAAATTGAAAAACCATCCAACCCTAACCGTAAAAGCTAATGCTCTACTCATGGGCAAATCGTTATTGAAAACAACCATGACATACAACATGCAATCACCGATTGACCAGTTTCATGTTGAGGGAAGTCTAGCGCCTTGTGAATTGACTATGCTCAACCCGATCACTCGAAATGAAGCGGGCATTGCGATCAAATCAGGTCAACTCAACCGCTTCGATTTTGATTTTGATGCTGACAACCAAGTGGCAAACGGCAAGCTTCGTTTTGCCTACGACAACCTAAAAGTGACGATTCTTGAACATAAAGATGGAAATACCAAAGAAGCCAAATTTGCCAGTTTCCTGACCAATAGCCTGGTGTTAAAATCCAAGCATCCTCGAACCAGAATCCTATTACCAGACGATATCCACTTTAAACGTGATCAAAAAAAATCAGTCATCAATTATTGGTGGAAATCCATTTTCAGCGGCGCAAAAAACACCTTTGGAATAAAAGAAAATAAGGAATAAACATTTTTTATGAAAAAAAGATTACTTTTACATTTCAATTAATTGATTTACTGTTATTAAATCATCCGATTTTTGAAAAAAACCCTAACATACCTGGCTATTTGTCTACTGTTCTTTGTTGTTATACCAGTTCATGGCTTTGGGCAACAAAAACGAATTTTGGTTATTTTTTCGTACAACTCCACACACAATATTTATAAAGAATCGGTATCGGCTTTAAATCATGTTTTTCCAATTGATCAATTCAAGGTTGACGTTGAATTTCTGGACTCCAAACGATACCCCGATGGAAAACTCTACAATAACATTACCAATCATATCAAACTGAAAGAAGAAGGTAAACCAAGGTATGATATCGTAATTGCAAGCAATGATAACGCGCTAAACTTTTGCCTCGAGAACCAGAAAAATCTATTTTGGCACATCCCCATCGTTTTCTGGGGAGTCAATGATTTAGACAAAGCCTTTGAACAGGACAAAAACGAATGGGTGACTGGCATCGCCACCAATAGTTCGTTTACAAAAACACTATACCTGATCAAAACCATCCATTCTAATCATAAAAAATTGGTGGTAATCACAGACAGTACGACAACCGGTTTAGCCGATTTAAAAACGTTCAAACAAGCGATCACACAATTTCCACACTTTCAATATCGGATCATCAACAGTAGCGACTATACTTTGGGTGAGTTCCGCAACCGGTTGCTACAAATACCTGATGATGCCATTATCTATCATCTGGCATCGTACCGGGTTCGCGATGACTATTTGGATCCAAAGGAAACAAGCAAATTACTTGGCTTAAAAAAGCAGAATATTATTTATACTAGTGCTAGCCAACCTTTCAGCAATGGCGTATTAGGTAGCCGACAGATTAATTACTACGAAAAAATGCACGAGGCTTGCGAGATTGCCCGGCAGGTATTGGATGGAGCACCAATCAGTAAATTCAATGTCGTTACCAATTCACCCTACCAAAACATACTGGATTACAATGCTCTGAAGGCTCATCACGTTAACCTGAGCCGAATTCCGGAGGGTGTCATTGTTACCAATAATCCAACTAATCGTGTTGAATTTACGCGAGTCCAAGCTGCCGAACTGATTTTAGCAATCGTCTTGGTCGTTTTGATGTTGTTAATCGTGATTTTAACGATTAATTCCCGGCGAAAAGGAGAAAAAAGTAAACGCTTGTTTGCCGAAAACTACCTGAATATTTTCAAAGAAAATCACTCGATGATGTTATTGATTGATACGAAAACTCAAAAGATAACTGACTCCAACAACGCAGCGGCCCGTTTTTATGGCTATTCAAAAAACGAATTGCAAGATCTTCCGTTTGACAATCTGTGTCTGCTGCCGGAGATTGACAGGGATGCCTTCTTTACACAGTCTCAAAAAAGAAACAGCCATTTTGAACAGAAACACCGAACGAAAAAAGGGCAGGTCAAAGATGTTGAAATTCACAGTGGAAAAGTGATTTTGAGAAATCAAACATTCATCTACACCATCATTCACGATATTTCACAGCGTATTGAGGCCGACAAAGAATTGATACAAGCCAAGAAGCGGGCGGAAGAAAGTGACCGATTGAAATCGGCTTTCCTGGCAAACATGAGCCATGAGATTCGTACACCAATGAACAGCATCATCGGCTTTTCATCCTTGCTGGAAGATGATCACTTGCCCCCTGACATGCGTCAACAATATGTCCGGCACATTCACTCAAGTGGCGATCACCTGTTGAACCTCATCAACGACATCATTGATTTGAGTAAGATTGAAGCCAATCAACTCAAGGTCAATTACGGGGAATGCCCTTTGAATCAACAACTGGAGGAAATTTACCTGCTGTTTAAAAATCAAATTGAAAACAGCAACAAAAATGATTTAAAATTAATCCTGAAAAAAGGGATTGAAAATCCGAATTTCATCATTAAAACTGATAAAGTCCGGTTACGACAAATCCTGCTGAATTTGCTGAGCAATGCCCTGAAATTTACTGATAAAGGAACCATCGAATTTGGTTACAAATACCGGGAAGACAGTGTGATTCAATTCTTTGTGAAAGATACGGGTATTGGTATTCCCGAAGAACGCCAGCAGGAAATCTTCTCCGCTTTTCAACAGATTGAAGAATATGCTTCACGCAACTATGGCGGAACAGGACTGGGACTTTCGATCACCCGCTCGTTGGTCGAAAAGCTTGGAGGTCACATCTGGGTGATGTCAGAAGCCGGCGAGGGAGCCCGTTTTTATTTCACTCACCCGGCAAAACACAGCGAGCTTGAACTTCAACACGTTTAATCCTCTTTTGTATTGACCAACTGCTTGACACGATATGGCTTTTTATTTTGCCCCTCGTAATACGTTCGCATCAATATTTCAGAGAGAATACCGATGGTGATAAATTGAATACCGCCCATCACCAGGATCATACCCAAGATCAGAATGGGTTTTCCCCAAATGTTATGACCCAAAATCTTCAATCCCAGCAGGTAAAGGTTGATTAAAAAACCAATGCCAAGCGTCACAATACCAATGCCACCGAAAAAGTGCATCGGTCGCTGCATGTATTTCTTGAAAAATACCATCAGGATCAGATCAGCGAATACACGCGTGGTTCGGCTCAAATTGTATTTTGATTTTCCAAATTCACGGGCGCGGTGGTTCACGTCAACCTGCGTCATCCGGGTTGATCCTTCCAGGGCCAGCAATGCTGGAATGAAACGGTGTAGCTCACCGTAAATATTGATGCTCTTGATCGATTCACTGGTGAACACTTTCAGCGTACACCCCAGATCTTTCATTCGAATTCCAGTGGCTTCACGAATCATGTAGTTGGCAATTTTGCTTGGTATTTTGCGTAAGAAAGCGCCATCT
>Ga0102953_1002005_pt1 | contig 12478 bp, 9 predicted proteins | sample SalPon2A_C_D2_MG_FD_78509 | JGI IMG/M metagenome (GOLD analysis project Ga0102953, IMG submission 78509) | Soil microbial communities from South San Francisco under conditions of wetland restoration - Salt Pond MetaG R2A_C_D2_MG | ecosystem: Environmental > Terrestrial > Soil > Wetlands | place... | reverse complement strand
GAGGCCGGACTCGCCGCCACCGAGCAACAATTCACCGCCTGCGAGGAACAGCTCGCCGCCCAGCAGCAGGCCTGGCAGCAGGCTCATCTGGCTGCCACGCAGGCACAGAGCGACAGCCAGTCACGCAGCGCAGAGGCCGCACGCATCAGCGCCGAGATCGAAGCGCTCGAAGGCCAACTTGAGCGTGTGCAGAGCGAACACCGGGAAATCGGTCAGCAGCAGGAGCAACTCAGCGCGCAAGCCGGGGAATCCGCCGTGCCCGACCCGGCCGAGTTGCAACAAGCCGAGCAGGCGCTGGTCGAAAAAAATGCCGCCGAGCAGGCCGCCCGCGAGCAACTCGATCAACGACAGGCCGCCAGGGCAGAGGCCACGCAGGCGCTCGCCCTGCACCGCCAGGCGATAGAAGGCCTTGAGCGCGAGAAGCAACGCCTGCAGCAGGAGTCCGCCCTGTTGGATACGCGCATCCGTCAGGATGATGACGCCCTGCACAAGCTGGCCACCGAGATCGAAGAAGCTGCGCAGCATGTGCAGACCGACGAGGGCCTGCGCAATGCCGCCGAGGCGGTCGAGGCCCTGCACCGCGAGCTCAATGAGGTGCGCCGCGCCGGCCATGACCTGCAGCAGGCCTCGCTGGAGACTGAACGGCAAGAGCATCGCATGCGTGCCCAGCATCAGGACCGGGGCAATCAGCGCCAGCAGCGCGAGGTAACGCTGGCCGCCGAACGCGCCCGCCTGGAGGATATGGAGCAAGAGGTGATGCAGCGCTGCCAGCAGACCGGCGAGGCACTGCTCAGGAAGCTTGAGGGCATGGGTGAGGAGCTCGACGAGACCGCCATCCTGGCCCGAGCCGGCGAACTGGAAGAGCGCATGAACCGTTTCGGTCCGGTCAACCTGCTGGCCATCGACGAATACGAGCAGGCCGCCGAGCGTGAGCAGTTCCTGGCCACGCAGGCCACCGACCTGGAAAGCAGCCTTTCCACACTCACCGAGACCATCGCCCGCATCGACCGTACCACCCGGCAGCGCTTCAGCGAAACCTTCGAGCAGGTCAACGCCTACTTCAAGCAGACCTTCCCGCGCCTGTTCGGCGGCGGAAGGGCGGAGCTCCGCCTGGACTCCGAAGACCTGCAAACCGCCGGCGTGGAAATCATCGCCCAGCCACCGGGCAAGCGACTGCAGGCCATCGACCTGCTGTCCGGCGGAGAAAAGGCACTGACCGCCGTGGCGCTGGTGTTTTCCATTTTCCGTATCAAGCCCGCCCCGTTCTGCATCCTCGACGAGGTGGACGCGCCGCTCGACGATGCCAATGTCGGACGTTTCGGCGAGATGGTGCAGGAGTTCTGCTCGGATGTTCAATTCCTGAACATCACGCACAACAAGGTCAGCATGCAGATGGCCGGTCGCATTATCGGCGTGTCGATGCCTGAGCCGGGCGTTTCGCGCATCGTCGGTGTCGATCTTGAAGCCCTGGAAGCCGGCGAACAACCCGGCATCTGAGCTACTGACTCTCCTGCCGGCAGGCCCGGCCCCATCCCCCTGAATACCCTCTCACCCTGACCCCTTCGCTCAAGGAAACCCGTTCATGCCCGGACATGGCATCGGAATTGCTCATGTGTTCGGCACGGCTGCCTGCCAGGAATTTAATGCAGTCGGCGCACAGGAGGTGCGATGTCCACACCCGCAAGCAAGCTTCCGTCGCATACCGCTGACGGCTACCCGGAACTGAATGAGGTCCCCGGCGGGATGTTCGCACGCATTTTGCTCGAAGAAGGCATCATCGACGAACGCCAGCTGGACAAGGCCTGCCGCGTGCAGAAAAGGCTGGGTAACAACAAACTGATCTCCGCCATCCTGCTCGAACTGAACATGATCAGCGAAGACGACCACCGGCGCATCCTGCGCAAGCACGGAAAGGAATTCCGCTTCGGCGACCTGCAATGCGAAATGGGCCACATCACCCTGCAGCAATTGCAGGAAGCGCTTGCTGCCTGCAAGCGCAAGAGCGGCACGCGCATCGGCGAGATGCTTCTGGACCTGGAATTCATCAACGAGCGCGAAGTGGCGCAGGCCCTCTCCGACCAACTCGGCCTGCCGCTGATGCACATCGACCTGGAAATGATCAATCCCGAGGTGCTCAAACCGTTCGGCATTGCCTTCCTGAAAAAGAATATTCTTATCCCCTACGATGAAGGTGAGCATACGATATCGGTCATTTGCTCGGACCCGCTGAACAGTACGGCCATCCGGGAAATCGAGGAGCGCTCGAAGAAGAAGGTCGCACTCGCCATTGGCGTGCGTTCGGTGATCGAGGTGTTGGTCAACCGCCTGTCGCAGGGTGCGGGCTCGCAGTTGAGCGCAGAGAATCATGACAACGTACAGAACATCGTTGATGCCATTTTCCTGGCCGCCATCCGCAACCGCGCCAGCGATATCCATATCGAGCCGCTGTCCGACCGCGTACGCGTACGTCTGCGTATGGATGGTGTGCTGGTGCACCACACCGATATGCACCCTGATCTGGCCCATCGTGTTATCTCATGCATCAAGGTGATGGCAGAAATGGATATCGCGGACACACGTCGCCATCAGGACGGTCGCATGTATCGCGAAGTCGCCCATGTGCATGTGGATTTCCGCGTTTCCACCTATGTGACGCTGTACGGCGAAAACCTGGTAATGCGCATCCTGAGGCGCGACGGCGGTCTGAAATCACTCGAGCAACTGCAGATGAACAAAACCATGCTGGGCCGCTTTAAACACGAGGCGCTGGATGTCCCGACGGGTGTCATTATCATTACCGGCCCTACCGGCAGCGGCAAAACCACCACGCTGTATGCCGGCGTGGACTACCTCAATCAGCCGAACACCAAGATCATCACCCTGGAAGATCCGGTCGAGTTCGCCATCGACGGGATCATGCAGTGCTCGGTAGATATCAAGGCGGGACGCGATTTCGGCGCCTCGCTGAAGGCCGTCATGCGTCAGGACCCGGACATCATTGTGCTCGGCGAGATCCGCGACAAGCTATCCGCCGAGGTTTCGGTGCAGGCCGCACTCACCGGCCACAAGGTGCTGACCACCTTCCATACCGAGGATTCGATCGGCGGCCTGCTGCGCCTGATCGACATGGGCATCGAAACCTTCCTGATCTCGTCCACCGTGGTCAGCATTCTGGCCCAGCGACTGGCACGTACCATCTGCCCGGACTGCCGCCAGGCCTACCTGCCCGACCCGCGCATCGCGCACATGATCGGCCTGGATGACGAGACCCTGAACAACCATACCTTCTATCGCGGCATCGGCTGTGCCAGCTGCAACGGTACCGGCTACTTCGGCCGCACCGGCCTGCATGAGCTTCTGGTGCTCAACGATCCGGTGCGTGAGGCCATTCTTGAGCGCAAGACCTCGCACGAGGTTCGCGACATCAGTTGCGAGACCACCAAGCTGCTGTCGCTGATGGAAAACGGCATGTACAAGGTGCTGAAGGGCATGACCACCGTGGAAGAGGTCTATCGCATCACACCCCGCTCGCACTCCAACCGCACGGTCCGAGAAGTGGTTGAACTGATGGAGGAAGACGAAGCATGAGTACGGACATCGAGCAGGTCGCCGCGGAAATACGGACCATATTGAACGAAGAGGGCTTCAAGCTGCCATCATTACCCGACACGGTTATCAAGGTGCAGCAACTGATGGCCAAGGAGGATTACTCGGTCGGCGAGGTGTCGGACATCCTTGTGCGCGACAGTGCCTTTGCGACCGTGGTGCTGCGGCTTGCCAACAGTGCCCGTTTCAATAATACCGGACGCGAGATCCGCAATATGACCATGGCTATTCAGCGGGTCGGCACGGCATCCATTCTGAAGCTGTTAATCAGTGTGGCCAGCCGACTGTTCTGCGATATTAAACAACCCGCACTCCGCGAGATCATGGCACACAACCATGATCACTCCCTGCTCGTCTCTGCTGCGGCAGAGCAAGTGGCCCACATCAGTCAATCAGCCAATCCGGCCGACACATTCATGGCCGGCCTGCTGCACGATCAGGGCAAGGATGTGCTGATGATCGCCATTCCGGACGCATTGCTGGCGACCGGGATCCCGGAACGAGGTCGGCTTGTCACCATGTTTCACCGCGAAATGGGTGCCCGCCTGCTGCACCATTGGAGATTGCCGGAAGAGTTCGTGCTGGTGGCGCAGCATCACGGCATCGAATCGCCCGACCGGCCGCGCCTTGGCATCCTCGACTGCGTGGATGTTGCCGATGCCATCGTGCACAACATGGCCGATGGAGAAGAGGGCATGAATGACGAACGTGCTGCAAGCCCGCCGGTGCAACGCCTGCGCCTGAGCCACACCCAGATCACCGGCATTGTCATGGATATCGAGGATCGTTTCGAAGAACTCAAACAGGCATTTGCCACATGAGAGGAACAGCATGGGAATGACAGCGGACGAAGTCGCCGCACGAATCCGGAAAAAGTTCAACGAGGGTCATGCCCGCCTGCCGGTACTGCCCGATGCCGTGCTCAAGGTGCGCGCCGTGATTGCCGACGAGCGTAAGGGAAGTGCGGATATCGCCAGAGTGATTGCAGAAAGCCCGGCCTTCTCGGCTGCGGTGCTGCGTATCGCCAACTCCGCCCGCTTCAACCCCTCGCACAAAGAAATACGCAACCTGCCGATGGCCATCCAGCGCATCGGTTCCACGCATGTACTGCAGCTTCTGATGGGTATTGCCAGCCGGCTGTATATGCAGGTTCAGCAAGCGGAGTTACAGGCAGCCATCCGGCGCAATTTCAATCATTCGCTGGCCGTAGCTGTGGCTGCCCAGCATCTGGCGCAGATGATTCCGCAGGTAAACCCCGAGGACGCCTTCATCACCGGCCTGCTGCACAAAATCGGCGTGCCCACGGTAATTTGCGCTGCCCCCGATGAAATGATGCTATGCGATGCCGAACACCGCATCGAGATTCTGCAAGCGCTGCACCGTGAAATGGGGGCGCGACTTTTTCACTTCTGGAACCTGCCCGACATCTTCACCCAGGTAATCCTGCACCAGGGTATCGAATCCGATGACCGGCCGCGCGAAAAGCTGCTCGATTTTGTTGATGCAGGCAGCTATATCACCCAACACCTGGGCCATGCCCCGTTGCTCGATTCGGTGCCTGAAGACGTCGACCCGCTGCAATTCCGTGCCATCAAACGTCTCGGCATCACCGATGCGCATATCGCTGCGATCGAAATCGAGCTGGACGAAAGCCTTGAGGAGATGAAGCAGGCCTTTGGCGGGGTATAATCAGCCCGCCTGATCAGCGCTTTTCCTTTGCAATCGGGCGCACATGCGGAAGGATACGGGCATGGATATTTCCCTGATCGCCGCCATGGACCAGGAGCGCCTGATCGGTGCCCACAATAGTCTGCCCTGGCGCCTGCCCGCCGATATGCAATGGTTCCGCAAGCAGACCCTGGGTAAACCCGTGGTCATGGGCCGGCATACCTTCGCCTCCATCGGCAAACCACTTCCCGGTCGCCAGAACATCGTCATCAGTCGTAACCGCAAGCTTGTGCTCGAGGGCTGCGACATCATCCACAGCCTGGACAGGCTGAAGCGCACCGTCGGCGACGTGCCCGAAGTGATGGTGATCGGTGGCGGCGAGATCTACGAACTGGCCATGCCGCATGCCACCCGCATGTATCTGACCCGCATCGAGGCCACCTTCGAGGGCGATGCGTGGTTCCCGGACTTCAATGAGGACGACTGGTGCGAGGTGTTCCGCGAGGAGCATGCCGCGGATGAGGCCAATGCATGGCCCTACTGCTACCGCATTCTCGACCGCGCGGGCAGCCCGGCATGAAGATCCTGCGCAACTGGCAAACGGTGCAGCAGGATGGTGAGCTGCACGGCGGTGCGGTGACCATCGGCAATTTCGACGGTGTACACATGGGGCATGAGCAGGTGCTGGCCGAAACACTCGGGCATGCCAGGTCCGTGGGCGGGCCGGCCATCGCCGTCACCTTCGAGCCGCACCCGCGCGCCGTATTGTTCCCCGATGAGGCGCCGCGGCGCCTGTGTCATCTGCACGAGCGCCTTGAACTGCTGGCCGCTTCCGGCCTCGATGCCGTGCTGCTGCTGCATTTCACACGTGATCTTTCGCGCTGGCCCGCGGCCGAGTTCGCGAGCCGGCTGCACGAATCGTTACGCTTCCGGCATATTCATGTCGGCTACGATTTCGCCTTCGGTCACCACCGCGCCGGCCATGCGGACGAACTGCGCAGGCTCGGCGAAAGCGATGCGATGAGCTTCACCGTCAGCGAGGCCGCGGCCTTCGAGATGCACGATGCAGTGGTCTCCTCCAGCCGCATCCGCTCGGCTATCGAGGCCGCGGACTTCTCGCTGGCCGAAGAACTGCTCGGCCGCCGCTACAGTATCTCGGGACATGTCGGCAAGGGCGACCAGCGTGGTCGCAAACTGGGCTTCCCGACGGCCAACGTCGATGTGCGCAAGCTCGCGCACCCGCCGGCCGGTATCTATGCGGTACATGCCTCAAGCGGCGAGAACCGCTGGCACGGCGCTGCCTACCTCGGCTATCGACCGACCTTCGCCGGGCGCACGCTGATTCTCGAAACGCATGTCTTCGACGACACGCCGGATCTGTATAAAAAGCGGCTGAAGGTGGAATTCGTGAAACGCATTCGCGAGGACCGTGCCTTTACCGGTCCGGACGATCTGGCCCGGCAGATCGACCGGGACTGCCAGGCTGCCCGCAGGATTTTGTCCTCCACCTGAAAAAGAAGCTGTTACCGACCGTCTTCGCGGCACAAACCGCTCGCATGCCGTAATCTGCCGCATGCATGGCTTCCGGAGCCAATGACAGCTATCCTTGCCCGCCAAATTCTGTTGCGCCCGTTCATATTGGAGCTTAGCTGTGTCTGACGAGAATAAATTCGACTACAAATCGACGGTGTTTCTGCCCACCACCGATTTCCCCATGCGCGGCAACCTGCCGCAGGCCGAGCCGGCCCAACTGGCCCGTTGGGAAGAGCAGGACCTGTACGGCACCATTCGCAAGGCCCGCAAGGGCGCACCGAAATTCGTACTGCACGACGGCCCGCCGTATGCCAATGGCAATATCCATATCGGCCATGCCGTGAACAAGGTACTCAAGGACATCGTGGTGCGCTCGCGCAGCATGCTCGGCTTCGATGCGCCGTATGTACCGGGCTGGGACTGCCATGGCCTGCCCATCGAGCTGAAGGTCGAGGAAGCCTTCAAGAAGAAGAAACGAAAGAAAGAAGATATCAGCGATTCCGAGTTCCGGGCCGAGTGCCGCACCTATGCCAGGGGCCAGATCGATGTGCAGCGCGAGGAGTTCAAGCGCCTTGGCGTGATCGGCGACTGGCAGAACCCGTACATCACCATGGACTACGCCTTCGAGGCCAACACGGTTCGCGAGATCGGCAAGTTCCTGTCGAATGGCGGCCTGTACAAGGGCGCCAAGCCGGTGCACTGGTGTGTTTCCTGCGCTACGGCGCTGGCCGAAGCCGAGGTGGAATACGAGGACCACACCTCGCATTCGATCTATGTGAAGTTCGCCGCCGGTGAGGACCTGACGGACATCGACCCGGCGCTGGGTGCAGATACCAGTATTGTCATCTGGACAACCACGCCGTGGACCATCCCGGCCAACCTGGCCGTGTCCGTCGGCCCGGACATCGAATACGCGGCGGTTAAGGTCACCGATGCGGGAGACAATACCAACCTGACAGCCGGCGAGACCCTGATCCTGGCCGAGGATCTGCGCGCCGGCGTCATGCAGGACATCGGTGCCGAAGGCGAGGTGCTGGCCCGTTTTAACGGCTCGAAACTGGACAAGCGCAGCTTCCGCCACCCGTATCTGGATCAGGACGCACCGATTCTGGTCGGCTCGCATGTCACCCTTGATGCCGGCACCGGCAGCGTGCATACCGCACCGGGCCATGGTCAGGAAGACTACGAGATCGGCATGAAGTACGGCCTCCGGGCCTTCAACCCGGTGGGGAATACCGGTGTGTTCGAGGAAGGTACCCCGGTGGTCGAGGGTCGGCATGTGTACCAGGCCAATGCCATTATGGTCGAGCACCTGCAGGAATGCGGCGCGCTGCTGCAAACCAGCCAGGTGAAACATTCCTACCCGCACTGCTGGCGCTGCCACAAGCCGCTGATCTTCCGCGCCACGCCGCAATGGTTCATCTCGATGCAGGCCAACGGGCTGCGCGACAAGGCGCTGGCCGAGATCGGCAACACGAAGTTCGTACCCGAATGGGGCGAGAAGCGTATCCGCTCCATGGTCGAGCAACGACCGGACTGGTGCGTCTCTCGCCAGCGCAACTGGGGCGTGCCGATTACCGCTATCCGCTGTGTCAGCTGCGCCTCGCACAGGATCACGACACCCGAGGTTCTCGAAGGCATTGCAGGCAAGGTCGAGCAGGGCGGCGCGGATGTCTGGTTCGCGCTCGATGTGGCCGCCTTCCTGCCGGCGGAGAGCTCCTGCCCGGACTGCGGCGGTTCCGATTTCGAGAAGGAAACCGACATCCTTGATGTGTGGTTCGACTCCGGCTCGACGCATGCCTGTGTACTCGAACAACGCGACGAACTCGCCACGCCGGCTGACCTGTATCTGGAGGGTAGCGACCAGCATCGCGGCTGGTTCCAGTCCTCATTGCTGGAAAGCGTAGGCACGCGCGGTGTCGCGCCATTCAAGGGAGTCCTGACGCACGGCTTTGTGGTGGATGCGAATGGAAACAAAATGTCCAAGTCGCGCGGCAACGTGGTCGCCCCGCAGAAGGTAACCCAGCAACTGGGCGCGGACATCCTTCGCCTTTGGGTGGCCGCCGCCGACTACTCGGCTGATATCCGCATCTCCGATGACATCCTCAAGCAGCTGGCGGAAAGCTATCGCCGCATCCGCAATACCATCCGCTTCCTGCTGGGCAATGTGCACGGCTTCGATGCGGAGCGGGACGCCGTGCCGCTGGCGCAGCGCACCCCGCTGGACCAGTGGGCCAGCCACAGGCTGTCGCAGGTTGAGCATGCCGTGCACAGGGCCTATGAGCATTACCAGTTCCACCGCATTCATCAGGAGATACACAACTTCTGCTCGGTGGACCTCGGTGGTTTCTACCTTGATGTCATCAAGGACCGGTTGTATTGCGATGCGCCGGACAGCGCGCGCCGTGCCTCGGCCCGCGCCACGCTGTACGATATTGCCGATACCCTGCTTCGCCTGGTCGCCCCGATCCTCCCGTTTACCGCCGAGGCGGCCTGGGAGCACCTGCCGTCCTCGGATAGCGCCAGCATCCACCTGCAAACCTTCCATCCGGTGGCCGACCTGAAAATCGACGAGGCCGCCTGGGAGCGCTTCTTTGCTGTCCGCGAGAAGGTCAACACGTCACTGGATCAGGCCAAGAAGGATAAAACCGTCGGCTCCTCGATTGCGGCCTCCGTCACCGTGCCGAACCTGGACGAGGCCTTCCTTGCCTCACTCGGAGAGAGCTGGGAGCAGATGTTCATCGTGGCCCATGTGGAGGCCGGCGATGCCGTAAACATTCAGCCGGCCGCAGGCGTGAAATGCCCGCGCTGCTGGAATGTCGGTGAAGCTGCCGATGCGAATCACGCCGTGCACAATACATTGTGTCCGCGCTGCTTCGATGTCGTGACCGGCTCCTGAGGCCTTCCGCATGACGGCAAAGCGCACCTGGCTGCAACTGGCCCTGTTCGGCCTGCTGCTGGGTGCGGACCAGGCCTCCAAGTGGTGGATCGAACAGCAGCTGCCATTCTTCCATCAGACGGTGATCCCGGGCTGCTTCGAGCTGATACGCGCGCACAACTTCGGGGTGGCCTTCTCGCTGTTTGCCGACTGGTCGAACCAGTGGCGCACCACGTTGCTGCTCGGAGTGACCATCGGGATCGCGATGGCGGTTTCTTTGTGGTGGTGGCAGGAACGGCGGCGCGCCGGTATCACCTCCTGGCTGCTTACCCTGATCATGGCCGGCGCCGCCGGAAATATCTGGGACCGCATCCAGCTCGGTTATGTGGTGGACTTCATCGACTGGTATGTGACCTGGAATGGCACGTCCTACCACTGGCCGGCGTTCAATATCGCCGATGCCTGCATCTCGGTATCCGTCGTCCTGCTGCTCGTCGTCAGCTTTAAAAAGGGCTAGTTCAGCCTGCACGATCCTCAATGGGCCAGCATGGTGCGTTCCGGCAACGAGAGCACGGCAACCTCACTGCTCGAACTGATCATGCGAAGCGTGGCCGTCTTCCCTCCACCGGCCGGGTCCGGCCCGGCATAGGTCGCGAAATTGGTCAGCCTGGTCTGCGTCGGCACCTGCAATTTTATGGCCGGATTGAACGCCGCCTTCCATGAATCAAGGTTCGCCTCGTACAGGGCGCAGGGCATCTGGCGCCCCTGGGTATTCAGCGTGGTATAGCCAACCCGCTTGGCGAGCAGCGCATAAACACTGCCATCGCTGTAATCAATCGCCTTGAAATGCAGCTCGCCCTGATTTCCCCCGGCCTGCAGGCCAAGGAGTACCTGCGGCAAGCTGCCGAGATCCACCAGACCCGGTTCATGGATGCGACGCACCAGCGTCTCATCCCTGCGCTCGCGGCGGTAGATATGCGGCCTGGATGGATCAAGACTGTATTGGACCTCGACCCGTTCGTGCTTCCGATAGTTGATGCGCTGGGTATACAGCGGCGCGCCATCTTTCTGGCTGATCAGATGCTCCGCCTCCATGCGCGCATCGCTCCAGGCGATACGCCATGCCCTGACCCCGTGGTATTCGGTTGCTTCCACCCGGTAGCTGATGGCGGACGATTGCTCGCCCGCCACAGCTACTTCATAAACGAAGCTGCCACTGACCACGCTCAGCGGCATGCCTGCTGCAAAGGATGGCGATTCGTGAAGAAAAAGAAGCGACACTACGAACATCACAGCGGCATAAAACACGCCCTTGAGCGGCCTGGCCGCCCCTTCAATCTGATATCCCCTGTTCATGCTGCACCCCCGTCTGGATTTCTATCCAGTCGCCGCAAGAGGGGAACACATGTCTCATCGCCCTCAGTAAAGCCGGCGAAAGACTTTGATTATTAGCAGAAAACCGGAGTGTCCGCAAGATTTCGTGTGGTTATTTACTTGCATGACCATGCAGGCAACAACGCTTCATGCGTGCCAGAACATACGCAGGAAGAATGATGCATGACACGCACCACAGTCGAAAAACAAATGAAAAATACAGAACAGGCAGGGTTTTGCGCCCGAATCGGCGGATCAGAGGCGGCTCAGGTAATCCCTGTAGGCCAGGCGGATGCCTTCTTCCAGATTCGTCTGCGCCTTCCAGCCAAGAGCGTTGATGCGACCGACATCAAGAAGCTTTCGTGGCGTGCCGTCCGGCTTGCTGGCATCCCACACGACCTCGCCTTCAAAGCCTGTGATGCCCTGGATGATGCCTGCCAGATCCCGGATGGTAACATCCTCGCCCACGCCGACATTGAGGGCCGTCTCGTCGCTGTATTCCTGCAACAGGAACAGGCAGGCACGCGCCAGATCATCGACATACAGGAACTCGCGGCAAGGTGAACCGCTGCCCCACAACATCACGCGGACGGCTTCGCCGCTTGCCCGCAACACATCACCGTCGCGCTGAACACCCAGCATTGCCAGGATATCGTCGGGGATCAGGCCGTAAGCCTGCTCGTCGCGCTGCATGCCTGCCATATCACCGGCAGCCGCGAGCCCGGCCAGGTGGAACTTGCGAATCAGGGCCGGCAGCACATGCGAGTTCTGCAGGTTGTAGTTGTCGTTCGGCCCGTAAAGATTGGTCGGCATCGCGCTGATCGCGTCAAAACCATACTGCCGACGATACGCCTGGCACATCTTCAGGCCAGCGATCTTGGCAATGGCATACCATTCGTTGGTCGGCTCCAGCGCTCCTTCCAGCAGGTACTCCTCACGGATCGGCTGAGGGGCCATCTTCGGATAGATACAGGATGAGCCGAGGAACAGCAGCTTTTTCGCCCCGTGGCGATATGCCGCATCGATCACGTGCATGGCAATCTGCAGGTTGTCACGAATGAAATCCGCCGGATAGCTGTTATTGGCATGGATACCGCCGACCCTCGCGGCTGCCAGAATCACGTATTCGGGGCGCTCGGCCGCATAGAAGGCGTCCACAGCCTGCTGATCGCGCAGATCCAGCTCGGCGGACGTCCTCAGCAACAGGTTATCATAGCCCTGCCCATGCAGGCATCGCACCAGGCCGGAACCGACCAGGCCGCGATGCCCGGCCACATGGATTCGTGCATCCTTCCGCATGCAGCTACTCGTTGTGACTCAGGGTGGTGTAGCCCTCGGTGCGGCACAACTCATCGCGCTCGGCAATGCGCAGGTCGGCCTGCACCATCTCGGTGACCAGCTCAGCGAAGGTAACCTTAG
>Ga0102953_1002004_pt1 | contig 12487 bp, 15 predicted proteins | sample SalPon2A_C_D2_MG_FD_78509 | JGI IMG/M metagenome (GOLD analysis project Ga0102953, IMG submission 78509) | Soil microbial communities from South San Francisco under conditions of wetland restoration - Salt Pond MetaG R2A_C_D2_MG | ecosystem: Environmental > Terrestrial > Soil > Wetlands | place... | reverse complement strand
CGGGATACGGGCGGATAGACTCCGTCGATATGGTGACCTAACTAAGTGTGTAAATAAAAAACCATCTGTTTCCAGATGGTTGGTGGAGAATACCGGAGTCGAATGCCGGCGCTTGCGGCCGGCATCCCGACCCCCGCCCCTGCGGGCGGGGCGTCGGGACCGGTAAGATCAATGCAAATCTGGGAGGCCATCCCCACCAGGGCATGCCACAATACCCAATAAAAAAACCACCAGTTCCCTGGTGGTTGGTGGAGAATACTCCGCCTCCTCCCGCTATCGCGGGATACGGGCGGATAGACTCCGTCGATATGGTGACCTAACTAAGTGTGTAAATAAAAAACCATCTGTTTCCAGATGGTTGGTGGAGAATACCGGAGTCGAACCGGTGACCTCTTGCATGCCATGCAAGCGCTCTAGCCAGCTGAGCTAATCCCCCATAAAAAGGAGGTGCAAAGGAAATACTTTTTGCAAAAGTATCAAAATTGAACCCCCGGAATTTTATCCTTAAAACTTCTTGACACTTAACACCAGCACAGGAATCCGTACGGAGAATTCGGATTTAAGGATGGTATTTTTCTCCCAGAGGTGTTTAAAAAACCCTCGCTTGCGGCGGAATACGCAGAGTAAGTCGGGATGTTGCGACTGGAAATGCTCCAGGACGCCCAAATAAGTGGTCGCGTGCTCCGTAATGGTTATTTGCGAGCATATATTCATCAGTGCAGGGTTTACTTTCAGGTCTTCTTCCTTATAGCCGGGGTTCTTTACCAGCAATAGGTTTACCTTGGCGCCAAATTTGTCTTTGATGGCAATCAACGGCGCCAGGACGCGTTTCTTCTTCAACACCCCGGAAGCAAAAGCGGTCAGGATGGTCTTAAACGGTTTATAGACCGTTCCTTTGGGAACGATCAGGGTAGGAATATCCGTGCGTTTGATGATGCGTCCCGAAGTATGCCCGAGATACAGTTCCTCCTTTATGTCATTGCTCCTTGGAGAAATGATGATCAGGTCTATACCAAGCTCGGTATCAATCTCCACCAAGCCATCTATCAAATCCCCGTTATAGGTAGTGATCTTTATTTCCACCCCGCGGTTATCCACCCGGTCTATAACCTCCTTCAGGTGTTGTTTGCTGCTCTTGGCCACTTTTTCTTCCACATTGGAAAGATTCCCCGCCAGGGCCGTGACACTAAAAACTTCCATCACATAAATCCGGGAACCGAAATCTTTTGCAAAGTGTACGGCATATTGCAATGTTTCATGGCTATCCGGGGAAGTGCCAATAGGGACCAATATGTTTTTCATACCGTTTGTGATTTATCCTGTAAATTTACAGCTTAATTGATTTGATCTGATGATCAGACGTGCAAAGATACTCGAAATCCCTGAAATACTGCGTATAACAAAGGCCTGTGCTGCACAAATGTCTGAACGGGGAATCCGTCAATGGAATGATTTGTATCCAGACCGGGCGTCCTTTGAAAAGGATCAGGAAAGGGGTGAACTTTACGTATTTCTGAAACACCATATCCCGATCGGTTCCATCACCATAACGCTTCTGGAGGATGAGGAATATAAGGAGGTCACCTGGCTTACCCGAGGGGGCAGGCATTTCTATATCCATAGGCTAGCCGTTCAACCGGAACACCAGGGTCAGGGATATGCGCGGAAATTGATGGATTTCGCCGAAACCCTGGCCCGGAAAGAAGGAGCCACGTCGGTAAGGCTGGATACTTTCAGCCAGAATAAGAGAAATCAGCATTTCTATGAAAAAAGAGGGTATAAACGCCTGGGGGATGTCTACTTTCCGAAGCAAAGCGAGCACCCTTTTCATTGTTATGAACTGGTCCTCCAAACCCAGGTTATTTGAGTACTTCCGTACCTTACAATACCATCCATAGGCTGGCTATCCCGGCTACCCTGGCAGGACTTGCCGAGCCCGTGTTGTCTATCACAGACACTGCCATAGTTGGAAATATCCCGGTAGACGGGCTCGAATCCCTGGCAGCGGTGGGAATAGTGGGATCGTTCTTATCCATGCTAATCTGGGTGCTGGGGCAGACGCGAAGCGCGATTTCAGCCATCATTTCCCAGTACCTGGGAGCCGGAAGGCTAGCGGAGGTGAGGAATCTCCCGGCCCAAGCTATATTCTTCAATATTTGCCTGAGCCTTCTGATCTTATTTTCAACGGTATTTGTTGTGAAGGAGATCTTCACACTATTTAATGCCTCCGGCAAAATCCTGGCCTATTGCATCTCTTATTACGGCATCAGGGTCTGGGGATTTCCGCTTACGCTTTTCACCTTTGCGGTTATGGGCATTTTCAGGGGCCTGCAGAATACATTCCATCCCATGTTGATTGCCCTTATTGGTGCGCTGGCAAACATAGGCCTCGATTTTGCATTTGTTTACGGGATCTCCGGGCTGATCCCCCCGATGCACCTGGAAGGTGCAGCCTGGGCCAGCCTGCTTTCCCAGGGAATTATGGCGGGAATCGCCGCGGCCCTGCTAATTCGGAAAACTGAAATCAGTTTGATCCCAAACTTCCCCCTCCACCCGGAACTCGGAAGGCTGGCCCTGATGAGCCTGAACCTGTTCGTGCGGGCAGTAGCCCTGAACGTAGCCCTTGTCCTGGCAGTCCGGGAGGCAACCGCTCTGGGACCCAGGTACATCGGGGCCCATACTATCGCAATAAATCTCTGGCTGTTTGCCGCTTTCTTCATCGACGGATATGCTGCGGCCGGCAACAGTATCGGGGGACGTTTGCTCGGGGCAAAGGACTACCGGGGGCTCTGGACCCTGGCCCGTAAGGTGGTAGCCTGTGGCGGGAGTGTCAGCCTGGTGCTGATGGGGCTCGGATTCCTGTTATACATGCCGCTGGGCCGTTTGTTCTCCCAGGATCCCGGAGTATTACAGGCCTTTGGCGCCATTTTCTTTATTGTGATCCTCGGGCTGCCAATGAACAGCGTGGCCTTTTTATTTGATGGGATCTTCAAGGGTCTGGGGGAGATGAAGTACCTGCGTAATGTTCTGTTGTCTGCCACCTTCCTGGGATTTGTCCCCTCACTTTATCTCGGAAAATATCTGGGTTGGGGACTATACGGGATCTGGATCGCCTTCACGATGTGGATGTGCATCCGGGGGGCGGCTCTGGTGTGGAAGTTCAGGCATAAATTTCTCCCCCTGATGCAAAAGGCTTAATTTTAATAAAAACAATTCCTATGGGAACAAACCGGGCCAATGGGAGCCTATACACCGAAGTTCGTGACCGGGTAGCCCGTGTCGAGTTCGGCCACCCGGACGGCAACTCTTTTGTGTCTGAAATGCTGGATCGGCTGGCCTCAGAATTTAATGCCCTCTCAGCAAATTCTCAGGTAGGCGCCATCATCCTGTGCTCGGAAGGAAAAGATATATTTTGTGCCGGGGCGTCCCTTAAGGAACTGATGGCGGTACAGACACCGCAGGAAGGGACAGAATTCTTCAGCGGCTTTGCCAAAGTACTCAATGCCATGCGGCTGTGCACCAAACCTATCCTGGGCAGGGTACAGGGCAAGGCAGTTGGGGGGGGTGTGGGCCTTGTTGCAGCCTGCGATTATGTGTTTGCCACCGAGGCGGCGGCCATTCGATTATCCGAAATCAGCATTGGGATCGCACCCCTGGTTATTGCCCCTGCAGTTGAAAGAAAGGCCGGAAAAACAGGCCTTGCCGAGCTATCACTCTCTCCCCTGGAATGGAAAAATGCCTATTGGGCAAAGGAAAAGGGCCTCTATTCCAGGGTATACGACAGTATTTCCGAACTGGACAGGGACCTGGATTTCTTCTCGGTCAAGCTGGCTTCATTCTCTCCCGATGCCTTGCAGGCACTCACTTCCGTACTCTGGGAAGGAACGGCTCACTGGGAAACCTTACTTACTGAACGCGCCGTCCTGTCCGGGAAACTCGCGCTTTCAAAGCAATCCAGGCAGGCCCTGGAAAAATTCCGTAACCGCTGACGGGCCATCGGCCATGGCTACATGGCCAGACCTTATATAACATTGCGGACCCTAAAGGCAACCCTTTTTTATTACCACATCTTTTAGGTACCTTATAGATTGCTCTTATGTTCAAATATGTATATTTCTTTTTATCGCTCCTGCTCCTGGTACATTGTTCGGATGACACAAAGGAACCTCTCCCGCCGGATTGTTCCAAGGTAGCCTGTACTGAAGTTTTTATAACCCTTACCGTTCAGGTTCAGGACCGGAACGGCGTAAAAATCCCTTTGGACTCTTTCCGGGTGACCGATTCGGATAGCGGAACCGATCTCACCCCGGATTATACCCCCGCCACTCTTGAACCCTACAGACAAGACGGGACATATCCACTTATTGATGACCGCTTTGTAAGTGATCATCGCAATGAAGATCACACCCTGATCTTTGTCGGATTCATAGGGGAGGAGGAAGTGGTCCGGGGCACTTACCATGTAAACGTGGATTGCTGCCATGTCAGCCTGCTTTCCGGAAAAGAAATCCTCATTATAGGCCGTGACGGGCCATAAGCCTCTGACCTCCACGCCTGAATGTCGCCCGATTCCATCAAATAGCGGCACGCTGCGATGCAAATCCAAACCTTCAGAATACACATCACTCATAAAGGAAAGTATTGCAAACCATAAACCGGACAGCCTGTGAATATCCTACGGCATCCCATGAAGAATCCGTACCTTTACCGGGCAAGTTTATACCCATGGATACCATCCGGATCACCAAGGAATTCAGTTTTGAGACAGGGCATGCCCTACACGGGTACGACGGGAAATGCAGGAATGTGCATGGCCATAGTTACAAACTGGCTGTCACCGTAATAGGTAAGCCTATTGAAGACAAATCACATGCAAAACTGGGGATGCTTATCGATTTCGGTGACCTCAAGAAGATTGTCAGGGATGAGATTGTCGACCCGTTCGACCACGCGACCATATTTAACCGGCATACCCCCCACATTGAACTTGCGGAAGAACTTCGCAAACGAGGTCATAAAGTAATCCTGGCTGAATACCAACCGACCAGCGAAAACATGGTCATCGATTTCGCAATTAAGATCAGGGACCGGCTTCCGGAGCATATCCGGCTGCATTCGCTGAAACTCCGGGAAACCGAAACGGCATACGCCGAATGGCATGCAGCCGATAACAGTTGATGGGACCAGCCCCTCCCCGGTCGGCCTATTTAGGTTCTTTACGTATCTTTACCCCGAATGGACCGGATAGACATCTCTGCGGGCAAAAAAGTATATTTTGCCAGTGACAACCACCTGGGGGCACCCGACCGGAATAGCAGCCTGGCCCGGGAAAAAATATTTGTCTCCTGGCTGGACAGCATAAAAGGGGATGCCGCCGCCATCTTCCTTCTGGGAGACCTCTTTGATTTCTGGTTCGAATACAGGATGGTAGTCCCCAAAGGATTTACACGAACACTTGGAAAACTGGCTGATATTTCGGACTCCGGTATCCCTGTGTATTACTTTGTGGGGAATCACGACTTGTGGATGAACGGGTACTTTGAGGAGGAACTGAACATCCCTGTATACCATTCACCCCGGGAATACGCAATAAACGAAAAGCAATTCTTCATTGGCCATGGCGATGGCCTGGGCCCAGGGGACAAGGGGTTTAAACGCATGAAAAAGGTTTTTACCAACCCGGTTGCCAAATGGTTCTATCGGTGGCTCCACCCCGACCTTGGTGTCCGGATTGCCCAGTATTTATCGGTCAGAAACAAATTGATTTCAGGCAGCGAAGACATACAGTTCCTTGGAGAGGATAAGGAATGGCTGGTACAATATGCCAAAAGGAAACTGGAATCAAGCCATTTTGATTATTTTATCTTCGGCCACCGCCACCTGCCCCTGGAAATCCCCCTTGGCAAAAATAGCACCTACTTTAACCTGGGTGACTGGATCAGCCATTTTACCTTTGCGGAATTTGACGGCAACAAGCTGGAACTAAAGCGTTTCAAAGCCCCTTAAATTTCCTCCCTGATATCCTTAAGTTTTAACTGCAAACTCACCACCCCGTTCCATTCATTTTCCTCCAGGCTGAAGGCGGCACTGAACCGCCTGCCTCCGGCGATATCTTCCAATTTTTCCCCCAGGTTAAACCCTATGGCACCAATGGGGGCCGACCGGTCCTGTACCACGCTTAGTTTGAGGTGTTTTCCATCCTGCCCGACTACCCTTCCATAGCCCGTGTCCCTCAGGTTTTGCGACATGAATACTGGGCTTGGGTTGCCAGGTCCGAACGGTGCGAACTGCTTGAGGATACGCAAGAGCCTGGGGGTTATTTCATCCAGGCGGATCCCGGTATCTATATGTAATTCCGGTACAAGCAATGCCGGGTCAATGGTCGCCGCCACCACTTCTTCAAACCGCTCTTTGAATCGCGGGTATTGGGAAGCCGATAAAGTGAGGCCTGCGGCATAGGTATGCCCCCCGAATTGTTCAATAAAATCCGCGCAGTTCTCCAGGGCCTCATACACGTCAAATCCCCGGACAGACCGGGCAGATGCGGCCAGTTTATCCCCGCTTTTGGTGAAGACCAGTGTTGGGCGGTAATAGGTTTCCGTAAGGCGGGACGCAACGATCCCGATAACTCCTTTGTGCCAGGTGTCCTTGTATACCACAGAGGTAGATCGGCCTTCTTCTTCGTTCTCACGGATCTGAAGCAGCGCTTCCTCTGTAATTTCCTGGTCGAGCCCCTTGCGTTCCGTGTTAAAAACTTCAATTTCCGAGGCAAGGCGTGAAGCCCGTTCCGGGTCGTGCTCAGTGAGTAAATCCACGGCGTGTAATCCGTGTTTCATCCTCCCGGCTGCGTTGATCCGCGGGGCAATAATAAAAACCACATCGGAACTGCTGAGTTCCTCCTTCCCGGCTTGTGCCTTAAGGGCCCGGAACCCGGGCCTCGGGCTGGTATTGATCCGTTGCAACCCATGATAGGCAAGCACCCGGTTCTCCCCGGTTATGGGCACAATGTCTGCCCCGATGGCCGTTGCCACGAGGTCAAGATAAGGGGTAAGGTCCCCGACACCCATGCCCCTCCTCCCGGCCAGCGCCTGGATTAATTTAAACCCAATGCCACAGCCACAGAGTTCCTTATAGGGGTAAGGGCAATCTTTCCTTTTCGGGTCGAGCAGGGCCACTACTCCGGGAAGTTGTTCCCCTGGCCGGTGGTGGTCACAAATGATCAGGTCAATCCCTTTATCACGGGCATACGCGGCCTGATGGATCGCCTTTACCCCGCAATCCAGCGCGATGATCAGGCTGATCCCGTTGTCACTTGCGTAATCAATCCCCTGGTAAGAGAGCCCGTAGCCCTCCAGGTAACGGTCCGGTATATAGGTCGTCACCCGCTCGGTACAGGTATGCAGGTAGGACGATACCAGGGCCACGGCGGTGGTCCCGTCCACATCGTAATCCCCATATACCAGGATATATTCCTGTCCTTCCAGCGCCTTCTCTATACGCTCCACAGCCTGCTCCATATCCTTCATAAGGAAGGGGTCGTGCAGGTCGGACAGGCGGGGCCGGAAAAAAAGCCGCGCCTCCTCGTAGGTACGGATCCCCCGTTGTAACAGTAGCCGGGCAACCAGTGGCTCCACATTCAGGGAATCGGCCAGATTGCAAACCTCCTGCTCCTCCTGCTGGGGCAATAGTGTCCATCTCATGGGTATGCCGGGTTTGTTTAAAAGGTTAATACTAATATGCAGGGGAATCCTGCAAATTCATTGCATTATTCGGCGTGAAAAAAGCACTTTATCTCCATTTTGGCAAACCTCCGGAACATCTCCGTAACCCCGCAATACTTTTCCACTGACAGATCCACCGCCCGTCGCAGTTTGTCTTTTGCCAGGTTCTTTCCGTAAAAGTGGTATTCCACCACCACAGAGTGGTAATATTTGGGGTGCTCCTCCGTCAGTTCTGCAATAGTCTCAATGCGAAAGTCACGAACCTCCAGTTTCATTTTTTTAATGAGCATGGCAACATCCAGACCCGAACACCCGGCCAGGGCAGACAACATGAGGGATTTCGGCCGCATGCCGCTGCCTTCGCCCCCGTCTTCCGGGCTGGCATCGATACGGAAACTTCGGCCGGAAGTATTATTGGTCTCAAATGCCATTCCGCCTTTCCATTGCGTCGTAATATGATTGGTCATACTCGGATTTTTTCGTTTCTTTTGCTTCAAAAGTAGTAAAAAATACACGCTCATGCCGCTTGTCCCCTCTTTGGATCCGGAGCACGACCCGGAGACCCGTACCTTGGCTGAATTCTTCAATGAGACCCTGGGGTTTTGCCCGAATTCGGTGCTTACCATGCAACACCGGCCCGCAATTTCCAAGGCCTTTATAAACCTGAACAAGGCCGTAATGGCCAATGAGGGAAGAGTTACCTCCGCCCTCAAAAGGATGATCGCCTGGGTGAGCAGTCAGGCCAGCGGCTGCAGGTACTGCCAGGCCCATGCCATCCGCGCGGCTGAGCGGTACGGGGCGGCACAGGAGCAATTGGAAAATATATGGGAATACAGAACCCACCCCTCATTTTCAGAAGCCGAACGGGCCGCCCTGGATTTCTCCCTGGCGGCGAGCCAGCAACCCGCAGCCGTGGACGAGGCCCTGAAGGAACGATTGTATCAACATTGGGATGAAGGGGAAATCGTTGAAATGCTGGGGGTCATATCACTATTCGGCTATCTCAACCGATGGAACGATTCCATGGCTACCCGTCTGGAAGAAAAGGCCATGGAAAGCGGGCAACGCTACCTTGGGAAACACGGCTGGGCCAGGGGGAAACACATATAACCGCAGGCCTTTTTGGTACCCCATTCTTATTTTTTGCCGGCAAGGACAACCACCAGCTCGCCCCGTGGGGTTTCTGCACGGAAATGGGTGAGCACCTCAGCCAGGGTCCCCCTCACAGTCTCCTCGTAGAGCTTACTCAGTTCCCTGGACACCGACACCGGCCGATCATCCCCGAAAATTTCTGTGAATTGTTCGAGGGTCTTTATGAGTTTATGCGGGGATTCATAGAATATCATGGTCCTTTTTTCTTCTGCCAGTTCCTTCAGGCGGGTCTGCCTCCCCTTTTTTACCGGAAGAAACCCTTCAAAGACAAATCGGTCACTGGGCAGGCCGCTATTTACCAGGGCAGGGACAAATGCCGTTGCTCCGGGCAGGCATTCCACTGGAATGTTCGTTTCAAGGCAGGCCCGGGTGAGAAGGAACCCCGGGTCGGATATGGAAGGCGTCCCGGCATCCGAGATTAGCGCAATACTATTTCCTGCCTGGAGTTTGGAGATGATCCCCGGCAGGGTTTTGTGCTCATTATGCATATGATGAGACTGCATGGCTGTTTCCACCCCAAAGTGGCGCAGCAGCTTGCCGCTCACCCGCGTATCCTCCGCGAGGATAAGGTCGGCTTCCTTTAAGGTCCGGATGGCCCTGGGGGTCATATCTTCCAGGTTGCCAATGGGGGTTGGCACGATATATAATTTTCCCATAGGTGGCATGAAAACCGCAATTAGAACAAAAAAGCCGAAAGCAGCAAATGCCGCTTTCGGCCCTACAATTCAATGGCAAACAGGCTTACATCAGGCAAACCTGCGCTTGATCAGGTTAATAAACCGGGTTGCGATCTCCTCTTTCCCCTTCCAATGTTCGTAATCAGGTTTAACCATGTTTTCGATAAACGCCATGGATCGCTCCTCATTGTCTATAGTGTTCAATTGGGATATCACCCGGTTAAAATCCTCTGTGCTTCCTTCAAATAATTGATTTACAAAGGCATGCCGGTCATTGATGCCCACAGAAATTTCCTTCTGGGTCAATACCTCGTTCAGGGATTTCCTTCGGCCCTCCTTTTCATTCCCGATGGTCCCTTTTGGGCTCACCCACTCCTTGTCATTTTTCATGAGGTTGGGCTTCGCTACAAATTCTGCAAAAAACTGATCTACATGAACACTTCCCGGCATTTCGGAGATCATGCCCTTGATGGTATCAATACCGGGGGTGATAATATCCTCCTCATGGGGGTTGCTTTCGGGAACGGATTTGTTTTCATCCATAACCGCGTTCGCCAATTTTTCAAATTTGGAAGCGATCAGGTTCTTGGATACATCGATCTCAATATCCTGCAACTCCTCCTCTATAAACCTCAAAATGGCCAATTTCTCATATAGGGCCCGGGAAGACTCGTACAATTCAGGGATGTCCTTCTTCCCCTGGGAAGTTATAATGTCGGTACATAACCTGACCAATTCTTCCTTCAATTTTCTTTTCATCTCTTTTTATTTTGCCGCCAACCCAAAGGTCTTTCTTTTTTAATACTTTTATGGCAGCGTACGGATTAAATAACGGAGAAACCCGTTTATTTCGTTTAAAATTACAAAATGTTTCTCGAAAACACTGTTAATCACAGGGAACAATTCGGATGGATCGAAGTCATCTGTGGCTCCATGTTCTCAGGGAAGACAGAAGAGCTCATCCGGAGGTTGAAACGTGCGCAGTTTGCCCGGCAAAAGGTGGAGATCTTCAAACCCATCGTAGATACCCGCTACAATGAAGATCAGGTGGTTTCACATGACGAGAACGCCATCCGGTCTACCCCAGTCCCGGGAGCGGCCCACATCCGGTTACTGGCCGATGACTGCGAGGTGGTGGGAATTGACGAAGCCCAATTTTTCGACGATGAGATAGTCACGGTTTGCAACGATCTGGCCAACAAAGGTGTCCGGGTCGTGGTTGCAGGCCTGGATATGGATTTCAAGGGCAACCCCTTCGGGCCCATGCCGGCCCTGATGGCTACTGCCGAATATGTGACCAAGGTACACGCTATCTGTACCCGTACCGGCAACCTGGCCCACTACAGTTTCAGAAAATCCAACAACGACGACCTGGTGCTGTTAGGGGAAACAGAAGAATACGAACCCTTGAGCCGGGCTGCTTATTACAAGGCCATGCTCCGCGAAAAAATCAATAAAATGGAGGTCGAGGCGGAAGATGTTCCGGCCCTTAGGCAGGGTAGAGACAGGGCCGTCAACACCGGTAAATGATGCGGACTCCCCTTGATTATTACGGCTGGGCCTGTCACCCCCCCGATCCTGAACTAAATTTGCAATCATGCCGATAGCCAAGGAAACCCAGCTCGAAATAGACCTCGGTGCCCTGGAATGGAATTTCCGTTATCTGAGAAGCCGGATCCTGCCGGGCACCAAATTCCTGGCCGTTGTCAAAGCCTTTTCCTATGGACATGATGCTCCACTTATAGCGGGTAAACTGGAATCCCTGGGGGTCGACTATTTTGCAGTCGCCTATGCCCAGGAAGGCGTGGCCCTGAGGAAAGGAGGCATAAAAGCCCCCATCCTCGTGCTGCACCCATCCCCGGTAAATTTTGAAACCATCATTGACCACAGGCTGGAACCTACCCTCTATTCACTAAAAATCCTCCGACAGTTTACAGCCACCGCCAGGGCTAAAAAAAAGGCCGGCTTTCCCGTCCACCTGAATTTCAATACCGGGCTCAACCGGCTGGGTTTTGGGGAAGGGCAACTGCAAGAAATTATCGCATACCTCAAGGCTGCGGAATACATCCGGCCAGTATCCGTGTTTTCGCATCTGGTGGCCTCTGAAGATCCCGCGGAAAAGGAATTTACCCTGGCACAAATCGGTCAATTTGAACGAATTGCCAGCTCCCTTGAAAAGGCCTTGCCCCATTCCCTGATGAAGCACATGCTGAATACATCCGGCATCATTCATTATCCCGAAGCCCAATACGATATGGTACGGAGCGGCATTGGGTTGTACGGCTTCGGAAATGAGGCGGCCGTGGACAGCCGGCTCCGTCCCGTCGCTACCCTGAAAACCGTCATTTCACAACTACACGATATTGCGAAAGGAGACAGTGTCGGATATAACCGGGGCTTTATCGCAAAGGCACCTGTAAGGACGGCTACCCTGCCCCTGGGCCATGCAGATGGGATCGGCCGGCAGTATGGCAAAGGGAAAGGGTTTGTTTATATCCACGGTAGGAAGGCCCCCATTATCGGCAATGTTTGCATGGACATGATCATGGTAGACGCCACCGGGATCGATTGCCAGGAAGGGGATGAAGTAGTGGTTTTTGGTGGGGAAGCTCCTGCAGAGGCCCTTGCGGCGGCGGCCGGCACAATCTCCTATGAACTCCTCACAGGGATCTCCCAACGGGTTCCGCGCCTGGTCCTGAACCCAATTTCTTCTGACTGAGGATTAATTACGCTTGGATTTTTTCGGTATCTTGGGTTCAATAACTGATCATTAACTAAATCCGACTTTAATTATGTTAAAGGAATTCAAGAAATTCATTATGACGGGCAATGTCATTGAATTTGCCGTCGCCGTTATCCTTGCCGGTGCCGTAAGCCTGGTGGTCAACGGTTTTGTGAACGACATCGTCATGCCCATTGTTGGCGAATTCACAGGGG
>Ga0102953_1002002_pt1 | contig 12496 bp, 12 predicted proteins | sample SalPon2A_C_D2_MG_FD_78509 | JGI IMG/M metagenome (GOLD analysis project Ga0102953, IMG submission 78509) | Soil microbial communities from South San Francisco under conditions of wetland restoration - Salt Pond MetaG R2A_C_D2_MG | ecosystem: Environmental > Terrestrial > Soil > Wetlands | place... | reverse complement strand
GCAGCAGCTGATCCGGCGTGGTCAGCGGTTGGACGAACACGTGGCAGGACACGGATTGGGGCTTGGTATCTGCCGCGACATACTCGACTACTATCACGGCGAATTAGCGTTTTCGAAGTCCGATTGGGGCGGTCTATGCGTAACGGTAATAATTCCATTGACGTAGGTTTCAATCGAATCAACTGGCGGTGGTTCAACTCTTCGAGCCAACAACAGGATTCGTACCTCTATTATTTCCGGGAAAATGTTGACAGACCACGATTTTCCGATATTCGCGCCACTCGATACTCTTTCCAGAAAAAATCGTGGTCTGCCCCCTATTTCCACGGGTCACTTCGCGACGCGGGTGCGAATCGCACCGCAGCGCCGGCACTGATCCTTTTCGACCGGGTCGGCACCCAGATCGAAGATCACATCGACCACGCGATAGTCATGGACCCCGGCCAGCAAAGCAGTTCTCTACCTGGGGCGGCAGCCCGAATCCACTCGTATCCCGAGCCGCCACGGGCTCGGCATCTCAGAGCGCGCGGGCGCGGGCGGCGAACTGGCGTGCCTGATCCGGCGCGTCGCCGAGTTGCGCCGCGGGGTCGGCAATCTCGCCCCAGTCGACCGCCGGGAAATGCTCCGCGGCCAGCTCGGCGAGGCTGCGGCCGCTGGCGACCGTCTCCGCGCACCAGGCCTTTACCTGCGCCTGGGCGTCCGGTCGCGGCATCTCGGCGGCGAGCCGAAAGCTGAATGCTTCGGCGTAAACCAGGCCCTGCGCGCCGTCGAGATTGGCGCGCATGCGCAGTGGATCGACATCGAGGCCCGTAATCAGCTTGAGCCCGAGTTGCAGCGCGCGGCCGGTGGCGATGCAGATTTGCGGCAGCGCATGCCATTCGAGCATCCACGCGGCGCCGTCGCGCTGTTGGCGATGAACCAGGGCCCGGGTCATCGCGCCGTCGAGCGCGGCCGCGAGCTGGAACAGGCTCGCCAGGGTTTCCGCCTGCACCGGATTTTGCTTGTGCGGCATGGTCGACGAGCCGCCGCCGCCGGCTAGGTGCAGTTCTCCGACCTCCGGCGCGCCGCCGAGCAGACAATCCTCGGCGATCCTGGCGAGCGCCGCGCAAATCCGTGTCAGCAGCGATGCGAACCGGGCCAGCGCCGAACGATCGGTGTGCCAGCAGAAATCGCCGGCCTCGAGACCCAGGTCGCGCGCGAACGCCGCGCGCAATTCGCCGGCTCGCGGTCCGAGTGCGGCCGCATTGCCCGCAGCGCCGGCCAGGCTCGCGCGCAGCAAGCGCGGGCGCAGCTGCGCCAGTGCTTCGTACTCGGACAATAGCGGTGCCCCCCAGGCCGCGGTTACCGCGCCGAAACTGGTCGGTGTCGCCGGCATGCGCCGGGTGCGCGCCGCGAGCGGCAACTCGGCATGCGCCTCCGCCAGGTCGGCGAGCGCCTGCAGCAGGAGTTTCAGTCGGGCCTCGACAATATCGCAAACCTCGCCGAGCCTCAGTACCAGGCCGGTGTCCATGATGTCCTGGGTGGTAGCGCCGAAGTGCAGATAAGACGCATGGGTCTCATCCAGAGCGGCGCGCAGCTCGGCGACCAGGGCCGGGAGCGGAATACCGTCGCGGCCGGTGCCGGCGGCAAGCCGCGAGGGCTCGAGCTCGATTTCACTGCAGACTCTCACAATCGCCGCCGAACTGTCGGCGGGAATCAAACCCAGCGATCCCTGCGCCTTCGCCAGCGTAGCCTCCACCCGCAGCCAGGCGACGATTTCGGCGCGGTCGGAAAAACGCTCGCTGACCTCGGCATCGCAGAACAGCTCGCGGTAGACGGCGGATTCGAACGGGCTCGCGGCCATCGCGATCAGATATCGAGGAACACGGTTTCCCGCGGCCCCTGCAGATAGATATCAAAACCGTAGCAGCCTTCTTCCTCGGCTGCGGCAATCAGGGTTTCGGCCCGCGCGCGCGGCTCGATGCTCGACAATATCGGGTCGCCGGCATTGGCCTCGCCTTCGTCGCCGAAGTAAAGCCGCGTATGCAGGCCGATATTGATGCCGCGGGCGACGATCCAGAAGGTGATGTGCGGCGCCTGCAAGCGGCCGTCGGGGTACGGCACCACGCCGGGCTTGACGGTTTCGAAGCGGTATTCACCACTGTCGAAATCACAGGCCACGCGACCCCAGCCATGGAAATTCGGGTCCGTCGCGCCACGTGAATCCTCCGGCGAGGCGTGGATACCGGCCGCGTCCGCCTGCCAGATCTCGACCACCGCGTCGCGAACCAGTTCGCCGTCGCCGTCGAAGATACGGCCATGAATCGTGATGCGTTCGCCGCGAGTTTCGGCATCGATCATGCGGCTGCCGGGATCCTCTGGATAGAGGCCCTCGATGCCGCTGAATATCGGCGTGCAGCCGATGTGCACGTAGGGACCGGCAGTTTGCGAGGGCGATTCCGGCAAGGGCTTTTTCGGCGCCGCCATCTACAGCCCCTCCGGTCGGTTTTCGAACGGTGTTTGCGCGCGGCCGCGCAGCGTGATATCGAAGCGCCAGGCGAGCATGTCCATCGGCAAGGCGGCTTCCGGATCGAGCCTGGCGATCAAGGCATCGACCGCTTCCGGGCGCGGAATCGCGTTGACGATAGGGCACAGCGGGATCAGCGGGTCGCCCTCGAAGTACATCTGGGTTATCAGGCGCTGCGCGAAGGCCGGACCGAACAGTGAAAAATGGATGTGCGCCGGTCGCCAGGAATTCGGACCGTTCGGCCAGGGGTAAGGCGCCGGCTGGATGCTGGTGAAACCGTAACTGCCATCGGCGTCGGTTAAACAGCGACCGCAACCGCCGAAATTCGGATCCAGCGGCGCCAGGTAACCCTCGTTGACGTGCCGGTAGCGACCGCCTGCGTTGGCCTGCCAGACCTCGACCAGCGCGCCGGGCACACCGCGGCCGGACTGGTCGCGCACCCGGCCGTGGACCAGAATACGCGGCCCGAGTGCGCTCTCGCCGGTGGCGGCGTAATTGTGAATCAGGTCGTGGTCGTCAGGCCCGAGCAGGTGGTGACCGAACACCGGGCCGGTAACCTCCGAAAGGCTGCAGGGAAATGCCAGCAGCGGCTGGCGCGGCGATCGCTTGACGCTCGACCTGTAGGCAGGCGCGTGCGCGGGAGGATGCCGCTCGCGATCGCGCGCCAGGTAGCCAATACTATCGTCGCTAGCGCTCACAGCTCTACCCCCATCTCGGCATAGGTTGCACGCGCCAACTTGATCGCATGATTGGCTCTCGGCACGCCGGCATAAACGGCGACGTGCAGCAAGACCTCGATGACATCCGCGGGGCTCGCGCCGGTATTCGCGGTGGCGCGGATATGCATCGGAATTTCGTCGAAATTACCAGCCGCGGCAAGCAGCGCAATGGTCAGCATCGAGCGTTCGCGCAGGCTGATGGTATCGCGCGCCCAGACCCGACCCCAGGCGCTCTCGGTGATCAATTCCTGGAAAGCGGTGTCGAAATCGGATTTGGCTGACTCCGCGGCATCGACGTGGGCGTCTCCGAGCACCCGGCGGCGGATCTCGAGGCCCTTCTCGTAGGTTTCAGACATCGCGATGCAGCTCGATGAATTCGCCGAGAATGCGCGCGTATTCGTCCGGCTGTTCGACGCATGGCAGGTGACCTGCATCAACGATCGTTTCGAATCGCGATCCCGGGATCAGCTCGGCCGTTGCCCTGACCACCTCGGGCGGCACGGAACCGTCCTCGTTACCGGCGATCAGGAGCGCGGGCAGATTTAATTGCGCGGCCTGGGCGCTCATGTCGCAGCCGGCAATCGCCGCGCAGCAGCCGATATAGCCCTCCAGCGGCGTGCGCGTCAGCATGTTGCGCCAGGCGGCGAGCTCGAGATACCGCTCACGCCGGAACGACGCCGCGAACCAGCGCTCCATGATGTTGTCGGCGAGCGCCTCGATGCCGCCCGCGCGCAACATCTCGATACGCTCCTGCCAGAGCTGCACGGTACCGACGCGCGCCGCCGAATTCGAAATCACGATTGCCCGCACCAGTTCCGGGTGAGTCGCCGCGAGCCCCTGGGCTATCAGGCCGCCGATCGACAGGCCGACGAACAGGCAGTCGCGAAATTCGAGCGCGCGCAGCAATTGCGCGGTATCTTCGACCAGTTCGGACATCGTGTAGTCCCCCGACGGGCAGCCCGACAGGCCGTGACCGCGCTTGTCGAAGCGCAGGATCCTTAGACCACGCGGCAACCGCGGCAGGAGCTGGTCCCAGAGCCTGAAATCGGTACCGAGAGAATTGGCGAAGACCACCGGCAAACCGCCGGGATCTCCGTCGACGGCATAGTGCAGGCTTGCGTTTTCGAGCTGGATCATCTCCACGGCGGTCTCCTGGCAACAGCGGGATCGCCCCAATTCTCGGCCAGCAGGGCCCGCGCTGCAACCGCTGATTGCCAACGGACCGCGGAGGATTCGCCTGCCCTAAGCCCTGCGGGCGAAAAAACTCCGGTTATTTTTTTGGGCCGGAAGCGGTCACCGCAAAGCCGATGCAAGCAGCTTCGCAAATCGCCGCGGTAGCTGAGTCGAATTCGGGCTGGCTAATCGGCTTCCCTGGCCGGATCGACATCCGCCCACTGTTCGCGCGCTCTTTTGCGCCCGGTTATCATCGCCTTGGCGAGGTTTTCGCCTTCGAGTAAACTGCTGACAATCACGCCCCCGACATGGATCAAAACCAGCAATAACGTAAAATTGGCGAAGAATTCGTGTATCCCTTTTACCGCGTCGCCGCCGAAACTGGCAAACATCGTGCCCGCCAGCGGCCCCTGGCCATCGCTCGCGATCAACATCATGCCAGTGAAGGCCGCGAGTGCGATGCTCACCAGCAGCGCAATAACCATAACCGCCGCCACCGGATTGTGCCCGAGGTAATGCGCGGGCCTTAGCGACAGCATATCGCGCAGGTGTTGCTTTACCCGTTGCGGCGATTTGACGAAACTCAGAAATCGCGCGTTACGTGTACCGATCAGACCCCACAACAGTCGAAAGCCGATCAGGATCGCCGCGGCGTATCCCGCCCAGATATGTAAAGTCATCCCGTCGTCTTCGGTGACATAGGTCACCAAAAAACAAAGTGCCAGGCTCCAGTGAAAAACCCGGATCAGGGGATCCCAGGCCTTGACGGTCGACGGATTGGAATTTTGCGGGGGCATTATTGATTCCTGCGCTGTGAAAATGGACACAATAGTACCGACGGTAGCTTAAGCAAAGCTTAAATAACGAGTCTCGGCCGAATACCGGCAACCCGCATCGACTCGACCGTCACGAATGCGCTGCAGTACCGCGATTGACGGGGCGATCGCCCGGACCTTCCCTGGTCCCGGGATGGATCGCTAGTGCACGATTTTCGCCTTGAAGCGTTGCGTCAGCGGGCTGAACGGCTTGTGCACCGATCGCTCGTTGAGCAGGTTGGTGGCGAGTCCCGCTAGTCCGCCGCGGATCGCGGCTTCGATCAAGGTCTGGTTGAGGATATCGCGCTGCGCATTGCTGCCGCCGAAGCGGTTGGCGATGCTGCGAATCGGGTAGATCGCGTCGACCGCGTCGTGGTAACGCTGTTCGGCGAAGGCGATCACGCCCTCGGCGGCCGGCACTCCCACGTCACGCGCCATCATACGCGTGAGTTCGGGGTTGGTAACCGCCGCCTTCTTGAGATCGGCCAGCACCGCACACGCTTCGTCGAGACGGCCCGCGCCGACCAGCGCAATGATGGCATGCAGATCATTGAACGCGTAATAGCCGTTTTCGGCCGGAATCTTCCTCGCCCAAAGGTCGGCGATCACCCGCCAGCGATCGGCGACCTCGACGCCCTGCAACTGCAACCGCCACAACAGCGCCGCGGCGTCGAGCATTTGCAGCGACACTTCCGAATCGCCGCCCGGCAGAATTTGCTCGTTGTAGAGCTCGAGCGCGCCGGCATGATCTTCCTGCTCGAGATGGAACAACGCCAGGTGCCACCAGTTGTGGAACGCGAAGCCATTGTCCGGCGCCCAGTCGTCGACGCGACTGCGCATGAATTGCCGGCCTTCCTCGTAGCGATTCTGCATTTCGAGCACGTGAGTTAGCGCGTGCACGCTCCACGGATCGCGCGCCTCGGCCGCGAGTGCCGCACGTGCGGTATCCTCGGCCCTGTCGAACTGGTTGCACTCCTCGAGCCCGAATGCCTGCATGCCGAGGATAAACGAGTATCCCGGCGCATCCTTGCTCCAGTTGCCGAGCACGCGGCCGATACGGTCGCGCAGGTTGATCTCGTCACCGAGGTAGAAATCGGTCAGGTGAGCGCACTGTATCGCCATCGCATCCTGCGGGTAATCCGCGAGCACGCGGTCCCAGGCGAGGCAGGCCCGGTCCCAGCGGCCTTCCATCCAGTGACGCGCGGCCCCGAGCAGGCCTTTTTCACGGTCGTTGGATTTCGAAGCCAGCGCCTCGCCCTTTTCGATGCTGTCGCGCACCATCGGCAGATACTGGCGTTCGGACATCATCAGCATTGCGCTGGCATTGAAGATATGCCCCATGACGAATTCGGGATCGCGCTCGAGTGTTGCGGCCAGGGTTTCGGTCGGATCGCCGAAATAGTCCTGGAATTGCCTCAGCGCGGTCTCGTAATCCTGCAGGGATTCGGGCGCGCAGCTCGAAACCGGAACACCGCGGGCATCGAGCTGGATTCGTTTGTTGGTAGTCATTGCGTTTCTCCTTAAGCTTGATTCGAATTGCCGCCAGGAGCAAGGGAAGCGCCTCCCGTCGGCTACCGCGTCATTCTATTGACTTGCCTGCGCCGGGGCAGTGTACCCGAGGTATTGAAATGCCGGCTTTTTTTATGCCTTGAAATTCAATCATTTAGGCGGATACTTCGACCGCCGACTGATGACGGGGGGCGCCGCGCCATGCAATACTATACCCCCGGTCCAGTTAACCGACAGCAAATGAATACCAATACGCGTTCCAACAGCAGTCGCGAACGAATCCTGGCCTGCGCCGAGGCGGTGATTCTGCAAAAGGGATTCAGCGGCACCTCGATCGAGGATATTCTCGAGAAGGCGTCGATCACCAAAGGCGGTTTCTTTTACCACTTCGACGGCAAGCCCGGACTCGCCGAGGCCCTGATCTATCGCTACCTCGAACACGACGACGAGCTGTTCGGCGAGCTGTTGTCGCAATCCGCGGATCTGAGCGAGGATCCGCTGCACCGGCTGCTGATCTTTCTGAAACTGCTGTCGGAAAAACTCGGCAGCATGAAGCAGACCCATCCCGGCTGCCTGGTTGCCAGTTTTACCTACGAGAGCCAGCAATTTCGCGAAAATATCCGCGACCTGGTCCGCGAGGGCATGCTGCGCTGGCGCAAGATGATCATGGACCAGCTGCAGCAGGTCGACCGGCAATACGCGACGGCCTCCGATATCTCGCCGGAAACGCTGGCCGACATGTTTACCGCGATCATCGAAGGCGGCATCATGCTGGCGCGCAACTTCGACGACAACCGCCTGCTGGTCAACCAGATCATGGCTTACCGCGGTTTTATCCGGGTACTATACGGCGCGAGCTAGCGCAATTTCAGAAAGGCAGGCCGAGATAATTTTCGGCCAGTGAGGCCTGGGCGGCGGCCGAGGACTCGAGATAGGCGAGTTCGGCCTGCTGCATGCGAAGTTCGAAAGGCGATTGGTCGGGAAAGCGGTGTAACAGTCGGGTCATGCTCCAGCTGAATCGTTCCGCCTTCCAGACCCGAGCCAGCGCGGTCTCGGAATAGCGCTCGATACCGCGATCGTCGCCGTCCCGGTAATGGCTTTTCAGTGCCTGCCACAGGTAATAGACGTCCGAGACTGCCAGATTGAGCCCCTTGGCGCCGGTAGGCGGCACGATATGAGCCGCGTCGCCGCACAGGAAAAGACTTCCCCAGCGCATCGGTTCGGCAACGAAAGAGCGCAGCGGCGCGATAGACTTTTCGATCGAGTCGCCGGTCACCAGGCGCTCGGCGGCATCGTGCGGGATACGCCGCCTGAGTTCTTCCCAGAAGGCGTCGTCGGACCACTGTTCGACGCGGTCGTCGAGCGAAACCTGCAGGTAATAGCGGCTGAGGGCCGGATTGCGCATCGAGCATAGTGCGAAGCCGCGCTCGTGGCTGGCGTAGATCAGTTCATCGCTGACCGGTGGGGTCGGCGACAACAAGCCGAGCCAGCCGAAGGGATAGACGCGCTCGAATTCGCGGCGCACATCCGCGGGTATGGTAATGCGGCTGACACCATGGTAGCCGTCACAGCCGGCGACGAAATCGCAGGTCACAGATAGTTCGCGGCCGCCGTGGACGAAATTCACCCGCGGCGCAGTGGTATTCGCGTCGTGAATCCGAACTTCGTCGACCTCGTGCAGGGTCGGGCCCTGCATCTCGTCGCGCGCCCGGTACAGATCGCGGGTCATTTCGGTCTGCCCGAAGACCGTCACCGAACCGCCGGCCAGCCGTTCGAAATCGATGCGAAAGCCGCGATTGGCTGCCGCCAGGTAAATCCCCGCATGCATCAGCCCCTCGAGCTCGATGCGCGCGCCGACCCCGGCCTCGCGCAGCAATTCGACGGTGCCGGATTCGAGCACACCGGCGCGAATTCGCCCCAGCACGTATTGCCGGCTGCGCCGCTCGATCAGCAGGTTGTCGATGCCCGCACGGCCGAGCAACTGACCGAGCAACAATCCGGACGGACCGCCGCCGATAATCAGCACCTGGGTACGCGATTCTGATTTGCCGCTGTTCACTCCGTCAATTTCGCAAAATATCGCGCTTTGTCAATCGAATTGTCCCGGCCGTGGCGACTTCCCGGCAGTTGACACCGATCAATCCGACACTGGCGGGAGCATGCTAATTTGCGCGGACGATCATCCGAGGCGGAGACCGATGCGTGCTATTTCGATAATCAAGAGCGAACACAAGAATCTCGGCGCGGTTCTCTATAGCCTCGACAAGCTGATCGAGGAGCTCGACCAGGGCAAGCAGGCCGATTTCGCGATATTCCACGGGCTGCTGACTTATCTGGATCGTTTTCTCGATCGCTACCATCACCCGAAGGAGAACCATTACCTGTTTCCCCGGCTGCTCGAGCGCGCCCCCGATACCGAGCAAATCGTCAGGGAACTCGGGCTGCAGCATACCGAGGGGGAACGACTGTTCGTCGTCATGCTCAAGGCATTGTCGGCCTACGAGTTCATCGGCGAGGCGGAGTTTCCGAATTTTCGCGATGCGGTACTTCGCTACACCGAGTTCGAGCGCAATCACGCGCTGCTGGAGGAAAAGGAAATTCTGCCGCGCGCGAAAGAAATGCTCGCGGCGTCGGACTGGGAGGAAATCGATGCCGCCTTCGAGGAAAACGAGGATCCCCTGTTCGGCAGCCAATGGAATCGCGAATTTTCCGAGCTGCTCGATCACCTGGTAAACCGTCTGCCGGCGCCGCTCGGCCTGGGCGACGTCTGGAAATAACGCCTGGCGCGCCGCCCTTCCCGGCCGGCGCTTGCATTCACCCCGATTATCGGTATTTTAGTCATAATACTGATTAAAATATTGCGATCTCGCGACATGCATTCCCTACCCGTAATCGTCGCCGGCGGCGGCATCGGCGGCCTGGCCACGGCCCTCGGCCTGGCGCGCAAGGGTATCGCCTCGGTGGTACTGGAACGCGCTGCCGAACTCGGCGAGATCGGCGCCGGCATACAGATCGGGCCCAATGCGTTTCACTGTTTCGACACCCTCGGAGTCGGCGACGCGGCCCGCGCCTGCGCGGTTTATATCGACAGCCTGCGGCTGATGGATGCGGTCGACGGCGAGCCGATCGCATCGATTCCGCTCGACGACGCGTTTCGCGCGCGTTTCGGCAACCCTTACGCGGTCGTCCACCGGGCCGACCTGCACGGAGTGCTGCTCGAAGCCTGCCGCGCCAGCGAATACGTCGACCTGCGAACCCGCCACGACGTCACGGGCTACCGCCAGGACGACAGTTCGGTGCGCGTCGACTGCGCCGGCCGCGATCCCGTCGAGGGGGCGGCCCTGATCGGCGCCGACGGCCTGCGCTCCCGGATTCGCGAGCAACTCGTCGGCGACGGCGAACCGCGCGTTTCCGGACACACGACTTACCGCTCGGTCATCCCCACCGATCGGATGCCCGAAGACCTGCGCTGGAACGCCGCGACCCTGTGGGCCGGTCCCAAATGCCATATCGTCCACTACCCGCTCAAGGGCTGGAAGGTCTTCAACCTGGTAGTGACTTATCACAACGACGTCAGCGAAGCGGTCGCCGGCAAGCCGGTCGACAGGTCCGAGGTCGAACGGGGCTTCGAACACATTTCGCCGCGCGCGCGGCAGATCATCGAACACGGCGAAGACTGGAAGCTGTGGGTACTCTGCGACCGCGACCCGATCCTCGACTGGGTCGACGGACGCGTCGCGCTGCTCGGCGACGCCGCGCACCCGATGTTGCAGTACTTCGCCCAGGGCGCCTGCATGGCAATGGAGGACGCGGTCTGCCTGGCGCACATGCTCGACCGAAACGGCGACGATATCGAAACCGCGCTCGACGCCTACCTGCGCATGCGGCGCGTGCGTACCGCGCGCGTGCAGATCGACTCACGGCTGATTGGCGATTATATTTATCACGCGGACGGCGCGCTCGCCGAAGTTCGCAACCACATCATGTCGAACCTCACCCCCGAGCAATGGTTCGACAAGCTCGGCTGGCTTTACGGCGGCAACGGGCTCGACGCCTGAATCCTGCGGAGGAAACCGAGATGTCAATGACCGAGAAACCCGAGGAAACCCCCGAGCGGCTCGCCTTTTATCGCAAGATCGACAGCGGATCCCTGACTCCGCTGTGGGCGGTGTTTTCCGACATCATCACCCGCGAACCGAAAAGCGCCTGCCGCGCGCACCTGTGGCGCTTCGGGCAGGCGCGCGAGTGGCTGCTCGAAGCCGGCGGCCTGATCAGCGCAAAAGAGGCCGAGCGGCGTGTGCTGATCCTCGAGAATCCCGGCATGCGCGGCGCTTCGAAAATAACCACCTCGCTGTATGCGGGCCTGCAACTGGTACTGCCCGGCGAGATCGCGCCGGCGCACCGCCACAGCCAGTCGGCATTGCGCCTGGTGCTCGACGGCGCGGGCGCCCATACCGCCGTCAATGGCGAGCGCACAGCGATGACATTCGGAGACTTCGTGATCACTCCGCCCTGGGCCTGGCACGATCACGGTAACGACAGCAGCGAGCCGATGATCTGGCTGGACGGACTCGATATCCCGATGACGAGCTTTTTCGATGCCTCCTTCGCCGAGGGTTACGAGGCCGACGAATATCCGCTGCAGCGACCCACGGGCGACAGCAACGCGCGTTACGGCGCCAACATGCTGCCGGTGGATTTCGAATCCCGCGAACTCGCCTCGCCGATCTTCAATTATCCATACGCCCGTTCGCGCGAGGCGCTCGAGACGATGCGTCGCGAGCAGGAATGGGACCCCTGCCACGGCCTGAAGATGCGCTACGTGAACCCGGTCGACGGCGGCTTCGCGATGCCGACCATCGCGCCGTTCCTGCAACTGCTGCCTGCCCGCTTCGATAGCCAGGCTTACCGCAGCACCGACGCGACCGTGTTCGTCGCTACCGAGGGCAGCGGCAGCACGACCATCGACGGCGAGACTTTCGAATGGCATCCGCGGGACATCTTCGTCGCACCGAGCTGGAAATGGATCGAGCACCACGCCGAGACCGATGCGGTGCTGTTCAGCTTTTCAGACCGCGCGGCACAACAAAAACTCGGCTTCTGGCGCGAGCAACGCGGCCGGCAATCCCATTCATAAACCTGGAGACAAGCATGACTGACTACGTGATAGATCCGCCCCCCGTCCCGTCGGTGGCGGTTGCCGATTCGAGCGAGCGCTTTCCGGTCCGCCGCATCTTTTGCGTCGGGCGTAACTATGCCGCGCACGCCCGCGAGATGGGCAAGGACCCGGACCGCGAGCCGCCGTTCTTTTTTACCAAACCGGCGGACGCACTGGTCGACGACGGCGCGGAGATTCCCTACCCGCCGCAAACCGAAAATCTTCACTACGAGGGTGAAATGGTAGTCGCCATCGGCAAAGGCGGCACCGATATTGCCGAAGCCGCGGCGCTCGATCATGTATGGGGGTACGCCATCGGAAACGAGCTGACCCGCCGCGACCTGCAGGCCCGGGCGAAGGAAATGGGACGTCCCTGGGACTTTGGCAAGGGCTTCGACAACTCCGCCGTCTGCGGGCCGGTATACCCGGTCGACAGGGTCGGCCATCTCGATCAGGGCATGATCCGGCTCAGCGTCAACGGCGAAATCCGCCAGGATGCAGACCTCGCCGAAATGATCTGGAGCGTACCCGAGCAGATCGCCTTCCTGTCACAGAGCATGGCGCTCAGGCCCGGCGACCTGATTTACAGCGGCACGCCCGCCGGAGTCGGCAAGCT
>Ga0102953_1002001_pt1 | contig 12500 bp, 12 predicted proteins | sample SalPon2A_C_D2_MG_FD_78509 | JGI IMG/M metagenome (GOLD analysis project Ga0102953, IMG submission 78509) | Soil microbial communities from South San Francisco under conditions of wetland restoration - Salt Pond MetaG R2A_C_D2_MG | ecosystem: Environmental > Terrestrial > Soil > Wetlands | place... | reverse complement strand
GTGGGTGGCCGGTTCGCGCGTGCCGTTCGTCACCACGATGCACGGCACCGACGTGGCGCTGCTGGATGCGGTACGCCCGGCGCGACTCCTCGCGCGGCGTGTCGCGCGCGCCGCCGCGACCACCACGGCCGTGTCGACCTATCTCGCAGATCGCGCGGGACAGGCGGGCATCGCCGTCTCGGATGTGATCCCGATGCCCGCATCGGTCCGGGAGTTCGCAGGGCAGAGCACCGGAGGCGAGGGCGTGTTCTTCGTGGGCCGTCTCACCATCCAGAAGCGTCTCGACCTGCTCCTGGACGCGGTGGCGCATGCCGGGACCGATGGTCACGCGCTTCCCCTCACGATCGTCGGCGATGGACCCGAGCGCGCCGCACTCGAGCGTCACGCGGCGGCGAAGGGCATCGCGGACTCCACGCGGTTTCTGGGCATGATCCCGCCAGAGCGCATCCCGGAGGTGCTCGCGCGCGCGGACGTCTTCGCCTTTCCCGCGCGTGGCGAGGGATACGGGCTCGCGGTGGCGGAAGCGCTGATGATGGGGATTCCGGTCGTCGTGCTGAACGATGGTGGGGGGGTGCTCGACATCGCCCGTCCGGCCGAACGCGCGGGGGGGGGGCGGATTCTCGCGCCGGGGGACGCCGCGGCCTTCGCGCGCGCCCTCGCGGAGCTCGCGTCGGATCCCGAGGCGCGTGCGCGCGCGCAGCGCGCGGGCGAGGCACTCCGCGCGACGCTCGCGCCCGACGCCACGGCCGAACGATTCGAAAAGGTGCTCGATCGTGCCAGGGACGCACAACCGCGCGCCGGAGTGCACGCGTGAGCGTCACCCCACGACGCATCGCGGGATGGGGGGCGCAGGCCGCCTTGCTCGCGCTCGTCGCGTGGTTCGCGGCCCGCGTGCTCGGTCGGCATTGGCACGAGCTCGAAACCACCGGACTCACGCTCCATCCCAGGGTCGGCTGGCTCGCGCTCGCCGCGCTGATCGTCTTCGCGACCTACGGCCTGTTGATCGGCGCCTGGCGGTATATCATCGTCGGGTGGGGCGAGCACCTCGGTCCCGCGCGCGCTCTCCGGATCTGGGCGCTGTCCAACCTCGGACGTTATCTGCCCGGCAAGATCTGGAGCGTCGCCGGCCTGGTGGTGCTGGCGCAGCGCGCCGGGGTCGCCGGATGGGCCGCCGTCGGCTCGGCGGTGGTGCTGCAGGCGGTCTCGGTGGGAACGGGCGTCGCCATCGCGGTCGCCACCCTCCCGCACGGCGATTCCACGCTGGCGATGGTCATCGCCGCGTGCGTCGCAACCGCCACCATCGCGGCCTTCGCCACGCCGCCCCTCGTCCGCCTGCTCAATCGCGTGCTGCCGCGGGGCATCGCGCTCCGACCGCTGGCCCTCGGGGCGGTGGCGGTTTCGGCCTTGCTCACGGCAACGAGCTGGCTCGGCTATGCGTTAGCTTTCTCGTGTCTGTCGCGTGGGCTCGTCGGGACGGCCATCCCGTTCGGGACGGCGGCGGGCGTCTTCGCGGCAGGATACATTATCGGGTTGATCGCCGTCTTCGCGCCCGGGGGAATCCTCGTGCGCGAAGGCATGTTCGCCGCCCTGCTCACGCCGGTGCTCGGTCCGGGGCCGGCGCTGGCGGTGAGCGTCGGATCACGCATCCTGCTCACGCTGACGGAACTCGGTGCCGCGGTCGCAGCGTTCTTCGTGCGCGTCCCGGACGCGCCGGATCGGTCTGAACCCGAGAGGACGAGCTCACACCCATGACCCACACGTCGACGCCCGATCAGGGGATGCCGTTCGAGCCCCGCCGGCCGCTGCTGACGGCCACCGGACTGCTCGCCCTCTGGATCGTGATCCTCTCCCTGCCGATGCTCGCGGGGAAGTTCCTGGCCAACCCGCACAACGACCAGCTCATCGCGGGCTATGCGTTCCGGGCGTGGGGCGCCCAGCAATGGCGCGCCCTCGGACACGTGCCGCTCTGGAATCCGGAAATCCTCGGGGGACTGCCGTTCGTGGGCGCCATGCACGGCGACATCTTCTATCCGACGGCGTGGTTCCGCCTCTTCCTCCCCACGGCGCTCGTGATGAACCTCGAGTTCCCGGTCCACTACCTCCTGGCGGGCCTCTTCGTCTACGGCCTGCTGCGGCGGCTCAAGACGACCTGGTCGGGTGCGGTGGTGGGTGGTCTCGCCTACCAGCTTTCCGGCGTCATCATCTCGTACGCGGCGCCGGGGCACGACGGCAAGCTCTTCGTCACCACGCTGCTCCCGCTCGTGCTCATCGGCCTGGTAATGGGGATGCGCGAGCGCCGCTACGAGGGGTACGCGATCGTCGCCATCGGTGTGGGGCTCGCCCTGGTGAGCCCGCAGGCGCAGTGCACCTACTACATGCTCGTCGCCTCCGGCCTCTTCGCGCTCTATCTCGCCTTCGGCGAGCGCGACGATCGGACGCGCGCAGAGCGGTGGAGCGCCCTCGGCCTCGCCCTCGTGGCCGTGCTGGTCGGGTTCGGCATCGGGATGATCCAGATCTATCCCTTCATCAAGTACACGCCGTTCTCCCCGCGGGGGGGCGGTGCGAGCCACGGCTATGCCTGGGCGACGTCGTACGCAATTCCCTGGGTGCACGTACCCGGGTTGGTCCTCTCGCGCTTCGTGGGCAGCACCGAGGCGGGGACGTACTGGGGGCCGAACCCCATCAAACTCCACTCGGAGTACCTCGGCCTTCCGGTCATCGCGCTCGCGCTGCTCGGACTCCGGGATCCCAAGCGCCGCCGGCTGATCTACTGGATCGGGGGGATCGGACTCCTCTTCTTGCTGGTCGGCCTCGGCTCGGACACGCCGCTCTATCGCCTCTGGTGGGCGGTGATGCCCTACATGAAGAAGGTGCGCGCGCCGGGCATCGCGCTCTACGTCGTGGCCCTCTCGCTCGCCTTCCTCGCCGCCTTTGGGGTCGAGCGCCTGGAGCGGGGTGAAGGACGGAAATCGGGCACCACCTGGCTCATCGTCGGGCTCATCGTGGCCGTGCTCGGCGCGATCGGCGTGTTCGGCGCCATCGCCACTTCGCTCGCGCGGGGCGTGGCGTCGCCCATCGCGGTGCAGGCCGCGGAGGCCGCGCAGGAGGGAATCCGGTTCGGGGCGCTCGCGAGCGGCGTGGCGCTGGCGCTCGCGGGGCTCCTGGTGATGGGGCTCGAGCGGCAGCGGATCTCGCTGCGGATGTTCGCGATCGTCCTGCCGCTCCTGGTCGGCGCCGATCTCTGGATGTCGGGGCGGCACTTCTGGCTCTACGAGCCGGCGCCCACGTCCTCGGTATATGCCCCGGATCAAGTGACCAATCTGCTGCGCTCGCCATCTCAGACGACCGCCGAGGATCGCTATCCCGGACGGGTGCTGGACGGCGGAGGATATGGCGGGTCGATTCTCATGGCATTCGACATCCCGGAGCTTCTGGGGTATCACGGGAACGAGATGCATCGGTTCGACAAACTGCTCGATCATGACAACAGCTACCGGAACTACCAGTCGCCCCGGATCCGCGATCTCTTTGCGGTGAGATATCTGATCCTTCCGACGTCGGAGAACGTTCCCGACTCGCTGCCCGGTTTCCGCCGTCTGTTGAGCAACGTCCAGACATCGGCGGGCGCCACCGTGAACCTGCTCGAGGCCGATCCGGTGCCGCCGTACGCGCGGCTCGTGCCGGCGGCGTTCAAGTGGAGGCTGCAGGCGGGCCTGAGCCCGGATTCCGCGGCCGATCTGGCCGTGGACGAGCAGGTGATGACGATCGTCAATCCGCGCTCCAAGTTCGATGCCGACCGGCTGGTGCTGCTCGATCCCGACGCGCCGGTCGAACCGACGCCCGTGGACACCCTGCCGCCGCCGCTCGCCGCCAAGGTGCACGTGACGGCGTGGGGCCCCGAGCACATGACGCTCGCGATCGATCCGCCCGCGCCGCAGGACGCGTACGTCCTCGTGGGCGAGAACTACTACCCGATGTGGCATGCGACCGTGGACGGCACCCCCACCCAGGTGCTCCGCGGTGACGTCTCGCTCATCACCGTGCCGGTGAAGGCCGGGGCGAAGCTCGTGGAGCTCTCGTACAGCCGGGAATGGTTCCGGACCGGGAAGGACATCACCCTCGCCGCGTTGGCCCTCGCCCTGATCGGGCTCGTGGTGCCCGTGGTGCTGCGGAGGCGGAGTGGCTGAAAAGGCGTTGGTGATCATCCCGACGTACAACGAGTCGACGAACCTGTCGCAGATCGTCCCGCTCGTCCTGCGTGAGGACGAGCGGCTGGACGTGCTCGTGGTGGATGACAATTCACCGGACGGGACGGGGGATCTGGCCGACCGGATGGCAGCCACCGACCCCAGGATGCACGTCCTGCACCGGTCGGGGAAGCTTGGCCTTGGCACCGCCTATCTGGCCGGTTTCCGGTGGGCGCTCGAGCGCCAGTACGACTACGTCTTCGAGATGGACGCCGATTTCTCGCACGATCCCAAACACCTCCCCGATTTCCTGCGCGCCATCGACAACGCCGATCTCGTGCTCGGCTCCCGTTACCTCCAGAAGCGTGTCACGGTCGTCAATTGGCCGATGACCCGGCTCCTGTTGAGCTACGCGGCCAACGTCTACGCCCGCGTCGTGACGGGGCTGCGGCTCTACGATGCCACCGGGGGCTTCAAGTGCTTTCGGCGCAAGGTCCTGGAGGCGATCGACCTCGATCGGGTGCGTTCCAACGGCTACGCCTTCCAAATCGAGATGAGCTTCCGGGCATGGCGGAAGGGCTTCCGGATCGTGGAGATTCCGATCGTGTTCGTGGACCGCACCGAGGGGCAGAGCAAGATGTCGGGAGCGATCGTCCGGGAGGCGATCTGGATGGTGTGGAGCCTCAGGTTGCAGGCCCTGTTGAGGCGCCTGTGAGCGGCACCGTCATCTACAAGATGACGGGGTCCGGGAACGACTTCGTCTTCGTGGATGGCCGGGTGGAGCCCGTGGAGCTCTGGCCCCCGAAACGCATCCGGGCCTATTGCCGTCGCCGGACGGGGATCGGGGCGGACGGTCTGGTCGTGCTCGAGCCGGGGTCCGAGCCCGGCGCGGTCCGCTTCCACTTCTTCAACAGCGACGGTGGGCGCGCCCCGATGTGCGGCAACGGCTCGCTCTGTGCCACGCGGCTCGCCGCCTGGCTCGAGCTGGCGCCGGCCGACGGGATGATCCTGGAGACCGATGCCGGCGCCTTCCGGACGCGGTGCGTCCCGGGCGAGGCGGAGCGGGCAGAGATCGTCCTCTCGGACATCCCAGGGCTCGAGGCCCCGTCTATTGAGCTTGCCCCCGGCGAGAACCACATCCGGCTTGGCGTGATCGGCATGGCAGACCTGCCGGGGATCCCCCATCTCGTCGTGCTCGTGGACGATGTCCGGGCGGTCAACGTGGCGGAGCGGGGCAGGGCCCTCCGGTACCACGAGGCCATTGCCCCGGCCGGCGCCAACGTGAACTTCGTGTCCCAGGCGGAGGGCGGTGGCTGGACCATGCGGACCTACGAGCGCGGGGTCGAGGGCGAAACGCTGGCCTGCGGGACCGGCGCCGTCACGTCGGCGGCCGTCCTGGCAGCCGCCGGCGAGATCCACCTGCCGTGGGACGTGGTGACCACCGCCGGATACCGCCTCACCATCTCCGGGCGCGCCCGGAACGGGACCAAGGGTGCCGTCCTGGCGGAACCCACGTTGGCCGGGGAAGCGCGCATCGTGTATCGTGCCGCCGTCGGGGCAGAGCCCCCCGACCTCGGCTAGCCCTCCGAAGCGTCACTGCTACGTCATTGCGAGCGCCACGGCCTCAAGGCGCCGACTCACCGCATCATCGCCCGTAACTCCTTCGCCAACAACGCAGTAGGGCACATCATCTGGAGAACTCTTGGACTTCTCCACACGGTTTGATCAATCAACTTAACATAACATATCTTATACGTACTAAGTCAGAGCCAGAAAAAATGGCGGACGCACCGCGCGCCCGCCCCTGTGCCGTGTTCTGTGGCCTCAGCCCTGCGTGTCGAAACGGCCGAGCTCGGCGAGCCGCAGCTGCGCCTCCGCCATGCTGCCCGTGTTCGAGTAATCCTTGACGACCTTCTGATAGGCGGTGATGGCGGCTGCCGTGTCCTTGGCCATCTGGTACGCGCGGCCCGCCCGGATCCAGAGGTCCGCCTGGACCAGCTTGTAGTACGAGGTCTTGGCGGCCTGCTCGTACTCCTGCGCGGCGCCCTTCAGGTCACCGGTCTCCTCGAGCGCCGATCCCAGGAGCTCATGGGCCTCGCTCACGTACTGCGTGGGCGGCCCCGACGCGATGTACTTCCGGAGCTCCGTCGCGGCGTCTTTGGGTTGGTTCTGGAGGAGATGAATCTGGCCGAGCAGCAGTGACGCCTCGCCCGCCGCATTCGTACCCGGATATCTGGAGATCAATCGCGAGAAATCGCTGGCCGCCAGAGGGAGATTCCCCGCCTGGGCGGCGGTTCGGGCCTCATCGAGCGCCTGCATCGCGAGCGAATTCTTGCGTTCCTTGGCCGCGATCGTGAACCAGATTCCGCCGGCAATCACGACGACCACGGCACCGGCGATGATCAACGCGCGCTGGTGCTGATTGATCCACTGGAGGAATGCCTCGCCGCGATCGGCCGGCTGGCGTGTTTCCTTCTTGTCCACGTGTCCTCGGTCTGCTGTGGTGGCTGTCCGGTCCCCCCGGGACCCCAGTGCCCCTGGGGTGACTCGAACACCCGGCCAACGGTTTAGGAAACCGCTGCTCTATCCATCTGAGCTACAGGGGCGCGGATAACAAGCCTGCAACATAACAAGAGTCACCGCTCTGGAGTAGCCGCTCCTAGCGGTGCGGCGCGTGGGCTGGGCGCGCCTCGTTGCTCCGGCGCCCGGCCTCCATCCTGCCTCCCATGCAGTCCGGCCCTGACGATCAACTATCCGGATGATCCACGTCGGGTCATGTGTCGCCAGCAGCCGTCGGCCCCGCGCATGGGAGACATGACAAATCGTCTCAACTGTTGACGCATATGATGCTTCAAGATCCAACTAATAGGTATCGAACGAGTTAGATGATATCATGTCATGTGGAATATCCGACTTTTCAACACTTTCAACATGCGCGAGCGTTGGGCCGCGCCGCACTGCGGCTTCGAATGCCCGGAGGCTCTCGCCGGTGCCGCACGCCAGGATCTCGACCCGCCCATCCGGCAGGTTCGTTGCCCGACCCCGAATGCCCAGCCGATCGGCGCGCCGCTTGGCGAACCACCGGAACCCGACCCCCTGCACGCGCCCCGACACGATCCAGCGGACGGCACGCTCGTCCCCGTCGCCGCCAGGGGCCCCCGCCCCGCCGCCAGGGCGGCCGCCGGACGGGCCGCTCACGAGGACGCTGCCCGCCGCCTCGCCTTCCAGACGTAGGCGCCGATGATGAGGGCTAGTGCCGGGAGGATGTACAGCAGGGCCCGGATGACGTACCGGTGCACCTCTTCGGGCGGGAGCGCCGCCACGTCCACCTGTTTGCCGATAGACCAGCCGATGGAGTACAACACGGCGCACCAGATCCCTGCCCCGAGGCTCGTGTACAGGGCGAAGAGATCGAGCCGCATGCGCGCCAGGCCCGCCGGGAGGGAGATGTACTGCCGGATCACGGGCAGGAGTCGTCCCACGAAGGTGCTGATCTCCCCGTGGCGCCGGAAGAAGGCCTCCGAGCGGTCCAGCGAGTGCTCGCTGATCAGGAGGTAGCGGCCGTACCGGTGGAGCAGCGGCCGCCCGAGCCGCACGGCCATCCAGTAGTTGAACAGCGCGCCGACCAGGCTCCCCAGGATGCCGGCGCCAAGCGCGAGGTACCCGTTCATGAGGCCGTGGGCGGCGAGATACCCCGCGGGCGGCAGGACGACCTCACTCGGGAACGGGAAGAACGACGACTCGAGTGCCATCAGTACCGCGATACCGGGATAGCCGAGCGCGAAGATGGTGTGGGTGAGCCAGTTGATGATCGATTGGAGCACGGAGTATGGGGGTCAGGGGTCGGATTCGAAGCCGTGGCGCCCGATCAGGGGGACGAACTGTGCGTCGCCAAGGGTCTCCTCGGTGGTCTGGTCACCGCTGCGCGTGACCCGCAGCAGGAGCTGCCGGCCCTCCCGGACCACCGGAATGACGAGGCGGCCGCCGTCGGCGAGCTGATCCACCAGGGGGGCCGGGACGCCGGGGCTGGCCGCCGCGACGAGCATCGCGTCGTACGGGGCCGACGGCCGCCAGCCCAGGGAGCCATCCGCCGTGACCACGTTGACGTCGCGGATGCCGCAGGCCAGAAGCGCCTTCCGCGCACGCTGGGCGAGCTCCGGGATGCGCTCGATCGTGACGACGTGCTCGGCCAGCATGGACAGGAGCGCGGTCTGATAGCCCGAGCCCGTTCCGATCTCGAGCACCTGCTCGGAGCCGGTGAGCGCCAGTGCCTCCAGATAGTGCGCCTGGGTCGAGGGCTGCGAGATCGTCTGGCGGTTCCCGATCGGGAGTGACGTGTCCTCGTAGGCCTGACGCCAGAGCGCCTGCGGGACGAAAAGATGCCGCGGGACCTCGCCGAAGGCGCGGAGCACGGCGAGGTCTCGAATACCCTTCGCGCGGAGATCCTCGACGAGGCGCGCCCGGTACCCACCGTAGCCGTCGTTCACTCCCCGAAATCCCACCGCCCGACCTCCTCGAGGAGATCGTAATTGGTCAGGTCCACGTGCAGCGGGGTCACGGAAATGTACCCGTCGCGCACCGCCTGGAAGTCGGAGCGCTCGTCCCCCGACCAGGAAATATGGCCGCCGCCGATCCAGTACATCCGTCGGCCCCAGGGGTCCTTCGTTTCCGTGAGCGATTCCGAGAAGACGCGACTGCCCAGGGCGGTGACGCGAATGCCCTTGATGGCGTCGCCGGGAATCGGCGGGAGATTGACGTTGAGCAGCGTGGTGGCCGGGAACTTGGGGACCCGCACGATCCCGCCGACGAGCCGCTCGAGCCAGGGCCGCTGGCTTTCCAGATGCGATTCCCGATCGAGCCGGCCCCCCGCGAACGACACCGCAACCCCGGGAATGCCGAGCGAGAGTCCCTCCATTGCCGCCGCCACGGTCCCCGAGTAGAGGACGTCCTCCCCCATGTTCGGGCCGTGATTGATGCCGGAGAACACGAAATCCGGCCGGCCGGCCACGAGGCCGCCGAGGGCGAGGAGCACGCAATCGGTCGGGGTGCCGTCCACCTGATAGGATCCGTCGGGATGCCGCTCGAGGCGGAGCGGCCGCGTGAGCGTGAGCGAGTGGCTCGCGCCGCTCTGCTCGCGATCGGGCGCGACGACGGTGACCTCTCCGAGGCCGCGACAGACATCCGCCAGCACCGCGATCCCGCGGGCGAGGATGCCGTCGTCGTTACTGACGAGGATCTTCAACGGGTTTGCCGTCGAGGAGATCGAGAATCCGCTGCAGCTCGCCGGTCAGCTCCTGGATCGTCTCGTGCTGCAGCGCGAACCGTGCCTCCGACTTGAGCGCTCCCGTGCGCCGGTAATGATCGATCCGCTGGCGCGCCCCCTCGATGGTGTACTTCTCGGTGTAGAGCAGATGCTTCACGAGCATGATCAGCTCGATCTCGCGGCGCTGGTAGACCCGGTTGCCCGAGCGGTTCTTGGCGGGGTTCAGGAATCGGAACTGACTCTCCCAGTACCGCAGGACGTGCGGCTTGAGATCGGTGAGCTGACAGACGTCGCCGATCGAGAAGAACTCCTGGACGGGCTTGGAGACGGTCACCGCCATTGCTCCGCTTTCAGCTCGCGCTCCATCAGATCCTGAATGGCCTGGCGCGGATCCTTCTGTTCGAACAATACGCGCGAGACCTCCTGCGCGATGGGCAGCTCGACGCCATGGGCTTCGCCGAGCTCGACGGCCGTGCGCGCGGTGCGCACCCCCTCAGCCACGGAGACGCGGCCCGCGAGAATCTCCTCGAGCGAGCGTCCCTTCCCGAGCTCGACCCCCAGGCTCCGATTCCGGCTCAGCGCGCCGGTGGCCGTGAGGATCAGGTCGCCCATTCCGGCGAGCCCCGCAAAGGTGAGCGGATCCGCGCCCAGGGCGTGACCGAGGCGCGAGATCTCCGCGAGCCCCCGCGTGATCAGGGCGGCGCGAGGGTTGTACCCCAGGCCGAGCCCATCGAGGATCCCGGCCGCGATCGCGATGACGTTCTTGAGGGCGCCACCGAGCTCGACCCCGACGACGTCGCCACTGCTGTAGACGCGGAAATAGGCGTTGGAGAACGCGTGCTGGACCGCGTGCGCGGCTGGGATGTCGTCGGAGGCGGCTACGACGGCGGTGGGCTGATGCTCGGCCACTTCCTTGGCGAAGCTCGGCCCCGAGAGCGCCACCACCGGGCACCCGGACAGGACCTCCTCGAGCAGCGTGCTCATGCGGTCGTGCGTCCCGGCCTCGAGCCCCTTGGAGATGCTCACCACGATGGGGCGATGTCCGTGGAGGGACGCGGCGATCTCCCCGGCCACCGTCCGGACCGCGTGCGACGGCGCGGCGCTCACCACCAGCTCCGCGTCCGCGACGGCGGTCCCGATCGTCGCCTCCGCGTGGAGCGCCGGCGCGAGTGCCACGCCCGGCAGGAAGACCGTGTTCTCGTGGGCGGTGCGAATGGACTCGACGACGTCAGCCTCGCGCGCCCAGATGGTCACGTCGTGACCGTTGCGCACGAGGAGATCGGCCACCGTGGTGCCCCAGCTCCCCGCTCCGATCACGCCGATCCGCATCACGAGGCGCCGTGCCGGCCGAAGCGCGACTCGGTCCCCGCGCGCAGGCGCGCGATGTTGCTCCGGTGGTTGAACAGAATGAACGCCGCCACGGCGACGCCGAACCACCCGACCCAGCGGTCATTGGGCTGGATCAGCCAGGCCGCGATCGGGAAGGTGACGGCACCCGTCATCGAGGCGAGTGAGACGAACCCCGTGAGGCGGAGCACGACGAGCCAGACCACCGCGCTCGCGAGCAGCGCCACCGGCGCGAGCGCCAGCACGACCCCGGCCGCGGTGGCGACGCCCTTTCCCCCGCGGAATTTCACGAACACGGAGAAGACGTGTCCCACGATCGCGCCGAGTCCGATCACGAGCGGAATCCACCCGGCCGTACCGACGCGCGGCGACAGCACGGCCACCGGGGCCGCCCCCTTCGCCACGTCGAACAGCCCCGCGGGAACGGCGTACTTCCAGCCCAGCGTGCGGAAGAGGTTCGTGGCGCCCAAGTTCTTGCTGCCCACTTCGCGCAGATCGACCCCCGCCCCGAGCTTCGCCACGATCCAGCTCGAGGGAACCGCCCCGACCAGATAGGCGATGAGGAGCGCGACGGCGAGGTTCATTTCCGATCCCGCTTCTTGCGCCGGAGCTTCAGGCGCATGGGGGTGCCGGGGAATCCCCAGGCCGCACGGAAGCCGTTGATCAGATACCGCTGATATGCCTCCCCGATGGCTTCGGGGCGGTTGGCCACGAGGGCGAAGGTCGGCGGCGCCGTCTTGATCTGCGAACCGTACAAGAGCTTGACCTCCTGTCCCGCCTTCTGCGGGGGCTGCTGCCGCTCGACGAGCGCTGCGAGGACGCGGTTCACGTCGGCCGTGGCCACGCGCCGCTGGCGCGCGTCCGCGACGTCGACGATCCGGTCCAGGATCTTTCGGACCCGCTGGCCCGTCAGTGCCGAGACGTAGACGAACGGCACCGCGTCGAGGAACGGCACCCGCTCGACGATTTCCTTTTCTCCCCGGACCGCCGTCTGCGTGTCCTTCTCGACCAGGTCCCACTTGTTGACCGCGACGACCACCCCGGTGCCGCGATCCCACGCCTTTGCGGCGATGCGGAGATCCTGTCCGTGCATGCCGTCCTGCGCGTCGACCACCAGCACGCACACATCCGCCCGCTCCAACGCCTGCTCCGTCCGCAACGTCGAGTAGAACTCGACCTCATCCTCTACTTTCGTTCGCTTTCGTAAACCCGCGGTATCAATGAAGTTGAGCGTCCTGCCTTGATACCGCAAGGGGGAGTCCACCGCATCGCGCGTCGTGCCGGCTTCCGGGGCCACGACGCTCCGGTCTTCCCCCAGCAGCCGATTGACGATGCTGGACTTTCCCACATTGGGCCGCCCGACGACCGCCACCTGCACGACGTCGCCGTCATCCTCTTCCGTCGTCGCCGGCAGGAGGGCGGTGACGCGGTCGAGCAGGTCGCCACTCCCCCGCCCCGTCGCGGCCGACACCGGGCATGGCTCGCCGAATCCGAGCTCGTGGAACTGGTGGTGGGAGATGTCGTTCGCGAGATCGTCGGCCTTGTTCGCGACCACGAGCACGCGATCCTGATGGTGTCGGAGCGTCTCCGCGATCTCGAGGTCGCCGGGATGCACACAGTCCCGAGTGTCCACCACGAACAGGATCACGTCGGCGGCGGCGATCGCCTGGAGCACCTGGGCGCGCACGGCGCGGCTCAACGCG
>Ga0102953_1001999_pt1 | contig 12510 bp, 10 predicted proteins | sample SalPon2A_C_D2_MG_FD_78509 | JGI IMG/M metagenome (GOLD analysis project Ga0102953, IMG submission 78509) | Soil microbial communities from South San Francisco under conditions of wetland restoration - Salt Pond MetaG R2A_C_D2_MG | ecosystem: Environmental > Terrestrial > Soil > Wetlands | place... | reverse complement strand
CCGCTCGACGAGGTGCTCGACCAGGCGGAGCAGCAGATCTTCGACCTGGCCACCAAGAAGCGCCGTACCCACTTCGAGGGCATGACCTCGCTGGTCACCGAGACCTTCGCGCACATCAACGAGCTGTTCGCCAATCCGGATCCGGTGTCGGGACTGCGCACCGGCTTCAAGGAGCTCGACGGGATGACCGCCGGCCTGCAGCCTTCGAGCCTCAACGTGCTGGCGGCGCGGCCCTCGATGGGCAAGACCGCCCTGGCGCTCAGCATCGGCCTCAACGCCGCGTTGCGCGAGGACGTGGCCGTCGGCGTCTTCTCACTGGAGATGTCGGCCGTCCAGCTCGTGACGCGCATGCTGTGCTCGGAAGCGCGCGTGGACATGAGCCGGGTGCGTAACGGCCAGCTCTCCGATCGCGACTTCCAGCGCCTGGCGGACACGGCCGGACGCATGTCGGAAGCGAGCATCTTCATCGACGACAACCCCGACCTGACGGTCATGGAGCTTCGCTCGCGCGCCCGCCGCCTGACCGCCGAGCACGACCTGGGCTTGCTGGTGGTCGATTACCTGCAGCTCATGTCGGCCGGTACCCGCAGCACCAGCGAGAACCGTCAGCAGGAGATCTCGGCGATCTCGCGCGGCCTCAAGGCGCTGGCGCGCGAGCTCGACATCCCGGTGCTGGTGCTCTCCCAGCTATCGCGCGCGGTGGAGGCCCGGCCCAACAAGCGGCCGATGCTGTCGGACTTGAGGGAGTGCGTCACCGGCGACACACTCGTCGTCCTCGCGGATGGCAGGCGGGTGCCGATTCGTGAGCTGGTCGGCTCCAGACCGGATGTGCTGGCGGTCGATGAGGCAGGGCGGATCGTGCGGGCCCGAAGCGACAAGGTCTGGCGCGTCGGCGTCCGTCCGGTCCAGATGGTTCGCCTCGCCAGCGGACGACGACTGCGCGCGACGGCGCGCCACCGCGTCTTGACGGCTAGCGGTTGGCGCCGCGTGGGCGCACTCACGGTGGGTGATCGTGTCGCGCTGGCCCGCCGCGTGCCCACACCCGCCGATGCCGAGTCGTGGCCGGAGGAGCATACGGCCCTTCCCGGCCAGCGGATCGCCGACGGCAGCTACCCGAAGGGACGACCACTGCGCTACAGCACGGCTTCGGACGCGAACGGCGCCGCCATCGCCCTGGCGCGGGCGCCAAGGGCGATGGCGGCGCCGCGCGGGACGAGCTACGGCGGCACTTCGCACTCCCGCTTCGCTCCGTCCGGCGCCACGGCGGCTTCCTACGCGCGGCCGCTCGACGACCCCGACCTGCGATCCTGGGCCGAAAGCGACATCTCCTGGGACAGGATCGTGTCGACCGAACCCGCCGGACAGGAAGAGGTCTTCGACCTCACCGTGCCGGGGCCGGCGAACTGGCTGGCGGACGGCCTCGTCAGCCACAACAGCGGAGCGATCGAGCAGGACGCGGACCTGGTCATGTTCATCTACCGCGACGAGTACTACGACCCGCAGTCCGAGAAGCACGGCATCGCCGAGGTGATCATCGGCAAGCAGCGAAACGGGCCGACCGGCACCACCGAGCTCCAGTTCCACAACGCCCATGTGCGATTCAACGACCTCGCACGCAGTGCCGGCTAGCACCGCCCCGGCCGGCCCCGCGACGATGAAGACGGGAGCGGTGCGCCGTTAACTCCGGCCTCATCGGACCGGGGGTAGACTGACGCATGGGGCGATTCCCACTCCGCGGATTCCTGGTCGCCGTCGGCGTGATCGCGCTGGTGGTGTTCGTCGCCACACAGTCGAACAACAGAGCGCATAACGACGTCAAGAGCTACTCCACGTTCCAGCAGCAACTCGACAACAACCAGATCCAGAGCATCCGCATCCGTAACACCGAACTGCAGGTGACGCCCAAGAGCGGCGATGCCTACGTGACCTACCTCCCCACGCCTCCCACCGACCTCACTCGCTTCACGAGTCACGGTGTCGACGTTCAGGCGGTGCCCCCGGGCACCAACTGGGGCAACATCGTCGTCTACGTCATCCCGATCCTGCTGATGGTCGGTCTGCTGTTCTACCTCTTGCGCGGCGCTCGCGGCGGCGGGGACGGCGCCATGTCGTTCGGCAAGAGCCGGGCGCGGCTCATCAGCGAGGAGAACACCAACGTGCTCTTCCGCGACGTTGCGGGCGTCGAGGAGGCCAAGAGCGACCTCACCGAGGTCGTGGAGTTCCTCAAGAGCCCCGCCAAGTTCCACGCCCTGGGCGCCCGCATCCCGCACGGCGTGCTCATGGTCGGCCCGCCCGGTTCCGGCAAGACCCACCTCGCCAAGGCGGTCGCCGGCGAGGCGAAGGTCCCGTTCTTCTCCATCAGCGGGTCCGACTTCGTGGAGATGTTCGTGGGCGTTGGCGCGGCGCGCGTACGCGATCTGTTCGAGACGGCGAAGAAGAACGCGCCGTGCATCGTGTTCATCGACGAGATCGACGCGGTCGGCCGCCGTCGGGGCCTGTCGGTGAACGGCGGCAACGACGAACGCGAGCAGACCCTCAACGCTCTGCTCGTGGAGATGGACGGCTTCGAGACCCAGCACGACATCATCCTGATGGCGGCGACGAACCGCCCGGACGTGCTCGACCCCGCGCTGTTGCGCCCGGGACGCTTCGACCGCCAGGTGGTCGTGGACGCACCCGACGTGCGCGGACGAGAAGCCATCCTCGGCATCCACGCGCGCGGCAAGCCGCTGGCGGCCGCGGTCGACCTCCACCGCGTGGCGGTGCGCACCCCCGGCTTCGTCGGCGCGGACCTCGAGAACCTCCTCAACGAGGCGGCGCTCGTGGCGGCGCGTAACGACCGCCGTGAGATCGGCATGACGGACATCGACGAGGCCGCCGACCGGGTGGTGATGGGGCCCGAGCGGCGCAGCCGCGTGATCAACGAGCGGGAGAAGCGCGTGACCGCTTTCCACGAAGCCGGCCATGCGATGGCGGCGTACCTGTTGGAGCACGCCGACCCGGTCCACAAGATCACCATCGTCCCTCGGGGACGGGCCATGGGCTACGTCATGCAGTTCCCGGAGGAGGATCGCATGTCGGCGAGCCGCAACATGCTGCTCGACCGCGTGGCCGTCGCGCTCGCCGGCCGGGCGACCGAACAGCTCGTGTTCGAGGACGTCACCACCGGCGCCCAGAACGACTTCGAGCAGGCAACACAGATCGCCCGCCGGATGGTGACGCGCTGGGGCATGAGCAGCCTGGTAGGGCACGTCGCGCTCAGCTCGTCCTCCGAGTCCTACCTGGGGGATGTCGAGGGAGCCCGCAGCTACAGCGAGGACACCGCACGCGTCATCGACAGCGAGGTCAAGGGCATCCTGGACGAGCAGTACCGCCGGATCGCCGACCTCATCACCACGCACCGCCCCGAGCTGGAGCGCGTGGTGAGCGTGCTGTTGGAGCGCGAGACGCTCCATGCCGACGAGTTCGCGATGCTCCTGCGCGGCGAGGATCTGCCTCCGGTGCCGGCGCCGGTCCCGGCAGAGCCCACCAGGGCGCGCGAGCCGCAATCGCAGGGCAAGGGCATGGACGGTGGCTCGCAGGAGCCGCGGCTGCCGCCCGGCATGCTTCCGAAGCCCGGCTAAACCCCGTCCCACAGCGGGCAAGAAACCCGCTTTCGTTGCGAAAATTTCACTCGGCGCAGCAAGGGCAACTGATAGACTCCGCTTGATTTACGAGGAGGAGACGTCTATGCCCTCAATGCGCGAGCGCCTGGCGCGCATGCTCAGCCCCAAGATCGAGGCGGTCGGTCTAGAGGTTGGCACTAGCGCGCTCAAGGTGGTGGAGTTGCGGCCAGGCAATCCGCCGAACCTGGTGGCAATGGCGGTTCGCCCCATGCCGCCTGGTCTCATCCAGGAAGACCAGGTGGTCGACGCGCATGGGTTGGCCGACGAGATCAAAGCCCTACTGGACGAGGCGGGAATCCGCAAGCGGTTCACGGTGGTCGCGGTCAGCAACCGCCAGGCCATCACGCGGAACATCCACGTCCCGAAGATGACGATGCAAGAGCTCGATGAGGCCATCAAGTGGGAGGCGGAGCGCTACATCCCTTTCCCCATCGATGAGGTGGTCCTCGACTACTACGTGCTCGACAACCCCGACGACATCGAGGAGGGCGGACAGCTCGAGGTCGTCATCGCCGCCGCGCGGCTCGATCAGGTCACGCAGCAGGTCGAGTACCTCAAGCAGGCGGGGCTGGAGCCGCTGGTGGTCGACGTCAAGCCGTTCACGCTGCTCCGCTCTCTGAAGGGCTCGCTGCTCGGCGAGCACCTCACCAAGACGACGCTCTCGGGGACGAGTTACACCGAAGCCAACGAGATCGGGGTGGTGCTGGAGATCGCCGCGTCCAACACCACCATCACGCTGGTCCGCGGCGAGCGCGTCTTGATGAACCGCAACATCGGCGTCAGCGGCGACGACTTCACCGCGGCCATCCAACGGTCCTTCGGCCTCGACTTCGACAGCGCCGAGGACGTCAAGCTCGACTACGGCACGGCTACCATCCCGACCGAGGACGAGGAGGAGCTGCTCAACTTCGACGCGAAGCGCGAGCAGTTCAGCCCCAGTCGCGTCTACGAGTCGCTCCGTCCCGTGCTCGTCGATCTCACCACAGAGATCCGCCGCAGCCTCGAGTTCTTCCGGGTGCAGACGGGGGACGCCAACATCAGCCGCATGGTGGTCATCGGCGGCGGGGCGAAGCTCCGCGGTCTTCCCGAGGCCATCGGCGATGCGCTCGGGTTCCGAGTGGAGCTCGGCGACCCCTGGCTGACCGTTCATTACGACGAGAGCCGCTTCGACTCCCAGTTCCTGCAGAAGGTCGGTCCGGAGTTCGCGGTGCCCCTCGGGCTCGCGTTGAGAGGGGTGGCGGGCATTGATTAACATCAACCTGCTTCCCAAGAACCTGAGGCGCGTCCGCGAGCCGGGTTACTGGCGGTTGCTCGCGATCGTGTTCCCGCTGCTGGTTCTAGGGGTGGCGTTCGTCCTCCAGATGTTCGCCTACCAGACGGCACAGAACCTGCAGACCGAGAAGCAGCAGCGCCAGGACGAGCTGGCGCTCCTGCAGCCCTACATCCAGGAGCAGCAGGCGCTCCTGCAACGGCAGCGCGACCTCAACCAGCTCATCGCGGTGGAGCGCGCCGTCCACCAGAACCGCATCCTGTGGACGGGCGAGATCTCCGGGCTGTTGGAGACGCTGCCGCCGCGCGGGACCGGTACGAGGCCGAACATCGACTTCAAGAGCCTGAGCATGAACGCGGTCAACCCCCCCAAGAGCGACCCCAACAAGTACGAGGGCAAGAGCGTGGTCGCCGAGCTGAACGTCAGCGGCGACGTCGCCTCGCCCGACGTGCTGGCGCAGTTCATACGGGCGCTCGAAGGTTCGAACGCCTACGGCGTCTCCTTCCAGAGCGCCGCCCGCCAGCAGCAGAGCGACCTCTTCACGTATCAGCTCACCGTCGGGGCGTTGGAGCCGGCTAACGGGGGCGGACAATGAGTCTCGGCAACTTCAGCCTCCGAAATCTCCGGCAGCGCGACGTCGCCATCCTGGCGATCGTCCTTACGCTGGTCGCGGCGCTGCTCTGGTACCTCTACATGTACCGCCCCGCGCAACAGCGGATCGCGACCCTGCAGAGCGACCTCCAGACGCTGCAGACGCAGATCGAGCGGGGGCAACGCGCGAAGGCGAACCTTCCCGATCTCCGCGCGGCGGTCGCGCAGCTGGAGCAGGACCGTAACGACTTCCTCGCGCAGCTCCCCAAGGAGAGCGACATCTCGGGCCTGATCGATCAGCTCCGGGCATCCGCCGCAGACAGCGGGGTCACGGTCGATCGCTTCGCTCAGGGCAACGGCCAGGGCGCCGTACAGAGCGTGCGCCCCATCGGGTTCACGATCGCGACCACCGGGGACTTCGTCCACACGATGGACTTCCTCGGGAAGCTCGAGGCCCTGAAGCGCTTCACCAAGATCCATCAGGTCGGCCTCAACATGAGCAATCAGGGAACGAGCGGCGACAACCCCGACCTCAACGCCAACTTCGCGTTCACGGTCTACGTCTACACGGGCAAGGACCCGGGAGCGGTGGCGAGCCGATGACGCTGTCGCGCACCGCACGCATCCTCATCGGCGTCCTGCTGTTGGCGGCCGCCGCCTTCTTCTGGGTCAACTTCTTCTCGCGCGAGCAACCCACGCCTGCGCCGGCGGTCACCGCGGCCACGCCCAAGGCGCCCGGGCCGGCGCAAACGACGGCCACCGCGCCTTCCTCGTCCGCTACCTCCTCGACGCCCTCGGTCGCCACCGGCGGGTCGAAGCCGAGCGGCAAGACCTCGGGCACGGGAGCGGCCTCCGAGAGCGCCGGCGCTCCGGTGGTGGCGCCCAACAAGCCCGCCGTCGCGACGCACGACCTCCAGGTCGCCGAGCTCCCGTTCCTCGTCACCCAGCCCTCGCAGCGGCCCTCCAGCGGCAGCCCGGGGACGGGCGCTGCGAGCGCCAACGGCGCGTCGACCGGGGGCGGGCAACAGGTTTCCGCGTCGGCGCAGCGCATGACGGTGAACCCGTTCTCGCCGATCCTGGTGTCGGCACCGCCTGCGCCCAGAGCTGCGCCGACGCCCACGCCGCCGCCGACGCAACAGGTGACCACGCAGCCGGCCCCGCAGAAGCGGACGCTCGCCGAGGCACCGGCACCTCAGCCGGTCGCTCCGCCGCCGCCACAGGCGAGCGGGCTTCCCGGCGCGCTTCCAACCGGCATGTTGCCGACGACCCCCAGCGTGCTTCAGACCTCACGGGCGATCGCCACCTCCTCCGCGCCCAAGGACCTCGGCAGCGTCGCGGCCGTGCGCGAGCCCGGCAGCTCCAGCGCGAGCGACCTCGGTAACGTGGGGTCGGCCGGTGTGGTGGCAGCGGGCCCCAGCGTTCCCGACCTGCTCGGGCCCGGCGAGGCGCAGCCACAGCCCCAGACGGCCAGCGCCGCGGCGAACGGCAGCGGCAATCCCCCATTGCAGGCCGGGACCGACTCCCTGAGCCGCTACCTGCGCGACCACAACGTGCGCTTCACGGGTACGGTGCTCGGACCCGTGAGCGTCGGCGTCTTCCGCTCCGACCAGTACACCGCGCCCGTGGTCGTATCGCTCGGCCAGGACCTCCCCCAGACCAAGATCACGTTGACGGACCTTCGTGGCCATGAGGCCGTCTTCAGCTACCAAGAAGCCACGCAGAGCCTCTCCTTGGATCTCAGGCGGTGATCATGAAAAGGACCCTGATCCTCCTCACGTTCCTTGCCCTGGCGGGGCTCGCCCTGGCGCAGACCCAGCTCACGCCCCTGCCCAACGACGCGCGCTACGACCAGACGGTCCAGCTCACGACGGGCGTCGGCGGCGAGTCGCTACGGGCCATCGTCTCGGCGCTGGCCAAGTCGGTGGGCCTCACGGCCATCGTCAACGACGTGCCAGACACGACCATCAGCTACGACATCGGCTCGCCGAAGCCGTTCCGGCTGGTGTGGAGCATCGTGCTCACCGACAACGACCTCCAATACACCCTGCTCGACAACGACGTGGTGGTCGTCGGCCCGCCATCGAGCATCGCCAAGTTCCGTAAGCCGGAGCCGACCAAGACCGCGGCGGCGCCGGCGGCGCCGCCTCCCCCGAACACCGTGCAGCGCTTCTACAAGGTCAACAACGACCCCGGAACCGTGGTGCAGATCCTGCAGCGCTCCGTCCCGGGTCTCGACGTGCAGTCGCTGCCGGGCGTGAAGAGCATCGTGGTGGTGGCGACCCAGGAGCAGCAGGACAAGGTGCAGAACCTCCTGCAGCAGTTCGACACCCCCACGCAGGCCGAGCCGCTCGAGCAGCGCACCTACCAGCTCTCCAACGCCAAGGCCGAGGACCTCGCCAAGACCCTGCAGGACAGCGGCGTGGTGACGCAGGCGGGCGGCCAGACCGGTCAGGCCGGTCAGGCGACGACCGTCACCCAGAACTTCAAGGTGGTGGCGGACAAGCGCACCAACAGCCTCATCGTCACCGCCACCGCGCCGGTGCAGGCGCGTATCGCGCAGCTCATCCCGAAGCTGGACGTTCCCCAGAAGCAGGTCAACATCCAGGTGCGCATCCAGGAGGTCACCAACACCACGGCCTACAACCTCGGCCTCAACATCACGCAGGCGACCTTCGGCAACCTGGCGGCGTCCATCCTCGACACCGGGCTCAACTTCGTGTTCGACATGGGCACGGTCTCCCCTCTCAACATCAACGCGGTGCTGGATGCGCTCCAGGAGCAGGGGTTGTCGCGGTTGGTGGACGACACCAACATCACCGTGCTCGACAACGAGACCGGCAGCATCCAGTCCGGCGGGACCATCTTCATCAGCATCCCGGGCGCCAACCAGAACATCGAGCGGACCATCCCCTACGGCGTGGAGATCGACGTGACCCCGCGCATCGCCAACGACGGCCGCGTCACCCTCGTCATCACGGCCAGCGTTCAGGACGTCCTCTCCACCACCAACGACCCCAGCTTCCTGAACCTCTCCACGCGCAAGGTGACCTCGACGGTGACGCTGGCGCCCGGGCAGACCGCCCTCCTCGGCGGCCTGCTGCAGAACAGCCTCACCGTCGACAAGAAGTCGCTTCCGGTGATCGGAGCGATCCCCATCCTCGGCGACCTGCTGGGCCACAGCACGCGCACCAACAAGACCGGTGACCTGATGCTGGTGGTCAACGCCCAGACCATCGACTGACCGACCGCTGGACCCGCCTGTTCGATCCCGTCGCCGCCCGGCCGTCACTGGCCGGGCGGCGACGTTGTGCCGGGGTGGCCATGGCGCCGCCATCGCCGCGGGTTCCTCCGCCGCGGAGACGCCAGGGCGGCCACCGGAGGCCGCTCCAGGCGCGGCCTGGCAGGATGGGGGGCCGTGATACATTACCGGAATGTTGAGATACCTCTCGGCGGGCGAGTCCCATGGGCCCTGCCTGACCGTGATCCTCGAGGGGCTGCCTGCAGGGCTCGCGCTCGAAGCGCAGACGGACGTAGACCCCTGGCTCCGGCGGCGCCAGGGAGGCTACGGTCGCGGCCGACGCCAGCTCATCGAGAGCGATCACGCCGAGATCCTCGGCGGCGTCCGCGCCGGCCGGACCACCGGCGCGCCCCTGGCCCTGCGCATCCAGAACCGCGACTGGGAGAACTGGCGGGAGGTGATGGACCCCGCCCCCGGCGGTGAGCCGCGTAGACGCGCCGTCACCGAGCCCCGCCCGGGCCACGCCGACCTGGCGGGCGGCGTCAAGTACGGCCACAAGGACCTGCGCGACGTGCTGGAGCGAGCCTCCGCGCGCGAGACGGCCAGCCGCGTCGGCGCCGGAGCGGTGGCCCTCAAGCTGCTGGCCGAGCTCGGCATCGACGCCTGCACGCGCGTGGTGAGCCTGGCAGGCATCGACTGCGACGGCGGTATGGACTGGGAGCAGCTGGAGCGCCTCGACGAAAGCCCGCTGCGCTGCTTCGACCGCGATGCGGAAGCGCGTATCATCGACCGCATCGACGTGGCCAAGGAGACGGGCGACACGCTCGGGGGCGTGGTGGAGGCGCGCTTCCGGAACGTCCCCATGGGGCTCGGCAGCCACGTGCAGTGGGACCGCAAGCTCGACGGGCGGCTCGCGCAGGCGGTGATGAGCATCCCGGCGATCAAGGGCATGGAGATCGGCGACGGCTGGCGCGCCGCGGGGCGCCCCGGCAGCGAGGTCCACGATGCCATCCTCCACGAGAGCGAACGCGCCTACTACCGGGAGACGAACCGCTCCGGCGGCCTCGAGGGCGGCATCACCACGGGCGCGGAGCTGCTGGTGCGCGCCGCCATGAAGCCGATCGCCACGCTCATGCGGCCCCTGCCCACCGTCGACGTGGTCACCCACGAGCGCGCCGACGCCTCCCGCGAGCGCTCGGATCACACGGCGGTGCCGGCCGCGTCCATCGTCGTCCTGGCCATGAGCGCGCTCACCCTCGCCGGAGCCGTGCTGGAGAAGTTCGGGGGCGACACCGTGCGCGAGCTCCACGAGCGTCTCGACGCGCACCGGGCGTACGTCGCCTCCTACTGACGCCGCAATATGGTCAGGCGCTACCACCCGCCCGAGCGCCCGGTCACCTGGGTGGCCCTGGCGGGCTTCATGGGAACCGGCAAGAGCCGCATCGGTTGGGAGCTGTCGCGCCGCCTGAGCCTCACCTTCATCGACACAGACCGCGTCATCGAGCGCGTGAGCAACATGCGCATCCCGGACATCTTCGAGCTCTACGGCGAAGCCGTGTTCCGCGACTACGAGACCGAGGTGGTGCGCCGCTGCATCCGTCTCGACGAGGTGGTGGTGTCGACCGGCGGGGGCACCGTGGCGAGGGAGGAGAACCGGCGGCTGTTGAAGGAGCGCGGGCCGGTGGTGGTGCTCACCGCCACCGCCGAGACCATCTTCCAGCGAACCCGGCGCAACCGCCGCCCGCTGCTGGAGCTGGGCGACCCGGAACAGCGCATCCGCGACCTGATGGCCGCGCGCGCTCACGCTTACGAGGACGTCGCGACCCTCACCGTATCCAGCGACGGACGCCAGTCGCACGAGGTGGTCGACGAGATCGTCGAGAGGTTGAACGCATGGGCGAGCGAACGGCACCCCACCTGATCCGCGTCGGGGTCACCCCGCCCTACACCGTCAGGGTGGGAGCAGGCGTCCTCGAGGACGTCGGGGCGATCGTGCGGGAGTCCCGTTTGGCGCTGGTGAGCGACGCCACCGTCGCCGAGCTCTACGAGCCGCTGGTCCTTGACGCTCTCAGGGGAACGGGCGCGGCCGTCCACGCCTACCGTGTGCCAGCCGGCGAGGACAGCAAGTCGCCGGAGCGCTGGCTCGAGCTCCAGCGCGCGTTCGCACGTGACGGCCTCGATCGCGGCGGTGCCGTGGTCGCGCTCGGCGGCGGCGTGGTCGGCGACCTGGCCGGTTTCGCGGCCGCCACCTACATGCGGGGCGTGCCTTGGTACCTGCTGCCGACCTCCCTGCTGGCGATGGTCGACGCCAGCGTCGGCGGCAAGACGGCCGTCGACATCCCCGAGGGGAAGAACCTCGCGGGCGCCTTCTGGCAGCCGCGAGCGGTCGTGTCCGATGTCCGCACGCTGCGGACCCTCCCCCAGCGCGAGTTCCGCCAGGGTGGCGTGGAGCTCTTCAAGCACGGCCTGATCGCCGACCCGGCGCTGCTCGCCCGTGTCGACGACGGCTTCGGGCCCGACACGCCCGAGGTTGCGCTGGCCGAGGCCGTCGCCCGTTCCGTTGCGGTGAAGGCGGAGATCGTGAGCGCCGACGAACGGGAGAGCGGCGTGCGCGCACACCTCAACCTGGGCCACACGTTGGCGCACGCGCTCGAGGCGGTGACCGAACACGCGCTGCCGCACGGGGAGGCGGTCGCGTACGGGCTGCACTATGCCGCCGTCCTCGGCAAGCTCCGCGGCCTGGCGGACGTCACGGACCGCACGGCCTCGCTACTGGCGTGGGCGCGGCCCGCGCCGCTGCCGAACGCGCCCTTCGCCGCGCTCGCCGCCTACATGGCGCGCGACAAGAAGAACCGCGACGGCCGCCAACGATTCGTGCTGCTCGCGGACGTCGGTCGACCGTTCGTCGTCGATAACGTCAGTCGCGCACAGCAGGAGCGCGCCTGGGAGCTCTTGAAGGAGGAGGTCGGACGATGATCCTGGTACTGAACGGGCCGAACCTGAATCTGTTAGGTAAGCGTGAGCCGGACGTGTACGGAACCGTGAGCCTCGCCGAGCTCGACGGCTCATGCGTCGAGGCGGGCCGCGAGCTCGGCGTCGACGTCGTGTGCCGGCAGAGCAACCACGAGGGGGAGCTGATCGACTGGCTGCACGGAGCGGCGGCGGAAGGGGCGACCGGCGTCGTGCTCAACCCCGGCGCGTACGCGCACACGTCGATCGCGCTGCGCGACGCCATCGCGGCGATCGAGGTGCCGGTGGTCGAGGTGCACCTGTCGAACGTGCACGCGCGGGAGGGGTTCCGGCGTCGGAGCATCACGGCGCAGGTATGTAACGGAGCCATTGTAGGGCTGGGTCCTGACGGCTACGTTCTGGCCATCCGACAGCTCAGCAAGCACTTGGCATAGATCGTGGCTATGAGGCTCGCACGCGGTTAGCGGTCCCCCGTTCAGGGGTGCCAGCGCCCGACGAGCCCGCCTACACTCAATGCGTGAGTCATCCAAGGTCAGGCGGATTCAGCTTAATCGAGTTACTCATCGCGTTAGCGATAGCAGGCGTCCTACTAGGCGCCGCACTTGTTGTGATCCGTCCTGAGCACTTCGCGGTCAACCAGGCGGCTACCGGCCTGGCGAACTTCATCGCGCGAGCAAGGTTCGAAGCGTTGAAGCAGAACACGAACGCGGGGTTGGCGTTCTCGACGAGCGGGGACGGAAGCTACAAGCTCTGCCTCGACGAGAACTTCGACGGAT
>Ga0102953_1001997_pt1 | contig 12517 bp, 10 predicted proteins | sample SalPon2A_C_D2_MG_FD_78509 | JGI IMG/M metagenome (GOLD analysis project Ga0102953, IMG submission 78509) | Soil microbial communities from South San Francisco under conditions of wetland restoration - Salt Pond MetaG R2A_C_D2_MG | ecosystem: Environmental > Terrestrial > Soil > Wetlands | place... | reverse complement strand
GCGTTCCTGTGCGTGCGCTGGCTACTGCGCTACATCAGCAGGCACGACTTCACGGCATTCGCCTGGTACCGGATTGCATTCGGGTTGGTGGTATTAGGAACCGACTATGCAGGCTTGGTGCACTGGTCTGCCTGAGAAACTACTGATGAAACAACTAGCCATCTGACTAAGTTGGCAAACGACGCCAACCAAGTCATTGGTTATGCGAGACGATGATGCCGCGTTAGAAACCAACTCAGAATGCTCATTTACCACTTACGTAAACTCCGCTTCCTCGCCGGTTTCCGCCTTGCCTGATCGCCTCTCGCTACGTTTCTTTCTTTCACACCGGGCGTTGCTGTCAGCCCTGCTTCCAAGGTAGGCCAGCCTTGCGCCAGCCACCCTTGGTATTGCGCTGTTCGTCGGTGTTCTTGTCGCCCTCAAAACCTTCCAGCACGTTGTAGCAATCGGCATAGCCGGCCTGGGTGGCTGCGATGGCAGCAAAATGCGAACGCCCGCCGCTACGGCAGATGAACATGGTCAGCGCCTCGCGCTCTACCTGCTGCTCCAGCTGCGTCATGAAATACGGATTGAGCTTCATGCCCGGATAAACTTGCCATTCGATTTCCACTGTCCCCGGGATACGCCCCACCCAGTCCATCTCGGCGCGCGTCCGCACATCGACCAGCCTGGCGCCGGGAGCAGATTCCATGATGTCGTATGCCTCTTCCGGTAACAGTGCGCCCTCATAGGGCAGGTTCAGTTCTTTTGCGCGTTGCTGCGCAGCAGCTAGTATTTCGGTAATTTTTCCCATGTTTCGCTTCTTTGAAGTTTTAGCTTTCGACGGCAGGTGTTATGCTTTCGCCGCTCGTTGATACTAGCGCATCCGCAATGAAAAATCATTCGCACGGCCATAGCCACAATACATCTGCAGCTTTCGAGCCGGCCCATCCGGAGCGTTATGCCGCCGCGCGCAAAAGTACCTGGGTCAGCATCCTGATCAATACGCTGCTGACCTTCCTGCAGGTGACCGCCGGCTTTTTCGGCCACTCGCAATCGTTAATGGCCGACGGCCTGCATTCGCTGTCCGACCTGCTGGCCGATTTTCTGGTGCTGTTCGCAAACCGGCACGGCAACCGCCATGCCGACGAGAAACATCCCTATGGGCATGCCCGCATCGAAACCGCCGCCACACTGATACTCGGGGTGGCGCTGGCGGCTCTCGGCGTCGGACTGCTGATCGCGGCCGGCATGCGCCTGCAGCACCCGGAAAACATCCAGCCTGTGCACCCGCTCACCTTCTGGATCGCGCTGATTGCGCTGGGCGCCAAGGAAGGCATGTTCCGCTATATGCTGGCCGTTGCCAAACGCGTGCGCTCGCAGATGCTGGTGGCCAATGCCTGGCATGCGCGTTCCGATGCGGCCTCTTCGCTGGTGGTGCTGATCGGTATTGGCGGTAATCTGATGGGCTACACTTTCCTCGACCTGGTTGCCGCTGCGGTAGTGGGCATGATCATCGCGCACATGGGCGGCAAATTCGCACTGGAGGCACTGGCCGAACTGGTCGATACCGCCCTGTCGGAAGAAGAAGTCAACGCCATCCGCGCCTCGTTGCTGGCCACACCGGGCGTGCGCGACCTGCACGAACTGCGCACGCGCAAGATGGCAGACAATGCGCTGGTGGATGCACATATCGTGGTCGACCCGAAGATCAGCGTGTCGGAGGGCCACTATATCGCCGAATCCGCGCGCCAGGCCGTTCTGAAACAGCATAATGTGCTGGATGTCATGGTGCATATCGACCCGGAGGACGATCTGGTAACCAAGTCCAACGCGCACCTGCCCAGCCGCGACATTTTGCTCAGGCATCTGGAGCAGCGCCTGGGCGGTGCGCTGCCTTTCGGCAGCCGCGCCGTCCTGCATTATCTCGACGGCAAGGTGGAAGCCGAACTGTTTCTCAACGCCGGCGACTGGGAGTCGCCGGAGACCAAAAGCCTGCGCAATCGGTGCGCGCAGATAGTGGTGGATGACCCGCTATTCCGCTCCATTGAACTGCACCGTACCGATGCACAGCAATAGTGCGCGCCAATCAGGCCATGCACCATGAGGGAGCAATGTTTTTTACCACTTGGCCTGCAGGCTTGTGGCAGAATGATGAATTGCAGCCTTTGGCAAGCATGGCACGCTTCATGCTAAGTACCGTTAGGTGTTATTCAGGGTTTTATTTTGTTTTAGTTCAAGCTTAGGAGAGAGTTATGTCGAAATCGGCAGCAGACGTAATCAAAATGGTTAAGGAAAACGACGTCAAATTCGTCGATTTCCGTTTTACTGACACCCGCGGCAAGGAGCAACACGTCTCCGTGCCGGTCAAGGCTTTCGGCGCGGAAAAATTCGAGGAAGGCCATGCATTCGACGGCTCTTCCATCGCCGGCTGGAAAGGCATCCAGGCCTCCGACATGCTGCTGATGCCCGATCCCGAAACCGCCTTCGTTGACCCGTTCATGGACGAAAGCACACTGGTCGTTTCCTGCGACGTGGTCGAACCTTCCGACGGCAAGGGCTATGACCGCGATCCGCGCTCTCTGGCCAAGCGCGCCGAGGCCTACCTGAAATCGTCCGGTGTCGGCGATACCGTTTACTTTGGCCCGGAGCCCGAGTTCTTCGTGTTCGATTCCGTCAACTGGGAAGTCGACATGTCCGGCAGCTCCTACAAAGTGCATTCGGAAGAGGCTGCCTGGGCATCCGCCGAAAAGATCGAAGGCGGCAACATTGGTCACCGTCCAAAGGTGAAGGGCGGCTATTTCCCCGTTCCCCCGGTGGATTCGCTGCAGGATCTCCGTTCCGCCATGTGCCTGGCGCTGGAAGAGATGGGCGTTGAAGTCGAAGTGCACCACCACGAAGTGGGCACCGCCGGCCAGTGCGAAATCGGTACCAAATTCAACTCCCTGGTGCGCCGCGCCGACTGGACGCAAGTGCTGAAATACGCCGTGCACAACGTCGCGCATCAATATGGCAAGACCGCTACCTTCATGCCCAAACCCATCGTCGGCGACAACGGTTCCGGCATGCACGTGCACCAGTCGATCTGGAAGGATGGCAAGAACCTGTTCGCAGGCAACGGCTACGCCGGCCTGTCCGAGTTCGCGCTGTATTACATCGGCGGCATCATCAAGCACGCACGTGCGCTGAATGCGCTGACCAACCCGCTGACCAACTCCTACAAGCGTCTGGTTCCAGGCTTCGAAGCACCGGTGAAACTGGCATATTCGGCGAAAAATCGTTCTGCCTCGATTCGCATTCCTCATGTAGCCAGCGACAAGGCACGCCGCATTGAAGTGCGTTTCCCGGATCCGGGTGCAAACCCCTACCTGGCCTTCTCGGCCATGATGATGGCCGGTCTGGATGGCGTGCAGAACAAGATCCACCCCGGCGATCCTTCGGACAAGAACCTGTATGACCTGCCGCCGGAAGAGGATGCAAAGATCCCGACCGTGTGCTCCAGCCTGGAGCAGGCACTGGAAGCACTGGATCAGGACCGCGAATTCCTGACTCGTGGCGGCGTGTTTTCCAGCGACTTCATCGATGCCTACATCGAACTGAAAATGGAGGAAGTCACCAAGTTCCGCATGACCACTCATCCGGTCGAATTCGACATGTACTACAGTATCTAGGCGGTTCGGATGCGCAACCCGAAACGGGGCCTGCAAGGCCCCGTTTTTTATGGATGAACCCTTTGTCTGCTGCGTTTGTCACAGAAAAATCATTCGCCTATACTGCTAACCGATTCTGTCACCGGGAAACTGCCATGAAGCTACGCTACCTGTTTGTGTTGTTGTGCATGATGTACGCGGGCTGGGCGCAAGCAGAAATCTACAAGTCTGTCGATTCCGAGGGACACGTCACTTATTCCAGCACGCCCATGAAGGGCGCCAGAAAGCTCAACCTTGAGCCGTTGCCCGTCATGGAATCGGAATCTTCCCGTCCCCACACAGAAGGCAAATCCGAGGCATTTCCAAGAGTAAACGAACAGACGCAACGCAAGCGCGACGATACCCGCCGCACAATACTCATGAACGAACTGGCCTCCGAACAGAAGCTGCTTGCGGATGCAAAACAGAATCTGCAAATCGCCAAGGACACGCCGCAGGTTTATCACGGCCAGGACGGCAAAACCTACCGCAACGTCGCCAAGTACGAGGCAACCGTCAAGGCCGCCGAAGACCAGGTCAACATGCATGAAAAAAACATTGAGGCAATCCAGACTGAATTGTCCCGGCTCAAATAACGCTTATCTTTTGAGTTGTACAATTGGCATATATCCTGCTTAAGTCTTGAGCATGCCTGATTCTGCCCTCCCAACACTGGAACACCTGGCCACCGCCGTCATCCTGCTGGATGAGCAGGCTCGCATCGCCTACCTCAATCCGGCAGCAGAAACGCTCTTCGGGATTAGCAGCAAGAACCAGGTCGGGCACCCCATGCAACATGCATTTACGCATACCGAACCGCTTGCACTCGCACTGCAGCAGGCGCTCGGCAACCAGGCCACTTACATCGAACACGACCTGACGCTGGGAACTCACCAGGAAGGCAAGCTGCACCTGCTGTGCAGCATCACGCCGCTGCAGACCACACACCAGCTATTACTGGAATTCCACCCGATCGGCCGTCCGCTGAAACTCGCCCGCGAAGAACAGATGCTCGACCAGACCCAGGCCAACCGCCTGCTGTTGCGCAATCTGGCACATGAGATCAAGAACCCGCTCGGCGGCATCCGCGGTGCGGCACAACTACTGGAGCAGGAACTGGAAAAACCGGGCTTGCGCGAATACACCCAGGTCGTCATCCAGGAAGCCGACCGCTTACGCTCGCTGACGGAAAAACTGCTCGCCCCGCCACACGTGCCGCATTTCAGCGCGCTCAACATCCACGAAGTACTGGAGCGGGTACGCAACCTGGTGCTGGCCGAAATGCCGAAAGGCCTGGAGCTCCGCACCGACTACGATGCCAGCCTGCCACTGCTACTGGGCGACAAGGAACAGCTGATTCAGGCAATGCTGAATATCGTGCGCAATGCCGCTCAATCCATGCATGGGCAAGGCAACATCGTGTTGCGCACGCGCGCCGCGCGCCAAGTGACGCTGATGAAAAAACGCCATCGCCTGGCAATAATGGTACAGATCATCGACAATGGCCCGGGTATTCCCGAGGACATGCAGGACAAGATTTTTTATCCGCTGGTTTCCGGTCGTGCCGACGGGCACGGACTGGGACTTACCTTGGCGCAGGATTTCGTCAGCCAGCATCATGGCAGCATCGAGTTCGAAAGCGAACCGGGGCGAACCTGTTTTACCATCATGCTACCGTTAAAATAAACCTTAATCATGAAACCTGTTTGGATCATAGACGACGACCGCTCCATCCGCTGGGTGCTGGAAAAGGCCCTGGCGCGCGAAGATCTGGAGTTCAAAAGCTTCGCATCTGCCGATGAGGCCATGCAGGCGCTGGCGCTGGGCTCACCGCAGATGGTGATCAGCGACATCCGCATGCCGGGTACCTCGGGGCTGGATCTGCTGCAAACCCTGCGTGAGCGCTATCCCGGCCTGCCGGTCATCGTCATGACTGCCTATTCCGACCTGGAAAGCGCGGTTTCGGCATTTCAGGGAGGCGCCTTCGAATACCTGCCCAAGCCATTCGATGTCGACCATGCGGTTGAATTGATACGCCGTGCGCTGGCACAAAGCCAGCGCAAGAATGCGCAGGCCGAGGAGACCACGGAAGCGCCCGACATCCTGGGACAGGCGCCGGCAATGCAGGAAGTGTTTCGCGCCATCGGGCGTCTGAGCCAAAGCCATGCCACGGTATTGATAAACGGCGAATCCGGCACCGGCAAGGAACTGGTGGCACGCGCGCTGCATCGCCACAGTCCGCGCTCCAACAGGCCGTTCGTAGCCATCAACACGGCCGCCATCCCCAAGGATCTGCTGGAATCCGAGTTGTTCGGCCATGAGCGCGGCGCATTTACCGGTGCCACCGCCACCCGGCGCGGCCGCTTCGAGCAGGCCGAAGGCGGTACGCTGTTTCTCGATGAAATCGGCGATATGCCGGCCGAGTTGCAAACCCGGCTGTTGCGCGTGCTCTCCGACGGCAACTACTATCGGGTGGGCGGCCACCAGCCGATCAAGGCCAATGTGCGCATCATCGCCGCCACCCACCAGAACCTGGACGAACGAGTAAAAGCAGGTCTGTTCCGCGAGGATTTGTTCCACCGCCTCAACGTCATCCGGCTGCGCCTGCCGCCGCTACGTGAACGGCGCGAGGATATTCCGCTACTGGCGAAATATTTTCTGCAGAAAAGTGCAAGTGAACTCGGAGTGGAGCAGAAAACCCTGAGCGAGGCCACCGTTCAGTTCCTGATGGCACAGGACATTCCCGGCAATGTGCGGCAACTGGAAAACCTGTGCCACTGGCTCACGGTCATGACCCCCTCACAACAGGTGGAAGTGGCCGACCTGCCGCCTGAGTGGCGCGAAGCGACGCCGGCCCCGGCCAGCGCCACCGGCGACTGGCGTGCCGCCCTGGCACTGCAGGTTACCCAGGCGTTGCAGCGCGGCGACCAGCATATCCTCGACGCGTTCACCAAACAGTTTGAAAGCACGCTGATCACCCAGGCACTGCAACATACCGGCGGACGCCGTATCGAAGCGGCCACGCTGCTGGGCATGGGACGCAACACGCTGACGCGCAAGATTCAGGACTTGGACCTGGACAACAATTAATCGTAACCCGGCTGGCCCCCGGGTCAGGCATCAATGGCGGGCTTTCCGCCAAGCCCCCTCTATAGCCCGCACGTGCGCGCTGTTGTTCAGTGCAGGCAAGCCATACATCTCCTCGATGGTGCGCAGGACACTGTAGTGATTGACGGGCTGCATGCTGCTGCCATGCCTGACTATCTGACCGAAGAAGATGGTCGCGACGCGGTTGCTGGGTGAGTTGTAATCTTCGTCCCAGGTTACGATCAGCAGGCTGTTGTGCCCGGCCGCCCATTTTGCATAAGTTCCCAGGTTGCGTTTCAGCCAGACGTCACCCCGGGCAACGCTGCCGTCATGCATGTCGTTACGTTGGTCCGGGATTACCCAGGAAACGGTCGGCAATTTGGAAAAATCCCGCGGGAATGCGCTGAACGGCAGACTGAGCGCCGCCAGTTCTTTCCATGCCGCCACCGGATTGTGTTTGCGCCGGTAGCCGCCATATATGCAGCCTGCCGCGCCCACTTCAGGCAGCGACTCGGAGTAGATCGCAAAACTCAGGCTGCGCTCTTGCAGGCTGTCTGCCAGATTCCCGCCCGACAGTTCCAGCGGGCAGGCATCGCTGGCGATGTTGTAGGTGCTGCCGGCAAATAGCGCCAGATAATTGGGCAGGCTGGGATGAGTAACGCCATGCGAATTCGTGAACAGCATCCCGCGCCTTGCCAGGCTGTTGATATAAGGCGCTTCGCGATTGCCGATAATTTCGGAATAGGCCCTGTTCTCTTCGACCACGATTACCACGTGATCGGGACGCGGCAAGGTTCCGCCCAATGCCTGCTGGGCAAGCAGCAACAGCAACAGACCCAACTTCTTCATGGCGTTACCTCCGCCACTACCGGCGTATGATCGGAAGGGCGCTCGAGCTTGCGTGGCGCCTTGTCTATGGTGCATGAAGTGCATTGCAGCGCCTGGCTGATCAGAATAAGGTCAATGCGCAGCCCCATGTTGCGGCGGAATGCCATCATGCGGTAATCCCACCACGAATAGGATTTTTCGGGCTGTTCGAACAAGCGGAAACTGTCTCGCAGCCCCAGTTGTTCCAGTCCGCAGAATGCGTTACGTTCCGGCTCGCTGACCAGCACATTGCCTTTCCACCCCTCAGGGTCATAGACATCGCGGTCTTCCGGCGCGATGTTGTAATCGCCAAGCAGCGCCAGTTTCGGATAACGCTCGAGTTCTTCCTTGAGCCATGCCTGCAATGCCGTCAGCCAGGACAGCTTGTACCGATATTTGTCGGAATCCACGCTCTGGCCGTTCGGCACATAAATACAAATGATACGTACGCCGTCGACGGTTGCAGCCAGCACGCGTTTTTGTTCGTCGGCAAAACCGGGAATACCTGCTACCACGTCCTGCACCGGCCCCTTGCTGAGGATTGCCACGCCGTTATATGTCTTCTGGCCGCTGAAAACGGCGTGGTAACCGGCCTCGCCGAGCACATCGGCCGGGAAGTTGGCATCCTCGGTCTTGGTCTCCTGCAGGCACAGCACATCCGGCTGGTTGGCGACAAGCCAGTCCAGTACATGCGGCAAACGCACCTTGAGGGAATTAACGTTCCAGGTTGAGATTTTCATATGGATGCTGCTCATGATGGCAAACAGCGTTGAATTATAGCCGTAAATATTTCCCGGCCGGGCTTGTCGCAATATGCAAATAATGCTAATGTCTGCCCATTATTTACAATGTATCACAAAAATTTCAGCATATATATGATGATAATACAAATTGCGACAACGCCATGTCTTCGATAAATCTATATGGTCTTGATGCCCCGCAGGTCTGGGATACGGAATCTGCATACCAGCACCTGAGGCAGCTGGGACAGACCGAAACCAAGCGCAGCGCCGAACGCAAATTGCGCGAACTGGGTTTTCTGCCGCCTCCTCTGCAGGCGGCAAACCTGCAGGACGAATCGGGCCAGTCGCCGACCCCGTGCATCCTGGAATGGGAAATCGGCGAGGCCCGGCGCAAACGCCGACTGGTACTGTTCGCGCAACTCACCGAGCTGCCGAATGCACAACCGTGTCTTTACATCAACGATGCGCGCGGAGCGCACTACTGGATTCCCCTAGACGGCACGCCGGCCACCCCTGCCGCCATCGGTTCCGCCCTGGACAAGCTGCAGGCACATCTGGGCAAGGCCATCTCGGTATTTCCCCACGGCCCCCTGGTTGCACTGTGCCGCAACCTGCCGTCCAGCGCGGACATCGCATTGTCCCTGTTGTCCTACCCGCCGGTACTGGAGTTGGAGAGGCAGTATTCCGGCCATCGCGCGCGCAGCAATCCTGCAGCTCGCGCGATGTCCCACCTCGACCGCCTCGAGACCGAGAGCATTTATATCCTGCGCGATGCGCTGGCCCAGGCCGAAAATCCGGCCATGCTCTACTCCATCGGCAAGGACAGCTCGGTCATGCTGCACCTGGCGCGCAAGGCATTCTTCCCGGCCACACCTCCTTTCCCGCTGCTGCATGTGGACACCCGCTGGAAGTTCCGCGAGATGTACCTGTTCCGCGACTTCATGGCGCGCGCAAGCGGCATGGACTTGCTGGTTCACATCAACCCGGACGCCATTGAGAAAAACATCAACCCGTTCGAACACGGCTCGAAGCTGCATACCGACATCACCAAGACCGAGGGCCTGAAGCAGGCACTGGAAAAATACCGATTCGACGTGGTGTTCGGCGGAGCGCGCCGGGACGAGGAAAAATCCCGCGCCAAGGAGCGCATCTTTTCGTTTCGCTCCGCCTCCCAGCGCTGGGACCCCAAAAACCAGCGCCCGGAGCTATGGGACCTGTACAACGCCCAAAAAGGCAAGGATGAAAGCATTCGCGTGTTCCCGCTTTCCAACTGGACCGAGCTGGATGTCTGGCAATACATCTACCGCGAAAACATTCCCATCGTGCCGCTCTATTTCGCCAGGGAGCGGCCGGTCGTAGTACGCGACGGCATGATCCTGATGGTGGATGACGAACGCATGCCGCTGTTGCCGGACGAAAAAATTCAGCGCCGCAAGGTGCGCTTTCGCACGCTCGGTTGCTACCCGTTGAGCGGGGCCATCGATTCCGAGGCCGAAACCCTGCCGCAAGTCATCGTGGAGCTGCTCAATGCCAACACTTCCGAGCGGCAAGGCCGCCTGATCGACAGCAATTCGTCCGGTTCCATGGAGCGCAAGAAACAGGAGGGCTATTTCTGATGTCCCGCACACGTACCCCGGCTACATCGACTCCTTCAGCGGAGCAGGCACTTACTGCGCTGGAAGCCTATATTGAACAGCAGCAAAATACCGGCCTGTTGCGCTTCATCACCTGCGGCAGTGTCGATGACGGCAAGAGCACGTTGATCGGCCGCCTGCTCTGGGAATCCCGGCAACTATTCGACGACCAGCTTGCCGCCCTGCAACAGGACTCGCGCAAGCATGGCACGCAGGGTAGTGACATCGACTTTGCCCTGCTGGTCGATGGGTTGTCCGCGGAACGCGAACAGGGAATCACCATCGATGTTGCCTACCGTTTCTTTGCCACCGACCAGCGCAAATTCATCGTTGCCGACACGCCCGGCCATGAGCAGTACACCCGCAACATGGTCACGGCAGCCTCGACGGCTGAGGCAGCCGTGCTCTTGGTCGATGCACGCAAAGGCATGCTTACCCAGACCCGGCGCCATGCCTATCTGGTTTCGCTGATGGGACTGCGTCATGTGGTACTGGTAATCAACAAGATCGACCTGGTCGACTACAACGAGTCCGTGTTCGACGACATCCGCGAATCGTTCGAATCATTCGCACGCGATCTGGGCTTTGAGTCCATCACGGCCATCCCGGTCTCGGCGCTGCATGGCGACAACATCACCCAGCGTTCCGGCAACACGCCGTGGTACGGCGGCCCCACCCTGCTGGCATGGCTGGAAACCGTAGCACCCGGACGCAAGCCGTCCGACAGGCTGGTTTTTCCGATACAGTGGGTCAACCGGCCGGATGCCGGTTTCCGCGGCATGGCGGGTACGCTGTCCGAAGGACAGGTCAGGGTCGAAGACGAGATCCGCGTGGCCCACTCCGGACAGACCGCCAGGGTCAGCCGTATCGTCACCATGGACGGAGACCTGCCCGAAGCGCAGCAAGGCATGTCCGTCACGCTTACCCTGGATCGTGAAATCGATGCCTCGCGCGGCGACATCATCGGCCTGGCAAACCGGCCACCGGAAATTTCCGACCAGTTCGAGGCAACCATTATCTGGATGGGTGAGGAAAACGGCATGGCCGGACGCTCCTACGATTTCCGGCTGGCCACCCAGTCCGCTTCCGTGTCGATTACCTCGATCAAGTACCAGGTCGACGTCAATACGCTGGAACACAAACCATCCAAGCACCTTGGCCTGAATGACATCTGTGTGTGCAACCTTGCCACCAGCAAACCGATTGCATTCGACTCGTTCGCCAACTCCCGGACCCTGGGCAGCTTCATCCTGATCGACCGCTACACCCACAACACGGTAGGTGCCGGCCTGATTCGCCACAGCCTGCGCCGCGGGCAGAATGTGCACCGCCAGGCCCTGTCGGTCACCCGGCGCGAACGCGAACAGCTCAACGGCCATCGCGGCAAGGTGATCTGGTTCACCGGGCTTTCCGGATCGGGCAAATCGACCGTCGCCAACTCCCTCGAGATCTACCTGCACGAGAAGGGCTACCGGACTTTCATCCTGGACGGCGACAACATCCGGCAGGGCATCAGCAAGGATCTGGGCTTCACCGACGAGGATCGCGTGGAAAACATCCGCCGCATTGCCGAGGTCGCCAAGCTGATGCTGGACGCCGGCATGGTGGTGATGGCTTCCTTCATTTCGCCGTTCCGCAGCGAACGCGAAATGGCGCGGGAACTGATCGGTCCGGAAAACTTCATCGAGGTGCACGTCAGCACCTCGCTGGATATTTGCGAACAGCGGGATGTGAAAGGCCTGTATAAGAAGGCGCGTTCCGGCAAGCTGCCTCACTTTACCGGCATCGACAGTCCCTACGAGCCACCGCAGGCGGCGGAGGTAACCATAGACAGCGCGTCGACCGAGGTAGACGCTGCAGTCCGCCAGATATTCGAACAGCTAGAACAGGAATAATCTTGCCCTGACCCTCAGCGCACCGGCTTTGCCGCTATCCGGGGCAGGCGCCAGATATCGCGGTTGTAGTCCAGGATGGTGCGGTCGCTGGAAAACTTGCCGCTGGCCGCCGTGTTGAGAATGCTCATGCGCGCCCAGCGTCCATCGTCGCGATAAGCTTCGGCAACACGCTGCTGGGCATCGACATAGCTGCGGAAATCCGCCGCGGTCAGCCAGGGATCGTGCGGACTGCGGATGGAATGGATGATCGGGTCGAACAGGCCGGGCTCGAACAAGTTGAAGTGTCCGCTTTCCAGCAGGTCCATGACCCGTTTCAGGTCCTCATCTGCCGCAATAATAGCTTCCGGATTGTAGTTGCCGTGCATCGCTTCCACTTCTTCGGCCGTCAGTCCGAACAGGAAGAAATTCTCCTCTCCGGCTTCTTCGCGGATTTCTATGTTAGCGCCATCCAGCGTGCCGATCGTCAGCGCGCCGCTCATCATGAACTTCATGTTGCCGGTGCCCGAGGCTTCCTTGCCGGCAGTGGAAACCTGTTCGGACAGGTCGGTACCGGCGCAGATTACCTCCATCGCGGATACCCGGTAATCCGGCAGGAATGCCAGTTTCAGCAAACCGCTGGTGTC
>Ga0102953_1001996_pt1 | contig 12518 bp, 14 predicted proteins | sample SalPon2A_C_D2_MG_FD_78509 | JGI IMG/M metagenome (GOLD analysis project Ga0102953, IMG submission 78509) | Soil microbial communities from South San Francisco under conditions of wetland restoration - Salt Pond MetaG R2A_C_D2_MG | ecosystem: Environmental > Terrestrial > Soil > Wetlands | place... | reverse complement strand
TCGAGGCCGCCGAAGCGCGCCGGCAGATAGGTGCTGCGGCTGCCGAGCACCGGCTCGAGCGCGATGCCGCCGGCGATCGCCAGATATGCCCGGCTGCCGCGCAAAGCGCGCCCGGCAACCAGCCGCGAGCCCGCGCGAACCAGCACCGGACGGTCGCGCGGCAGGGCGCGACCGTCGAGCGCGGCGCCGAACTCGGCGCCGCACAGCGCGATCAGCGCGTCGTGGCCGAACACCAGCTCGGGACCGATCACCGTGAGCTCGAGCGTGGCCGCGTCCGGGTCGTTGCCGACCAGCGCGTTGGCGAGCACGTGCGCGACCAGGTCCATCGCGCCGCAGGGAACGATGCCGAGGTGCTGCAGGCCGTGGCGGCCGAGGTCCTGGACCGTGCTCAGCAGCCCGGGCTTGGCGACGCGCAGCGTCATCGGCGGCGGCGCTCGAACTCGGCGCGGCTGATCGGCACGAAGCGCACCCGGTCGCCGGGCGCGAACAGGCTCGGCGGCTCGCTGCGCGCATCGAACAGCGTCAGCGGCGTGCGCGCGACCACGCTCCAGCCGCCCGGAATCGCGTACGGATAGACCACCGCCTGCAGGCCGGCGATCGCGATCGATCCGGGCGGCACCACCAGGCGCGGCTCGGCGCGGCGCGGCACCTCGAGCCGCGGGTCGAGTCCGCCCAGGTGCGGCAGGCCCGGGGCGAAGCCCATCATCAGGACCCGGTACTCGGGCGCGGCGTGGCGCTGTGCAACCTCCTCGGGCGCGAGCTTTACGCGCTCGGCAACCGCGTCGAGGTCAAGTGCCAGCTCGGGGTCGTAGCAGGCCGGTACCTCGAGCGAGCGTCCCACCGCCTGCGCCACCACCAGCCCCTCGGCGAGGCAGGCCTCGACCGCGGCAGCTGCGGCCTGCAGCGGCGCCGCGGGAAGCTCGGCATGGGCGGGATCGAAATGCAGCGCCACGCCGCCCAGTGCGGGCACCACGTCGCGCAACCACGGCAGCGCGCGCGCGCGCAGCGCGGCAGCCAGGCGCTGCACTGCCGCGTTTACCTCCAGGTCGAGGGTGTCGCTGAACTCGACGTAGGCCGCGCTGTCGCCGAGCGGGACGATGCCGAGCGGCTTCGGAACCGCCGTGCTCAAGCCGTTTTCGCCAGGGCGACGCCGATCATCGAGTCGCGCGTGACGATGCCCGCGAGGCGCTCCTCGCTCCAGTCTTCGGTCCCCGCCGGGCGCAGCGGCAGCACCATGTAGCGCATGTCGGCGGTCGAGTCGTGGACCCGGATCGCAACCTCCTCCGGCAGGCGGGTGCCGAACTCGGCCAGCACCGCGCGCGGCTCGCGCACCACGCGGCTGCGGTAGTTGCGCGACTTGTACCAGTCCGGCGGCAGGCCGAGCAGCATGCGCGGGTAGCACGAGCACAGCGTGCACACGATCACGTTGTGCACCGCGGGCGTGTTCTCGACCACCACCAGCCTCAGCGCCGGGACGTCGAGCCCCAGCTCCTCGCAGGCGGCGCTGCCGTCGGCGAGCAGGCGCTGCTTGTAGGCCGGGTCGGTCCAGGCCCGCGCCACCACCTTGGCGCCGCGCTCCGGGCCGCGCGACTTCATGTCGGCGGCGACGGCGTCGACCTCGGCGTCGCTCACCACGCCCTTCTCGACCAGCAGCTCGCGCAGGCTGACCTCCATCAGCTGGAAATAGGTCAGCGGCGCGTACTTGCCGAGCTCGCTCATTCGGCGGCCTTGTCCAGCCAGTGCTCGAAGATCTCGACGTCGACCGTATCGTCGCGTCCGCCGCGGTAGTCGGGCCAGACCTCGGCCTGGGCGAAGCGCACGCGGTACAGCGGCTGCGCCGGCAGGCCGCTGCGCATCTGCGCCAGCTCCTCCGGATTCGGAAACGCGCCGCAGATGCGCTCGATCACGCCGCTGCAGCCGCGGATGTAGTACGGCGTGCGGATATGCCCGAGCGGGTAGGCCTTCATCACCCTTACCCGGTCGCCGGGCTTGAACCGGGCCGCGAGCGCCTCAGCCGCCACGGTGCTTCACCTCGACCATCTTGCGCGCCAGCTCCTCGGTCGTGATCACCCCGCGCTGAAGCATGGTCTGGGTGATCGAGGTCACCCAGCGCTCGTAGTAGCTCATCTTGTCGTAGGCCTCGGGGCCGATCGCCTCGATGTTCTTGCGCAGCTCGTCGACCGTGAGCAGCTTCTGCGCCCCCTTGATGCCCGACAGCAGCACCATCAGCGCGTCCACGCGCCGCTCCCACTCGGCGTAGTCGTGCTCGCTGCGCTCGACCTTGCCCGCCGGCAACCCGCCCATGTCGTGATGGCTGCGCTCGATCATGCGGCTATTATTGCACCCGTACCGCCCCGGATAAACACCTTGACTCGAACCGCCGCTGCCGGCGCCCTGGTCCTCGACCACGTCGCGCATTTCGTCCCCGACCTCGGCGAGGCCGGACGTGTGCTCGAGGCCCTCGGCTTCGTCGTCACGCCCTATTCCGAGCAGGCGACGCAGGAAGGCCCCGCCGGCACCGCCAACCGCTGCGTGATGCTCGGCGAGGGCTACCTCGAGTTCCTGTCGCCGATCGCCGACACGCCGCACGCGCGCCGCACCCGCGCAGCGATGGCGCGCTACCCCGGCGTCCACATCCTGGCGCTCGGCACCCCCGCCGCCGCCGAGGAGCACGCCCGCCTCGAGCGCCACGGCTTCGCCCCGCTCCCCCTGGTCGACCTCGAGCGCGAGGTCGAGGTGGAAGGCGCCACGCGCCTGGCGCGCTTCGGCGTCGTCCGCGTCCCACCCGAGACCATGCCCGAAGGCCGCATCCAGTTCGTCGAACACCGCACCCCCGAATACGTCTGGCAGCCGCGCTGGCTCGCGCACGCCAACGGCGTCAACGCCCTCGCCGCCGTCTTCGTCTGCGCCGACGACCCCCCCGCCGCCGCCGCGCGCTACGCCCGCTTCGCCGGCCTGCTGCCGTCCCCCGAGGGCGCATTCATCAGATTGAGCACTTCAAGAGGCGACATCGTCATCGGCCGCCGGCACGACCTCGCCGCGCTGCTGGGCGCCGCGCCCGCGGCGCCGGCGCTGGCAGGCTACGCCCTCGCCTGCGCCGACCCCGAGGCGCTCGCCGCGCGCTGCCGCGCCGCCGGCGCGAAGGTCAGGCGCGCAGGCGCGCTGTACGCGGCGCGGCTGCCGCCGGCGCTTGGCGGCGCGTGCCTGTTCGGTGCGGCGGGCAAGATGATGAAGCTCGGCGCCCGATAGAGATCGAGAGCAATGACTCACGCACTGTGGTTCCTGCTCGTGGGCGGCCTGCTGCTCGCCAGGGGGCTGACTTCTTCGGCGCTGAAGCGCCTGCCGGTCACGCCAGCCATTATCTATCTGGCGGTGGGGCTGCTGGTCGGACCTACGGTGCTCAACGCGTTTCACTTCAACCCGCTCAAGCAATCGGCGCTGCTGGAAGTGCTGACCGAAGTGGCGGTCCTGATCTCACTGTTTTCCGCCGGTGTCAAAATGCCGGTGCCGGTGAGCTTCGCCCGCTGGCGCACACCGATTCTGCTGGCATCCGTCTCCATGACTGTCAGCGTCGTCCTGGTCGCCGCCTTCGCCTACTATCTGCTCGGTCTGCCACTGGGCGCCGGCATCCTGCTGGGCGCGATCCTGGCGCCCACCGATCCGGTGTTGGCGACCGATGTCCAGATCCGCCATCCCGGCGACCGCGACCAGCTCCGCTTCACGCTGACCTGCGAGGCGGGCATGAACGACGGCAGCGCGTTCCCGTTCGTGATGCTGGGCCTGGGATTGCTCGGCCTGCACGACCTGGGCGAATCCGGCCTGCGCTGGGCGCTGGTCGACGTGCTGTGGGCCACGGCGGCGGGAATCGCCATCGGGGTCACTTGCGGCGCCGCACTGGCCCGGCTGGGATGGAAACTGCGCGGCCAGTCGCCCGAGCACAAGCTCATGGACGACTTCCTCGGACTCGGCCTGATCGGCGTGGTGTACGGCTTGAGCACCCTGGCGCACGCGTGGGGCTTTCTGGCGGTATTTTTCGCTGCCGTGGCGCTGCGCCAGACGGAAGTCAAGCTTGCCGGCGCAATCGAACCGGCGGCTCCGAGCGCAAGCGCCGAGATGCAGCCGGCGCCGACCGTCAGCGAAGGATCGCTGATATTCAAGGAACACCTCGAGCGCTTGTCGGAGATGGTGCTCATCCTGCTGATCGGCGGCACGCTGTTCCTCGATTCCTGGAGCTGGCGCGCCGTGGCACTTGCGCTGTTCTTGTTTGTCGTGGCGCGACCGGTCAGCGTCCTCGCCGGCCTGTCGGGCACCCGCGCGTCATGGCCGATACGCGGCATGGTGGGCTGGTTCGGAGTGCGCGGCATCGGTTCGCTGTACTACCTGATGTATGCCATCGAGCAGGGACTGCCGGAGAAGTTGGCCCTGGAGCTGATCCAGTTGACGCTGGTGGTGGTGACGCTTTCCATCCTTGTCCACGGCATCAGCGTCAAGCCGCTGATGGGCCTGTTTTGGCGCCACCGGAAGCACCTGCCAACGCCATAACCAGCACTCATTGCGCTGCTCTCTCTCGCCTTCTCCCACGAGCAATCGTATGTAAGTTTCTGCTCCGTCGGCCGGGCACTGGGCGTACTCGGGTTGACAAGCGATAGGATATATCTCATAATGAGATTATCAAATTCTACCGAAAGGACAGCACGCGACATTAGCCAAGCCGACGGTGCGACGCGTGAGCGCCACACGAGGACTGAATATTCACCCTTACGTAAAACTAATACGGAGATCACACGATGATTGGGACACTGACGAGTAGGAGAATGGCTAATGCGAGTAATCGCAAGGCGACCCCTAGTTCAGTTCTGGACAAAGCATCCAGAAGCTGAGAAACCACTTAGAAGTTGGCTTACGCTTTGCCAAAGCAAGAACTTCGAAAACTTTGCGCAGTTCAAGCAGACATTTCGAACCGCCGACAAAGTCGGAAAGTTCATTGTTTTTGACATTGGTGGCAACAAGTTCCGGCTTGTCGTTGTTGTTCATTTCAATCGAAAACGAATTTATGTCCGGGCCGTACTCACACACGAGGACTACGACCAGGATCAGTGGAAGAACGAGTGAAGGCTATTTCGCAACTTAACGAGCTACTGCCTGCTTGGAAGGGGCTAAGGAAATCAGCCCCTTTCTTCGGGCCCATCCGGAATGAGCGCGATTTCGGTCGGATGCAATCGCTTATGGACATGCTCTTGGCGGAGGTCGGCGACAACGAAAATCACCCCCTCGCCGATCTCCTGGATGTCGTTGGTATGCTCGTCAGTCAGTATGAGGATGAAAACACTCCTGGTCTCCAATCCGCCGAGCCTCTAGACGTGCTTCGCTTTCTGATGGAACAACATAATCTGAAGCAGTCGGATCTCCGAAAGGAGATCGGCACGCAAGGCGTCGTCTCCGAGATTCTTTCTGGCAGCCGCGAAATCAATGCGCGCCAAGCCAAGGCATTGGCCAAACGGTTTGGCGTCTCTCCAGCAGTCTTTCTCTAGCCCCTTAGGAGCCGCCGCGCGGTTTCGGCGGAATGCAGGCAAACCTGTTATCGGCGAACAGTGGTAAAGGCCATATTGGCCCGCGGCCCGAACCCCAACCCAATTCTCCTCATCTAGCTTCTGTGTGATTCTTCGCAAGATTGCCCGTCCTCTAACGGCCAAGAACGAACACTTACTATCACCGCGTGGCCTTACATGGCCATTTCGCGCGCATCGCGTTGAAGATCACTTGTGGTCCGGAGCCGGGCCAGGTCATCTTCGCTACGTCCGGCTGTCGAATGGCTTCACGCACCACGGTGACCGCGGCACCTCGCGTGGTGCCGTCCGGCACGCAAAAGTCGTCTCCGCCCTTTACTTCGTATAGCAAAGGCACATCGAGTACAGCGCCAATATAGGTGATGCAATCGCTCATTTGCGCCAAGTTGACGGCTATCGCGGCATTCTCCTCGGGATGTTGACCAAATTCCGCACAGTCTTCGCGCAACTGCGCCCCGGTTTTCGCTTGTGTGGCGATCGGGAACAACAGCGCGACGAGCAGAAAACGGGTGAGTTTCATCTCTCATGCCTCCGAGTGCCCCCAATGGATCGGAAGCAGATACTCACAATTTGGGATCAGCCCATCACGGAGAGTCGTCGGCCATATAGCCCAGCTACGGCCCCTGCGAGGCGTGGTTAAAGGCTACCTAGCTAGCCTCGGCAACCTTCGCGGCACATGCTAATGCCGCTTCGTCTGCGGAAGATCTTCCGCCCGCAAGCGCATATCCCGATAGCACGCTCGCACTGAGCCGACCGCAAATCGCCCATCGGTCGCCCAGCTACTTCTTCTTTCCGCCGCGAGTGGATGAACTCTGGGGGCGGGCGGGTGTGCGCGGTGGTGGCGAGACAGTCTGCAGTCGACGTCGACTATCCGGATGGTATGCCTGACCCGGATTGCGTTGGTTGTACTGATCGTTCAGCCACTTCTCTTGCCAAAAGTCTTTCCCAGCCATAGAGCCTCCGGTCTGGACATATATGCGTGTAAAGCCACTCGCTCCTCATTTAACTGTAGCACCGCGCCATTCACTTCAACCAATGTACGCTTTTAGCCAGGAGCCGCCAAGCGCATGAAGTGTCACGGACATCTGCTTGTCGGCCATTGCCGCCGTATGACCTCGTGGCCTGCAACGTCCGCAATGGACCGCTTACCGGCCGTTCTTCAGCGCCACTCCTCTGAACGACCGCTTTCCTATCCCCCGATCGAGTCAATTCGACCCGTTGCAGGCGGTCGCGTTCTGGATAACTGACATTCGCCGAACCACGCCTAACGGCCACAAGCGGACGTTAGACTAGCTCCTAATCTGCAAGCAACAAGTTCCAGGCTTGGGTACCTAGACCAATTGCATTTTCAGCGTGGTTCGATTTCTTTGGGATCGATTCCGTGCTGAGAAAGACAATTGCAGACTACTGTGCAGGAATCAGCTTGAAGTCGGAGCGAAGCGCCATATGGGGCACGAGGTTAATGAGTTCAGCGCGGAAGAAGCCAAACTCGTTTTCCTCAGAAATCACCTCGAATAGCGCAGAATCACAATGGTCGTGCGGGTCGAGACTAGTTGAAACCAGTGGGTAAGCCACGATGATCGGCTTCCCTTTGCTCACAACCTTAACCTCCCCTCGTATCTGAAGTTTCCCTAGGCTGGAGGGCTCGGATGTGACTTCGCCGATGGGAGTCCGTCGCTTACCATCGAGAATCCGGTAGTGACTCTCCGCTCCAAGTACACACGTTCCCTTTTCTCCTTCTGGCAGAGAAAACTCGGTCCCACTAAGTAGGCACAAGAGCGCCAAGGAGATGCGGTCGGTGTGGGCCATAAGGGCAGACTCATTGACCGAGACGTTGTGAGCTCCGAGAAGAGCGCGGAACTGTTTGTGGAATTCTGCTACGTCGAAGGCCGGTCTAGAATGTATGAAGCCGGTCACGTAACGTAAGGCCGCGAGAAACTCAACCCCGTCCTTGGTCGGTCGTAAGTGGCACAGCTTCGTCGCCTTATCGAGCTTGAAATTGCTTTCGATCTTCGCTAACAGCGATTGACGACTGAGCCGAAAGCGCTGCTTCAATTGGTTCTCGTCTGCCAGCGTGGTCTGTGAACGAAACAGGCGGTACACGTAAATTGGGAAGGGCTGGCCTATGTCAAGTGGCTGCTTGGGTCCGACGTATTCAACGAAATACCGCATGACGTCGGCGAACCCGGTCATTGAATCCCAGGTCACGCCTTTGACGCGTGCGTCGGCGTGGGCAACAAAGTCAGCGATTTCACGAAAAACGGATCGAGGCGCGGCGTACGGGCGCAACTTGATGAGCAAGGCGTCGACATCGTTAGCATCGAATCGCCCGACTTCAATCCGATTAGTCAGCTGCGACACTTTGACAAGCTCTTTTGGGGGGATCGCCATATCGTTCTTGTATGCAAATAGTGCGCGTGGAGCTGCCTCGAATTTTATCTGCAACGCCTCCGCGCTCATAAGTTCGTCATGAGAAGCAGGTGAAGTGAAACACCGCTCGTTGGTCGGGTCAGAGTTAGCGACTGCGATCGGAGTGGTCCGTTTGGGTCGGGTGCCGTCCGTTGCCGCCGACGAAAGCGGCCATTCACGCAGAGTAGCGCGTCACCGTCGGTAATCCGCGCAACATCGGTTATTTAGCTGAACCAACGCCGCAGGCTGCAATGGCCGAAAGGCAGACATCCTCGGCACTTCGTCCACTTGGGGGCTTGTGGCCGAGAGCCGCAGTTCACGCTATCGGCTGAACGCAGACGATGCCAAGACCAGCCGGGTTGACGCAGGTTGTCCCGCGTCGCTACGCGGCCAGGGCGCGAGGTAATCTCTACGGCGCTCCCGCCGGATTTCCCCGGTTGTTATCCCGCATCAATTCTCGACGTGCCGCGAACGTGGAAAATTAAGGTTTTACCTGCATACGGCATATGAGTCCCACCAAGAAGAAGCAAGGCAAGGCGCGGCCCGCGCGCGGCGCTCGAACGGCGGCGAAGAAGCGGCCGGTGACGCGGTCGGTGAAGCGCCCCGGCAGGACGGTGCGTTCGGCATCCGGCGGGGGTGGTCGGGCGGCGGTCGATCAGTTCTACGCGGACGCGCATGCGATCGAGGTCGAGGCTTCGGCGCGCTACCGGGTGCTCGCGCGCGAGATGCAGGCGAGCGGCAATGCGCGCACGGCGGAGCTGTTCCTCAAGCTGGCGCAGCTCGAAGCGGGGCATGCCGACAAGCTCGAGCAGGCGGCGGCGCCGGAGTTGCAGGCGCGCGCGCGGGAGCAGCTCCTTGCGCGCAAGGGGGGACAGACCGAGGTGCCGAACTACGAGTTCCTGTACCGTGACGTCCCCCCGTACCATGCGCTGATCATGGCGCTCGAGTCGGAGCGGCTCGCGAAGGCCTATTTCGAGCGTATCCGCGAGAACGCGCGCGATCCCGAGGTCAAGAAGCTCGCGGCGGAATTCGCCCGCGACGAGGCCCGGCACGTCGCCTGGCTCGAGAAAGCGCTGGCGAAGGAGCCGCAGCCGGCGACGCCGTCGACGAATTTCCCTAGCTGAGCCGGGCGAGCACCCGGTCGACCATCTCACCCGACAGCCCGAGGTAGTTCGCCGGGTCGCACAGGCGCGCGAGCGCGGGGCGGTCGAGGTGGCGGCTGATCTCGGCGTTTTCGGCCAGCAGGTCTAGGAGCGGGCGGTTCTGCGCGATCGCGTCGCGGCACAGGTCGTAGACCAGGTCGTGCGCGCGCTCGCGGCCGAGGTGCCGGCCGAGGCCCATCATGACGGCTTCGGAGGCGACCAGGCCGTTGGTCAGATCCAGGTTGGCGCGCATGCGCGCGGGGTCGACTTCGAGGCCTTCGACCAGCGCGCGGGCCTGGCGCAGCGCGCCGGCGGTGAGGCAGAAGGCCTCGGGCAGGACGATCCATTCGATCTGCCACGGGCCGGTCGAGCGCTCGTGGTCGGCGACCATGGCGTCCATCAGCGCGGCGGCGTGCTGGCGCACGACGGAGATCGCGGCGTGGATGTAGCAGCTCGAGATCGGGTTGCGCTTCTGCGGCATGGTGCTGCTCGAGCCGCGGCCGTGGGCGAAGGGCTCGAACACCTCGCCGACCTCGGTCTGCATCAGCAGCTTGACGTCCATCGACAGCTTGCCGAGGGTGCCGCCGAGCAGGCCGAGGAAGCAGCCGGCCTCGGCGACGCTGTCGCGGATGGTGTGCCAGGCGATCACGGGCTGGCCGAGGCCGAGCTCGCGCATCAGGCCTTCCTGCGTTTCCATCGCCCCTTTCTCGAGCGAAGCGAGGGTGCCGGCGGCGCCGGCGAATTCGCCCACCAGCAGGCGCGGGCGCAGCTGGGCCAGCCGCTCGCGATGGCGCTCGACGGCCGACAAGAGGCCCGCCATCTTGTAGCCGAAGGTCACCGGCACCGCCTGCTGCAGGTTGCTGCGCCCGGCCATCGGCGTGTCGCGGTAGCGCCGGGCAAGGTCCGCCAGCGCGGCCGAGATCGCCGCCAGGTCGGCCTCGATCAGCTCGAGCGCCTCGCGCATCTGCAGCACCGTCGCGGTGTCGGTGATGTCCTGGGTGGTCGCGCCCCAGTGGCAGTACTCGCCGAGCCCGTCGCGGCAGCGCGCGGTGAGCTGCGACACCACGCCCAGCACCGGGTAGCCGATGCGCTCGGTCTGCTGGCGCAGCTTGTCCATGTCGATCTGATCGAGCGTGCAGTGGCGCGCGATTTCCTCCGCCGCCTCGGCGGGAATGAGGCCGAGCCGGCCCTGCACCCGCGCCAGCGCCGCCTCGACGTCGAGGTATTTCTGGGTGCGGTTTTCGTCCGACCACACCCTGCGCATCGTTTCGGTGGCGAAGATGTTTCCGAAAATCGTTGAATCGACGACGCTCGACGGCATGCGCTTGCTCTCCGGTGAAAAGTCGGGACACATACGTTAAGCTGTAATTTGTTCCAGCACCATTCCCCGGATCCCATGGCATCAGACCTGCTCACCCTCTCCGCGTCCGAACTGCTGCGCCTGTACCGCGCCAGGCGCGCCTCGCCCCTCGAGGTGACGCGCGCCGCGCTGCAGCGCATCGAAAAGCTGAACCCGGTGCTGAACGCGTTCTGCTTCATCGCCCCCGACGCGCTCGAGATGGCGAAGGCCTCCGAGGCGCGCTGGATGAAGGGCGAGCCGCGCGGCGCGCTCGACGGCGTGCCGGTCTCGATCAAGGACCTGCTGCTGACCAGGGGCTGGCCCACGCTCAGGGGCTCCAAGACGGTCGACCCCAAGGGGCCGTGGAACGACGACGCGCCGGTGGTGGCGCGGCTGCGCGAGGCCGACGCGGTGCTGCTGGGCAAGACCACCACGCCCGAGTTCGGCTGGAAGGGGGTGACCGACAACCCGCTCACCGGCATCACCCGCAACCCGTGGAACCCGGCCAAGACGCCGGGCGGATCGTCCGGCGGCGCCGCGGCGGCAGTGGCGGCGGGCATCGGCCCGCTCACCCTCGGCACCGACGGCGGCGGCTCGATCCGCATCCCCTGCGCCTTCAGCGGCGTGTTCGGGCTCAAGCCCTCGTTCGGGCGCGTGCCGGCGTGGCCGCTGTCGCCCTTCGGCACGGTGGCGCACGTGGGGCCGATCACGCGCAGCGTGCACGACGCGGCGCTGATGCTCAACGTGCTGTCGCAGCCCGACGCGCGCGACTGGTTCGCCCTGCCCTACGACCCGCGCGACTACCGACTCGGCGTCGACGACGGCGTGCGCGGGCTGCGCATCGCGTACTCGCGCGATCTCGGCGGCGCCAGCGTCGAGCCCGAGGTCGCGGCGCTGGTCGAGCAGGCGGCGATGCGCTTCGTCGAGCTCGGCGCGCTGGTCGAGGAGGCGCAGCCGGACTTCGGCGGCGTCGACGAGGTGTTCCGCCGCCACTGGTTCAGCGGCGCGGCCTATCTGCTGAAGGATTTCAGCCCGCGCCAGAAGTCGCTCATGGATCCCGGCCTGGTCGAGGTCGCGACCGAAGGCGCGAAGATCGGCATGCTCGAGCTGCTCGAGGCGGTGCAGAAGCGCGGCGCCTACGGCGTACGGATGAACCAGTTCCACGACAAGTACGACCTGCTGCTCACGCCGACCCTGCCGCTCGCGGCCTTCGACGCCGGCAAGGAGGTCGCCGACGTGATGAAGGAAAAGCGCTGGACCGACTGGACGCCGTTCTCCTACCCGTTCAACCTGACCCAGCAGCCGGCGGCGTCGATCCCCTGCGGGCTGACCCGCGACGGACTGCCGGTCGGGCTGCAGATCGTCGGGCCGCGCTACCAGGACGCGCTGGTGCTGCGCGCGGCGCGCGCGTTCGAGTCGCTGCAGCCGATCGCCATGCCCGACCTCTCGGCGCTCACGCCGGGCGGCTAACGATGCCGGTCGACCTGCGCCTGATCCGTCCGCGCGAGTTCGTGCGCTGCGCGGAAGACGGCGCGCTCGACGCCGACGCCAGCCTCGCGCTGCTGGTCGGCGCGGTGTCCGGGATCAACGTCAACCGCTCGAGCCACATTCTGCTCGACCTGCGCCAGGCCGACCCCGGGCTCGACGTGCTCGAGCTGCACGCCCTGGGCGAGCGGCTCGCGGCGCACCCCTCGGTGCGCGGCCGCCGCGTCGCCGTACTGGCGGCGGCCAACGAGCACTCCGCCAGCCCGCGCTTCGCCGAGCTGGTCGCCGGCGCGACGGGCAGCGCCGCGCGCGCCTTCGCCAACCTGGACGAGGCGCTGGCCTGGCTCGGCGGCGCTTGACGTCGCGCAAGTCCCATAAATGCGGGACTTGATCATTGCGTCCGGGCCGGCGCATCCTGACAACGAAAAGAAGGGAGTGCCATGCGTCGCCTCGCGCTCTGGATCGTCCTGCTCGTTCCGCTCGCGGCGGCGGCGCAGACCTACACCTACCTCGACCAGTCGCTCAAGAACGGCAACCCCGTCCACACGGCGCCGCCGCCTGCTTGCTCCACTCGGG
>Ga0102953_1001995_pt1 | contig 12520 bp, 12 predicted proteins | sample SalPon2A_C_D2_MG_FD_78509 | JGI IMG/M metagenome (GOLD analysis project Ga0102953, IMG submission 78509) | Soil microbial communities from South San Francisco under conditions of wetland restoration - Salt Pond MetaG R2A_C_D2_MG | ecosystem: Environmental > Terrestrial > Soil > Wetlands | place... | reverse complement strand
GCACGACGGTAGGCGACTACCAGGTCTGGATCTACCGGGACCCGAACAACAACAACCGCTACTCGATCAAGTCGGTGGGCACGTCGCACGGTGCCACGTCGACGGCCCGTGCCACCTTCACGATCCAAAACTCCGGTGTGCTGGAGCAGGCCATCTTCGCGGGCACCGGCCAAGCGAACAAGAGCATCAACGGCGGCGCAACCATCCATGGAGGCATCTACGTCGTCGGGCAAGACAACACGACCGCCATCGATTCGAACGGCAACTTCTCGCTGCTCAACAGTTACGACCTGAACGACTACGGTACCGCCAATAACACGCCGATCGCTCAGTACGTGACGGACCAGAACCGCGTGGCCGGCAACCTTTGTGCCACGTTGCGTGTGCAGAAGGGGAGTATCGCCGTCGGCGGCAGTACCGTTCTCGGTCAGCCGGACAACAAGCTCCTCGGCGTCTATGTCAGCGGGGGCACATCGGACATCAGCTATAACGGCAACTTCCTTGACACCTGCACGCAGACGAAGGGTGTTTGCACGGACGACCTCGGCAAGTTCAACCTCTCGAACCCGCCCGACTTCCCGACGTTCGACGGGCCGCCCGACACTCAGGCCTGCTCCCTCTCGAGCTGGCGCGCGTGCATCCACGCCGACGCCATCACACATGGTCTTCAGGCCGTAGCCGGCGTAATCACCGCACCGCCGGCGAACTCGACCAAGAGCGCCAACTGGGCGACGAAGTGCACCGCGCCTATGGCGACACAGGATCTGGTGCTGGGAGCAGGCACCGATATCGACTGCACGTACACCCTCAACGGGCACACCTACGGCTTCTCGTACGACGGCACGCAGACGCCTGCCCAACTCGACGTCTACGGGAGCGTAGACCTTTCTGGGTACAACGTCAGCATCGAGAAGAGCACCGAGTACCACGCGGTCTCCTATGGTTCCACGAGCTCCGCCAACAATGCCTCGTTCGTCGTCGAGGATGCCACCTGCGGCTCGGACCCGGCACCCTGCACCTACGGCAACCTCAACATCGACGCCGACCTGGTTCCCAACACCAGCGGCGGCGCCGCCGACCAGTTCCCGAACAACGTGCTGGGCGTGATCGCGGAGCACGACATGTACCAGCGCGGACAGTACGTGATGGCGCCGGTCTACGCAGGCAACGTGTACCGCGTGGTCAAGGACAATGTGCTGTTCGGATCGGTCATCTCGAATCAGTTCTGCACGACCAGCGCGGGCGACAAGAACGACTGCACGGCAGGCCAGAAGGCCGAGGTGGTGTACATCAACACCGCCAACAACAAGCCTGCGTTGCTCAAGCAGATCAGTCCGAAGGCCGGCTTCCCGACCTTCACGGTCGACCCGTACGAGCTGAAGTAGTATCGGCGGCCCGCCCCTGCTCAGCCTGCGGGCTGCCGCTCACCCCCGCAGGAACTCCGTCGGCTGATCGTCGATGCTCGGCAGGTCCTCGAGCGACCGCAGCCCGAACTCCAGCAGGAACCGCTGCGTCGTCCCGTACAGCATCGGCTTGCCTACGACGTCCCGCCGGCCGACGATCGTGACCAGCTCGCGCTCCTGGAGGGTCTCGAGCGTCGACGAGCACGAGGCCCCGCGCGCCGCCTCCAGCTCGCCCCGGGTCACCGGCTGGTGGTAGGCGACCAGGGCGAGCGTCTCGAGGGCAGCGTTCGAGAGGCTCGGAAGCGGTAAGGGCGACAACATGCCGGCGAGGCCCGACACCAGACCCGGGTCGACCACGAGCCGGTAGCCGCCGGCCACTTCCTCGACGACCAGGCCGAGCTCGGCTTCTCGAAGGGTGTCGTGCAGTGCGCGGATCTCACGTGACACGGCATCGGCGCTGAGGCCGAGGAGCCGCTCCAGATCGCTGCTCGGCACCGGCCTGCCGGCGGCGAGCAGCGCGGCGCAGAGAAGAGAACGGTGGTGCACGGACCATGCTCGCAAGTCCTCGTGGGGCTGTCAAGGCAGCCAGACCCATCCCTGCGAATCGGTCCTGTCGGTCCCGACCCGTCGCATCGCAGGCGCGACCACGCAAAGGATGCTCACGGCCGCGCCTCGACGATCGGCCGGCCTGCCGGGTCGTAGTGGAGCGTCAGCGTACGCCGCACCGTGCCGCGGCCAACCGTCGCGACGCTCGTCAGCACGAGCCCGTCCGCCTGGCCCGTCACGGTGACGTCGGCGTCGATTCCGCCGAGCACCGAAGGAGCTGGGATGCCGGCGTCTGCCGTGCCGTAAGCCGTCGCCTCCGCGGCCCACGCGGCCGCGAGCTCCAAGGCGCCCTCGGCCATCCCTTCCGCCAGGGCCGCTTGCTGCACGTTCCGCGCGGCCAGCCCGTCCAGCGTGACCGTGAACGCCAGTGTCGCCGCGATAAGGCCGAGAAGGAGCGTCACGATCAGCACCAGGACCAGGGCGGCGCCCCGCCGCCGCTCGCCCGCTCTCACGGCGCGGCCGCCACGGCCGTGCGGGGCCGACTCGGGAGCGGCACGGCGACGGTCCGCGACCTCTCGGCTCCGCGGGCGGAGAGCGCGAGCAGCAGCAGCCAGGGGCGCAACCCGGCACCGGGCACCAGCTCGGACCTGCTGTGTAGGCCGCGGGCGTCCGCCCAGCCGGAGATCCGGAGGCCGCTAACGCCTCCGACGAGCGGCTGCTTCGAGCCGCCTGCCGTGACGCGGTAGAGCTGCGGATCGCCGCGACCGTCGACGGCGACCTCGAACGACAGGTCGCGCGCGACAAGAGCGTCTGCGAGGCGATCGTCGACGTACCTGACCCGGATCGCGTCGGGCCCGGAGGCGCCGGCCCCGAGCGTGAGCTCGAGCGACGCCGGCCAGCCTTCCCAGGCGCCGCCGGGTGGAGGCGGGACCGGCACGTACCCCGCGCGGCGCACCTCGCGGGCGAGCAGGTCGGCGCCGAGGTCGCGCGCCAGGAGAGCGTCCGCGGATGTCGACGTGGCATCCGCCGCGCGCCTGGTCCCGCTCAGGGCGCGGGCGGCGGCGACTACCACGATGGCCGACAGGGCCAGTGCCAACAGCGCCTCGAGCAAGGTGAAGCCGCCCCGTGCGCGCGGACTCACGGCCCCGCCCCCGCGACCTCGGCACGCTGCAGTGGCCACCACACCGCCGTCCGCCCGACCAGGGCGTGCCCGGCGGGCGGCACGATGGCGACGCCGATGCTCTCCGCCTCGCACGGCGGGGGTCCGGCGACGCAGGTCCGCTCCACGCTGCACGACCAGCCCGCACCAGGTGCCTGCCCAAGGCAATCGAAGGAGTGGACGTTGCGCTGGAGCCGCAGCTCCTCACGCATCCACGCGGCCAGCTCGCGGCGGACCGCGCTGTCCCGCTCGGTTCGCACGAGCGCACCGTCCAACCGCACCCATGCCAGCAGCCCGAGGGTGAGCACCGCCAGCGCCACCATCACCTCGACGAGCGTGAGCCCCCCACGGGTCCCTGCCCCGTGCCCGAACGCCGAGCGCCGCACGGTGCCGTGGTGGCTCACCGCTCCACCTCGAGGCGCACCCGCCCCAGGCTCGAGACCACCACGTCGACGCGCCGGGAGCCGCCCTCCAGCACCATGCGCCCGCTGATGACCCCGCCGCCGTCGCAGGCGCGCGCGCCCCCGCCGGGAAGCCATACGACGCCGATCCGGAGAGCTTGTACGACAGATACCCTGCCGAATCGGTGGAGCGGCAGGCGCCGCAGCACGCGGGCGGCACAAGCGTCGGCGGGGGACCCGCCCGAGCCGCCGCGTGCGGCCAGGCCGTAGACCGGGTCGGGCGTGACCGCCACGCTGTGGCCGCTCCACATCGCTTCGAGACGCCCCCAGAGCAGAAGGGCCCGCGCCGACTCGGCGGCCCGCACGGCGGCGCCGGGCCGAAGGCGCAGCGCGCCCACGGTCGTGACGGCCAGCAGGGCCAGGACCACGGCCAGCTCGATGAGGGTGAAGCCGCTCTGGCGAGCAGCGCGGCGGCGGCCGGGCCCGGCGCGCTCGAGGTCGATCCTGCGCATGGCATCAGGCTAGCGGCGGTGGCCGGCACCCGGGCCCGCCACCCCGGTCGCGGCCGGGCATGTCTCGGCACCCACGGCGCGGCCAGGGCGTACCCGTGGCGGGCGCCGCCGAACGGTCGCCGGCGGACGCTGCCGGCGCTACAACATCCCCAGCTCCCCCGCCCGCCTCGCCGCGCTCACCCGGTCGCGCACGCCCAGCTTCCGGAACGCCCCCAGCAGGTAGTCCTTGACCGTCTCGGGGCTCAAGCCCAGCTCCTTGGCGATCCCCTTGTTGGACAGGCCTTGCGCCATCAGCCTGAGCACCTGCGCCTCCCGCGGCGTCAGCTCGGGCAGCTCCACGCGCGGCATCCAGTCGCGCCCGGGGTCCTCCAGGATGGCGCGCAGAAGCCGCGCCAGCTCGCGCGGGGCCGTCTCCTTGGAGAGGAACGCCGTCGCGCCCGCCTGGCGCGCCGCGCGCTGCAGGGCGGGCTCCTCGAAGGTCGTGAGCATGACCACCAGCGGACGCGAGGGCGCGGCCGGGTCTCGCGAGGCATCCTCCGCCGCGCCGCCCGTACCGGGGTCACGGTTCGTGGGCTCGCCCCCTCGGATCCGTCCGCACGCCTCGATCCCGTCCATGTCCGCCATCTTCACGTCCATCAACACCACGTCGACCCCGCCCTGTCGGCAGCGTTCCACCGCCTGCCGGCCGTTCTCGACCTCCCCCGCCACCTCGAAGCCTTCCAGGCCCAGGGCCATCGACAGGCCCATCCGGAACAGCGGGTGGTCGTCGGCGATCAGGACGCGCACGGAAGCCTCACCCCGGCGCCGATCCCAGGTACGCCAGCAGGGTCGTGCCGTGACCCCCCGTGGCCTCGGTGACGAGACGTCCGCCGTGCGCCTCCAGCACGCGGCGGGCGATGAACAGCCCCAGCCCGCCGGTGCCGGCGGTGTAGCGCTGGCCGGCGATCTCCACGGGCTGTCCGTTGAAGGGCTGCGCCAGCCGCTCCAGCGGCTGCGGCAGCCCCGGACCGTCGTCGCTGATGCGCACCATCCCCGGGAACACCTCCACCTCGATACGCGAGCGGGCGTACCGGACGGCGTTGCTGATGAGGTTGTAGAGCGCGCGCTCGACCTCCTTGGGGTCCACGCCGGCGCGCGCGTCCCCCTGCACCGAGACCGTCACGTGCCGGTCCCGTGCCAGCGGCTCCAGGCGCTCCAGCACGGCGCCCACCAGGGCGCGCAGGTCGGTCGCCTCGCGCTTGAGCGGCACGTCCTCCAGCTCCAGGCGGTGCGCGTCGACCATCTTCTGCACCAGGTCGATCATGGCCCGGTTCTCGGTCGAGAGCCGGCTGACGACCTCGATGCGCTGGTCGCGACTGAGCTCCTCGCGGTCGCGCACCAGCTCGAGCAGGTGGTTCGCCGCCACCAGCGGCGTCTTGAGGTCGTGCATCAGCGCCGCCGTGAACGCGCTTCGCCGCGCCTGCTCCTGGTGCACCTCCTGGAGCATGCCGTTGAACGCGCGTCTGAGCGCCGTGACCTCGCGCGGCTCGCGACCGCTCACGGCCAGGCGGGCGTCGGGCGCCTCCCGCGGCAACCCCTCGATCTCCTCGGCCATCGCCGACAACGGCGCCAGCAGCTGGGCCGACAGGGCGTAGCCGACGAACACGGAGATGCCCACGACCGCCGCCAGCCACAGCAGCACGAAGAGCCAGACGGTGGACGTCAGCGACGCCGTGCGGCTGTAGGCCGGGAGCAAGACGGTGGCCACCAGGACGAGGTTCGGAAGCCCGGAGAGCAGCGCGATGACCCACGCCAGCTGCACCCGGAGGCTGCGGCCGCCCGACCGACCGCGGCCGGAGGCCGCGCGCCGCGCGCTCATTCCTCCGCGCCGAGCACCGCCAGGAACGCCTCCTGCGGCACCTCGACCGTGCCGAGCTGCTTCATGCGGGCCTTCCCCTTCTTCTGCTTCTCGAGCAGCTTCTTCTTGCGCGTGATGTCGCCACCGTAGCACTTCGCGGTCACGTCCTTGCGGAAGGCGCGCACCGTGGCGCGCGCCAGGATCTTGCCGCCGATGGCCGCCTGGATGGGCACGGCGAACATCTGCCGCGGGATGACCTCGGCCATGCGGTCGACGATGCGCCGCCCCACCTCGTAGGCCTTGTCGCGGTGGGCGATGATCGACAGCGCGTCGACGCGCTCCTCGTTCACCAGGACGTCCACCTTCACCAGGTCGCCGGGGCGGTAGCCGATGAAGTCGTAATCCATGCTGGCGTACCCGCGCGTGAGGCTCTTGAGGCGGTCGTGGAAGTCGTAGAGGATCTCGCCGAAGGGGACCTCGTAGCGGAGCTCCACCCGGCGCCCGTGGTAGACCATGTCCTTCATCTCGCCGCGCTTCTCCTGCAGCAGGCCCATGGCGTTGCCGACGTACTCCTCGGGGACGTACACGCTGAGCCGCACGAACGGCTCCCGGACGGTCTCCACGCGGTCGGGACCGGGCAGCGCGGCGGGGTTCTGGATGAGCTCGGTGGCGCCGTCGGTGGTGGTCACCTCGTAGACCACGGCCGGCGCGGTGGCGATGAGGCCGAGGTCGTACTCGCGTTCCAGGCGTGCCTGCACGATGTCCGCATGCAGCAGCCCGAGGAAGCCGCAGCGGAAACCGAAGCCGAGCGCCTCGCTGGTCTCCGGCTCGAAGGTGAAGGCGGCGTCGTTCAGGCTGAGCTTCTCCAACGCTTCCCGCAGCCGCGGGTACTCCTCGCTGTCGGTCGGGTAGAGCCCCGAGAACACCACCGGTTGCGCCGGCTTGAACCCCGGCTCGGGATGGTCGGTCGGGCGCTCGGCGTCGGTGATGGTGTCGCCGATCTGCGTGTCGGCGATGTCCTTGATGCTGGCCGTCAGCCACCCCACCTCGCCGGGGCCGAGCTCGTCCTGCACCGCCAGGCCGGGCTCGAAGAAGCCCACCTTGTCGACCTCGAACTCCTTGCCGGTGCTGAAGATGCGGATGCGGTCGCCGGCGCGCAGACGCCCGTCGAGCACGCGCAAGAACGGGATGACGCCCTGGTAGCTGTCGTAGACGGCGTCGAAGATGAGTGCGCGCAGGGGGGCGTCGGGGGCGATGCGGGGCGGAGGCAGGTGCGCCACGATCGCCTCCAGCACGGCCTCGACGTTCTCCCCCGTCTTCGCCGACACCTTCACGGCGTGCTCCGCGGGGACGCCGACGACCTCCTCGAGCTCGACCAGGGCGCCGTCCGGGTCGGCGTTCGGCAGGTCGATCTTGTTCACCACGGGAAGCACCTCGAGCCCGTTGTCGACCGCGAGCAGGGCGTTCTGGATGGTCTGCGCCTCGACCCCTTGACTGGCGTCGATCACCAGCAGCACGCCCTCACAGGCCCTCAGGGCGCGCGACACCTCGTAACCGAAGTCGACGTGCCCGGGGGTGTCGATGAGGTTGAACATGTACGTCTTGCCGTCGTGGGCCTTGTAGTAGACCCGGACGGGGCTCGCCTTGATGGTGATGCCGCGCTCGCGCTCGAGATCGAGCGTGTCGAGCATCTGGTCCCGCCGGTTGCGCTCCACGACGCTCTGCGTGAGCTCGAGGATGCGGTCCGCCAGCGTCGACTTGCCGTGGTCCACGTGCGCGATGATCGAGAAGTTGCGGATCTCCACAGCCGCATCATACCGGACGCCCGCCGCCGGAAAAGCAGCGCCAGGTCGGCGCTAAGCGCTCCTGCGGGCCGCGAAGAAGCGGCTCAGCAGCGCCCCCGCCTCGCGGGCCAGCACGCCGCCGCGCACCTCCACGCGCCGCTTCCAGTCGCCCGCGCGCAGGTCGACCACGCCGCCCAGCGCGCCCTCGCGGCGGTTGTCGGCGCCGTACACCACGCGTCCGACGTGCGCCTGCAGCGCAGCGCCGAGGCACATCGGGCAGGGCTCCAGCGTCACCACCAGCGTGGCGCCCGTCAGGCGCCAGTCGCCGGCCGCCGCGGCCGCCCGCCGGATGGCCACCATCTCGGCGTGGGCGGTCGGGTCGCCGTCCGACTCGGCGGCGTTCGCGCCCTCCCCCAGCACGCGCCCCTCGGCTGCCACGACCGCACCGACCGGCAACTCGCCGGCCTCGCCGGCCGCCTCGGCCAGGTCCAGCGCGCGGCGCATCAGCGCCGCCTCCGGGTCCTCCCACGCTCGGCCGCCCTCGGCACCGGGGTCAGTGCCGGCTCCCTCCGCGACCGCCAGGCCCTCGACCCACAGGACCTCGCCGCCCCTCGCCAGCAGGCGCACCCCGTCGCGCGCCTCGCGCGGCACCTTGGCGTCGATGAAGAGGTCGGACAGCAGACGGTTGCCTCCCGGCAGGCGGATGCGGTCCCTCGGCCGCCGGCTGCGCAACACCAGCTCCGCCCCGCCCTCCAGGACGCGCGCCGACACGCCGGCGGGAAGCTCCGACGCGCGACGCACGCGGCGCTCGGGCAACCGCCCTGACGGAACCACCACCTCCACGGCGCCGTAAGCGACGCGCAGCACGCGTCCGCCGCCGACGTCCAGGCGCCACGGCGTGTCGCGGGACAGAGCCCTCCGCGCCTCCTCCACACGCGCACCGTCCACGGCCGCCCCGGCCGCGGTGAGCAGCCTCGCCAGTGCGGCCCGCTGCAGGGCCGCCGGCGCGCGGATGAGGGCTTCTGCGCGCAGCGGGCCGTCGCCGAAGCGCACCCGCGCGAGCTCTTCCAGCGCCGCCTCACCGTCCCGTTGCAGGGCGGCGGTCCGGGCCAGACGGGCCGCGGCGCCCGGAGCGCGCGCCTCGAGCAGGGGCAGCACCTCCGCCCTGAGCCAGGCCCGCGTCCGGGAGCGGTCGGCGTTGCTGGCGTCCTGGCGGAACGCCGCGCCGCACGTGTCCAGGTAGGCGCGCAGCTGCGCGCGCGGGATCTCCAGCAGGGGCCTGACGACCCGGCCGCGCCGCGCCGGCATACCGCGCAGGAAGGCCGCGCCCCGCAGCAGCTGCAGCAGCACCGTCTCCGCCTGATCGTCCTGCGTGTGCGCCACGACCACCACGTCCGCCCCTTCGAGGCGGGCGGCCTCGGCCAGGAACGCGTAACGCAGCCTCCGGGCCGCGTCCTCCACGTTCCAGCGCCGCTTGCGGGCCACCGCAGCGACGTCGGCGCCGCCGGAGCGAAGCGGCACCTGGAGCGTCTCGCACAGCCGTCGAACGAAGTCGGCGTCGGCCCCGGAGTCCGCCCGCAGCCGGTGATCGAAGTGCGCCGCGCTCACCGGCACGCCGGCCGAGATCAGCACGTGCAGGGCGGCCACACTGTCGGGCCCCCCCGAGAGCCCCAGGAGCACGCGCTCGGCCTCGGGAGCCCATCTCCGCAAGCTGTCCGCCACCTGCTGCCGTAGCTCCACGTCACGCATTATCCCCCGCCCGAGCGCACGTATACTGCCGCATGACCGTAACGATCGTCGTGCTCGACTCCGTCGGCGTGGGGGCGCTGGCGGACGCGCGCCGCTTCGGGGACGAGGGCGCCCACACGCTCGACCACACCCTCGCCGCCGCCCCCACCGCCCTACCCAACCTCGCCCGCCTCGGCCTCGGCAACATCGAGGGGGTCGCCAGCCTGCGCCCGGCGGAACGCCCCCTGGCCAGTTACGGACGCCTCGCCGAGCGCAGCCTGGGCAAGGACACGACCACGGGCCACTGGGAGTTCATGGGCATCGTGCTGGAGCATCCGTTCAAGACCTTCGAGCGGTTCCCCGAGCGTGTCATGACGGCCTTCGACGCCGCCACCGGCCACGGCCACCTGGGGAACAGGCCGGCCTCGGGCACGGCCATCATCGAGGAGCTGGGCGCCCGCCACCTCGAGACCGGCGACCCGATCGTCTACACCAGCGCCGACAGCGTCTTCCAGGTAGCCGCTCACGTCGACGTCGTGCCGCTCGAGACGCTCTACGCGTGGTGCCGCGCGGCGAGGGACATCCTCGTCGGCGACGCCGCCGTGGCGCGCGTCATCGCCAGACCGTTCAGGGGCGCGCCGGGCCGCTTCGAGCGCCTCGGCGCCGACCGCCACGACTACTCGCTCGAGCCCCCCGAGCCCACCGTCCTCGACGCCCTTGTCGCCGCCGGCAAGGAGGTGGTCGGCATCGGCAAGATCCCCGACATCTACAGCCACCGCGGGCTCAGCTCGGAGGTGCGCACCGCCTCGAACCTCGACGGCGTGGACAAGACGCTGGAGGCGATGCGCCACCGCTCAGACGGACTGGTCTATACGAACCTGGTGGAGTTCGACTCCCTCTACGGCCACCGCCGCGACCCGCAAGGCTACGCCCGGGCCCTGGCGGAGGTGGACGCGCGCGTCCCGGAGCTGCTCGAGGCGACGGCGCCGGGCGACGTGCTGCTGTTCATCAGCGACCACGGCAACGACCCCACCTGGCACGGCAGCGACCACACACGCGAGCACGGGCTGCTGCTCGCCTACGCCGCAGGGCGACCCGGCGTCCCTCTCGGCACCAGGAGCAGCTTCGCCGACGTGGGCGCCACCGTCGGCGACCTCCTCAGCGTGCCCTGGGACGGCGCCGGGAGGAGCTTCGCGGCGCTCCTGCGCGGCTAGCCGCACACCTGCCCAACGAACGCGGCCGCCCACCGGGCGGCCGCCGAAGCCGGCAGGCGAGATCGCCTCGACCGGCTCGCGTTCGCGCTGTCCGTTACTCCTGGACCAGCTCGATGTACGCTTCCTGGGCGTTGTCGCCCCTCCGGTTGATCAGCCGGTAGATGCGCGTATAGCCGCCCTGGCGGTCCTGATAGGTCGGGGCGATCTCGTCCATCAGCTTGCGCTGGATGTCGCGGTCGTGGATCTCGCGCGAGATGAGGCGGCGGGCGTGGAGGTCCCCGCCGCGCGCGGTGGTGATGAGCTTCTCCACGTAGGGCTGGAGGCTCTTGGCCTTGGTCAGGGTGGTCTTGATGCGACCGTGCCTCAGCAGCGCCGTGGCCTGGCTGCGCGCCAGGGCGGTCCGGTGGCTGCTGGACCGGTTCAGCTTGTAACCGCGTTGCAGGTGACGCATACCTTACTCCTTGAGCTTCAGCCCGCGCGCCGCCAGGCGCTCCTTGATCTCTTCGAGCGACTTCTCGCCCACGCCGCCGACCTTCTTCAGGTCACGCTCCGAGAGCGCCAGCAGGGCGTTCACCGAGTCGATGCCTTCTTCCTGGAGCGAGTGGAGCACACGGCTCGAGAGCTCCAGGCTCTCCAGGCTCATGACGACCTGATCGGGTGCGGTCGCGACCTCCTCCACCGGCTTGGTGGGGATTGTCATGACCGGCACCTTCTCCTCACCGCCGTCGATGCCCTCGCCGGAGAACACGTTGAGCTGGTTGCGGAGGATGTCCACCGCCTGATCGAGGGCGTCGCGCGGGTCGGCGCTGCCGTCGGTCCATACGCGGATGACCAGCCGGTCGAGGTCGGTCTTCTGCCCCACGCGCGTGTCCTCCACGCGGTAGGCCACCCGGCGCACGGGCGTGAAGACGGCGTCGACCGGGATCGAGTTGATCCGGTCCTTGGTGCCGTGGATCTCCGCGGGGACGTAGCCCACGCCGCGCTCGACGCGCACCTCCATGACCAGGCGCCCGCCCTTGGTGAGCGTGGCCACGTGGAGCTCGGGGTTCATGAGCTCGGCGTTGGCGGGGACGTCGAACTGCGCCGCCGTCACCTCGCCGGGCTCCTCGGCGCGCAGCGTCAGCGTGACCGGGTCTTCGTCGTACAGCTTCACGACGAGATCCTTGAGGTTGAGGATGATCTGCATGACATCCTCTTTGACCCCGTCGATGGTCGAGAACTCGTGCAATACGTCCTCGATGTAGACGCTCGTCACCGCCGTGCCGGGGATCGACGACAGCAGGATGCGCCGCAGGGGATTCCCCAGCGTCACGCCGTAGCCGCGCGGCAGTGGCTCGACCACGAACTCGCCGTAGCGATCCGTCGTCTTGGACTTGAACTCTGGGATGATCTGCACCGTACGCTCCTTCGGCTTCGGGTCCGGCGACGGCTGGCGCGCGACGGCGCTCAGCGCGAGTAGTACTCGATGACCTGCAGCTCGTTCACGGGCACCGTCAGGTCCTCGCGTGCGGGACGGTGCAGGAACTTGCCTTTCAGGGTCTCGGCGTCGAACTCCAGCCAGGGACTGAGCTTGCCGCGGCGCCGCTCTTCGACGTTGCCGCGGACGTGGGCGTTCTTCTTGGCGGCGGATGCCACCTCGATCGCGTCTCCGGGCGACAGGCGGTAGGAGGGCACGTCGATGCGCTTGCCGTTCACCTCGATATGCCCATGCACCACGAACTGGCGCGCCTGGCGGCGGGTCGCGGCGATGCCGAGGCGGTACACCACGTTATCCAGACGCGACTCCAGCAACTGAAGCAGGTTGGTACCGGTGACGCCCGGCATGCGGTCGGCATCCTGGAAGTACTTGCGGAACTGCTTCTCCTGCAGACCGTAAATACGTTTCACCTTCTGCTTTTCGCGCAGCTGCAGACCGTAGTCGGATGCGCGGCCCGGG
>Ga0102953_1001994_pt1 | contig 12520 bp, 6 predicted proteins | sample SalPon2A_C_D2_MG_FD_78509 | JGI IMG/M metagenome (GOLD analysis project Ga0102953, IMG submission 78509) | Soil microbial communities from South San Francisco under conditions of wetland restoration - Salt Pond MetaG R2A_C_D2_MG | ecosystem: Environmental > Terrestrial > Soil > Wetlands | place... | reverse complement strand
TCCCGTCCCGGCTCGATGAACGTGTTTTCCATCAATTCAAAAACAAAACCGTAAATTCCGTAATTAGAACTCAGCGTGACTGCCAGGGCAATGCGCTGGATGTAACCTGCCTTATTGATCACCTGCAAAAACTCCGGTAAAATGTCCGGTGTATTGGGCCAAAAATTCGGTCGGAAAAATTCGCGGGCCTCTGTGTTTACCAACTGGGTGCAATACTTGGTAAGGTCGTACTTAGTATTACGCCAGGTAAAATACGTGTACGACTGCGTGAATCCCTGCTTGGCAAGGTTGTACATCACTTTAGGACGGGTAAATGCTTCGGCCAGGAAAATCACATCCGGGTGATCCTTCTTGATTTCACCAATAACCCAGCCCCAAAACTGAAATGATTTTGTATGAGGATTATCAACCCGGAAAATCTTCACCCCTTTCTCAATCCAAAACAGGAAGACACTTTTCAATTCTTCCCAAAGATTTTTCCAGTCTTCCGTTTCAAAATTCAACGGGTAAATGTCTTCGTACTTTTTAGGCGGATTTTCCGCATACTGTAAGGTACCGTCTGGTCGTTCCCGAAACCATTCAGGATGTTCCTTCACATACGGGTGATCAGGCGAACACTGAAAAGCAATGTCCAAAGCGATTTCAATTCCCTTTTCGTCGGCTTTTGCGATCAACTCCTGAAAATCGTCCATCGTGCCCAGCTCAGGATGAATGGCTTTATGTCCGCCATGCTTGCTACCAATAGCCCAGGGTGATCCGGGATCGCCAGGATCAGCTACCACGCTGTTATTTTTTCCTTTCCGGTTTTTCTCCCCGATTGGGTGTATTGGCGGAAGGTACAGAACATCGAATCCTAAATCTTCTACATAAGGCAAAAAATTAATCACATCTTTAAATGTTCCGTGCTGGCCCTTTTTGGGGTTCAATGAGCGTGGAAAAACTTCGTACCAACTGCTAAAATTAGCTTTTTGTCGCTCCACAATCACTTCAAATTTTGCATCAACGTGACTCACATGGTTTTTTAACGGGTATTTGACACCAATGCCGTATAGCTGTCCGCTGAGAATAGAGGCAATCTTCTGTTCCTGAAGCTTATCAGATGAGTTGAAGTTTTCAATTTCCCCCAATAGGTAGTCTTTCTCTTTATCAGGAATATCCGAATATTCATCAATGACATCCTGAATGATATTGGCGCCAACCTGCAGATCCACAGCATAATCAACATCGGCGTCAATTTTTTTCAGGATATCGCGGTGCCAGGTCTTAAAATGATCTACCCAGGCCTGCACACCGTAGAAATACGATCCGAGTTTGACCAGGCCAAATTTGGCTTTCCATCGGTCGTTCACCCGGTGCTTCATTTCAACAGTCTGCCACTCCTTTTCATCGTGGTAACGAAACAACACTTCAGCGCTAAGCACATCATGGCTGTCGCAAAAAATGTCGGCCGAAACCGTTATGTTGCCGTTTATCACTCGTTTGACCGGGAACTCCCCAGCATTTAACTGTGGTTTTATATTTTCTATTATTACGCGTTGTTGACCTTTCATAATTATTTGTTTGAATAAATTACCAGTGAATTTTTTTGCACTTTTAGTTCGGTTCCATTTTCCAATAAGCCGGGGCTCGTTTCTCCACTTCCATTCCATTTCTGATCTGCCGAATCCAGAATCTTCTTCATTTCCCCGTGCAGGTTCTGGGGAACCTTCGCAGTATTTGCTTCATCTTCAAAATTTATTACTGCAAATAGCCGGTGTTTTTCGTGCCAACGTTCCAGCAAAAATGATTTTCCATCATTTGAAATCTTCACTTGATCTTTATTGGTTCTATTCAATACCGGGTGAGTTTTTCGAAGATGAATCAATCGCCGGTAATAATCGAACATAGCCTTCTTTTCAGCACTGGATTCGATGTTCCATGAAAGCTTTGATTTTCCAAAAGCATTCGGAGAATCCGGTTCAATCGCGTCTTCAAAATCCGCGTAGAATTCTTTAAACTCCTGTTTCCGTCCTTCCCGCACTAAATGGTTGAGATGGGAATCGAGATGGCTCACGAAATAATAAAACGGATTTCGTTCACCATATTCTTCCCCCATGAACAACATCGGTACATTGGGTGTCAAGAACATTGTGCCAGCGACAACTTTGGCTGTTTCAAAATCCGTCAGCGAAATGAGACGGTCGCCATGCAAGCGGTTTCCAACCTGATCATGATTCTGATTAAAAATGATGAACTGTTCCCCTGGATTCCGGACCGTTGAATTTCCGTACGACTTTTTGCGAAATTCCGAATACTGCCCATCAAAAACGAAGGCTTCCTTCATAGCCTTTGAAAGTTGATCCGGCTCACCGAAATCGATGTAATAGCTTTTCCTTTCACCAGTTGTCAGCGTATGAATAACGTGATGAAAATCGTCTGACCACTGAGCATCAAGACCATATCCCCCTGAGGAAATTGGCGAAATATACCGAACATCATTCAGATGTGATTCTGCAATTAAATAATGATTCCGACCGGTTTGCTGGGATGCTTCAGCCAATTTTTCAGTCAGTTCCTGCATGATATGTTTTGCACTGAAATCGTAGATAGAATGGACAGCATCCAGCCGCAGCCCATCAATGTGAAAATCACGGCACCACATCAATGCATTTTGCACCACATAATTTCGAACGCCATCAGAATATTCGCCATCAAAATTGATGGGCTGCCCCCAGGGTGTAGAATATTTTTCCGAAAAGTAGTGGCCGAAATTCCCCACATAATTTCCTTCAGGTCCGAAATGATTGTAGACCACATCTAAAATAACTGCTATCCCTTTTTGGTGACAAGTATCCACCAGCTCCATCAACTTCCGGGCCCCACCATACGTATTCTGCACAGCAAAGGGATAGACACCATCGTATCCCCAGTTTCGATGCCCACTGAACTGGGCAACCGGCAAAATTTCAATGGCATTAATTCCCAACTCCTTTAAGTACTCCAACTTATTTTCAATGCCGGTAAAAGTTCCTTCTTCGGAAAACGTACCGGTATGTAACTCGTAGATAACCATGTCCTTAAAGGGAATACCTCCCCAGGTGTTATCGTTCCAATGATAATCATGCAAATCAATTACTTCCGACGCTTCATGCACTCCCTCTGGTTGCGACAGCGATGCCGGATCGGGAAAAGATTCAGCATTATTGATTTGATAACGATAGCGGGTTCCTTCGTGAATATTTTCAACGGACATATGCCAATATCCAAAGTCATGTTTTAGCATCGGGATTGGCTTATCCATTGCATCAACAAGCAAATTAACTTGCTGTGCCTTAGGCGACCACACACTAAACTCACAAGTTTTATCAGCCAAGAATACCGGAAAAATAGTTTTATCGATCATGTATTCTTCATTTATATTTTACGCCATTATTATCTGAACCCGATGTGGTTCCTATTGACAGACAAACTGAAAAACAACAGCCTGTTTCAAGTGTCCAAATCTCCAAAACTTTAATCGTATGCTAAATGGGTTCAGAGATTGTGCATGTGGCTCTGCTTGCAACTGCATCATAAAATCCGGTGAATGATTTTGTGCCTTGGCACAATTTTATCAGTTTCAAAAAATAGAATTAACAGAACCCGAATCCTCAATACATGAACAATATGGACAAATCATATACCAAGATTAAAAGGTACGATGGGAAAATACTACCCGGCAAACCTTATCCTTTAGGTGCCACTTACGATGGCAAAGGAGTCAACTTTACACTTTTCAGTGAAAATGCTACCGGAGTAAAACTTTGTCTTTTCAATCATCCCGATGATGAACACGAATGTTGCCAGATTGATATTACCGAAGTGAAGGATTATGTTTGGCATGTTTACTTACCTGGAATTAACCCCGGACAACTCTATGGATACCGGGTTTTTGGACGTTACCAGCCAAAAAAAGGCTTTCGATTCAATCCCCAAAAACTGTTGATCGATCCTTATACGAAGGCCATTTTCGGCCGGGTTGAAGTGAAAGACAGCATGTTTGACTATCATTTAAAAGAGGATGGGAAGAAGCAGGTTCTTACAAAAAACATAACCGATAGTGCTTCTGACATGAACAAATCGGTGGTGATTAACAACCGATTTGACTGGGAAGGCATTGAAAAGCCGGATATTCCTATGCATAATTCGATCATCTATGAACTCCATGTAAAAGGGTTCACTGCCCGTCATCCGGATATTCCAGTGGAAGAACGCGGCACTTACAAAGGATTAGCTAATCCAAAAATCATCAACTATTTCAAAGATCTGGGAGTCACAGCCATCGAGTTGATGCCTATTCACCATTTTACGCATAATAAGTTTTTAATCGACAAAGGGCTCTCCAATTACTGGGGATATAATTCCATCGGCTATTTCGCGCCTCATGCGGAGTATAGTGCATCGGGGCAAAATGGAGAGCAAGTCAATGAATTCAAGGAAATGGTGAAAGCTTACCACGAAGCCGGCATTGAAGTCATCCTTGACGTGGTGTATAATCACACCGCAGAAGGAAATCACCTTGGCCCAACACTCTCCTTTCGAGGGATCGATAATCATCATTTTTATCGACTGGAGCAGAAGAAGCCCATTTACTATACCGATTACACCGGCACAGGAAATACATTAAACATGCTGAGCAGCCGAACGTTGCAACTGGTTATGGACAGCCTGCGTTACTGGGCTACCGAAATGCAGGTCGATGGCTTCCGTTTTGATTTGGCCAGCACATTGGCGCGTGGTTTATACGATGTGGGCCGACTGTCGACTTTTTTGGATACCATCCACCAGGATCCAATCATCTCTCAACTGAAACTGATTGCCGAACCGTGGGATTTGGGCAAGGGCGGTTACCAGGTTGGTAATTTCCCGGTTTTGTGGTCCGAGTGGAATGGAAAATTCCGCGACTCGGTGCGAAAGTTTTGGCGTGGTGATGAAAGCCAGGTGAGCGAACTGGCCTATCGCCTAAGTGGTAGCAGTGACCTCTATGAAGATAATGGGAAACTCCCGTCATCCAGCATCAACTTTGTCACGGCTCATGATGGTTTTACCCTACATGATTTGGTGAGCTACAACCAAAAATACAACGAAGCCAATCAGGAAGAAAATCAGGACGGTGAGGATTACAACCTCAGTTGGAACAGTGGAGCTGAAGGCCCAACAGATGACCAAGAAATTATTAAACTGCGCGAAAAACGTAAACGAAATTTTCTATCGACTTTGCTATTAAGCCAAGGTGTTCCGATGATTAGCCACGGAGACGAGTACGGACGCACACAACATGGTAACAATAATGCTTACTGTCAGGATAATGAGATTGCCTGGATGGACTGGAACTGGAGCGAAAACCAAAAAAATCTCTACGAATTCACGAAAAAGATCATTGCCATTCGAAATGGAAGCTCCATACTACACCCACGCAAATATTTCAAAAACAGAAGCATACAAGGAAAAGGCATTCAGGATATCCGCTGGTTGAACACGGATGGTATTGATATGGGCCAGGAAGAATGGGAAACCAGTTTCATCCGTATCATGGGCATGCTCCTGAATGGTACCCTGATGAAAGAAATTGATGAATTCGGTGAAAACCTGAAGGAAGAAATCCTTTTAATTATTGTCAATAGTTACTGGGAACCTATGTCGTTCACCCTTCCACACGAAAGTTTGGATCCTGAATGGGAAGTTTTGGTTGATACCGACCATGTAAACGGTACTGAAAAATCCAAGTTTGTACAGAGCGTTTACGAAGTTCAGGCCCGATCGTTGGTATTGCTAAGAAATGTAAAGTAACAACAAAAGTATAGCCAGAGGAATTGAAATACAGAGTTGGTCAATTCCTGAAATTCGAATACCGTTTTTTCAGTCGTCCATGGCTTGTTATTTTGTCGTTTGGAACTTTATAACTTTTAAGCTTAAATTTATCGATAAGAAAAAAGAAGCAAGCTTATATAAATTTCCATGAACCGAATTTCCGTCATAATTCTAATATCTCTGATCTTTTTTACCACGTTTATGGGGTCGTGCAAAAAGGAAGATGATCAAGTTCCTCAGGATGCTTCCAAGTATTTTCCGCCAATAAATTCATCAGACTGGCAAACTGCTTCGCCTGAGACTTTGGGGTGGAATACAAGCAATTTAGATAGTCTGTACAACTATCTATCAGAAAATGGGACACGGGCATTTATTGTACTAAAGGATGGCAAGATTGTCTTTGAACACTACTGGGGAAAAACGATTATCAATATTGGTTCGTTCAACCAAAATTCGGTTTGGTACTGGGCCTCGGCAGGCAAAACAATCACGGCATTTTTGGTTGGAATCGCACAACAGGAAGGGCTGCTGAATATCAACAATAAAACGTCTGACTATTTAGGTGTAGGATGGACATTGATGGATCCTGAAAAAGAAGCTCTGATTTTAATCCGAAATCAACTAACGATGACAACCGGACTGGACTACCAGGTGTCAGACTTGGATTGTACCGAACCTTCTTGCTTAATATACAAGGCTGATGCCGGTACACAATGGTTTTACCACAATGCCCCTTATACCCTGTTAAAGGATGTCGTCAGCAATGCCAGCGGGATGAGCTACAACGCGTTCACCAACGAAAAGCTCGGCTCAAAAATTGGTATGACCGGTGAATGGAGAACCAATGGCAGCAACAATGTGTATTGGAGCACCGCCCGTGACATGGCCCGCTTCGGACTACTGATATTAAATCAGGGATCGTGGGATGGCAAGCAAATAATGACTGATAATGACTATTTTGAAGCCATGACTCACTCTTCGCAATCCCTGAATCCGTCTTATGGTTATCTGTGGTGGCTGAACGGGCAATCGTCCATCCGCTATCCCGGCTTGCCTATTTCTATAAAAGCAGAATTGGCTTCCAATGCGCCGAAAGACCTGATTGCAGGTGCTGGAAAAAACGGCCAGTTCGTAGATGTCGTTCCCTCGATGAATTTGGTGGTCATCCGAATGGGAGAAGCGCCTGACGGATCAGCTGTCCCGATTCAATTTCATAATGAAATGTGGAAACAGTTGATGCCGATTATAGCGAAAGAATAATTCCAAACTGACGTTCCACTCCTTTTCTTTGATCTGTCAAATACATCCAATCTTTTGTTATTTTTCTCAAATCGCCTGCATCAACAAGCCACTGTAACTATTATTTACTTAAATAAAATCATTGTTGTACGGCAAAAATTAATGGGAAATGGTAGACTTGCTGAATTTATTACGTTCCTACGAAACAATGAATACAAAGGGGTTACTTCTAATTCTACCCATATTCAGTTCCTGATGGAACGATTCCTCCAGGTATATAATACTGATGGAAAGCACATTGATAAATATTCTGGAAGTCCCGCCGGGACGAAATATTATTTTACCGGACACCAATGATTGGGGCTACACAAAACATTTGTGCCCAATGCAACTAACTTTGCATTGGCTAAAAAATACCTCCATTTAGAATGGAAATAATATAAAGAAAAAAGTCACAACCGTATATTCAATTCTGCCAGGCTAGCTGGTATCGATTTTGGGGATGATTCCAACAATATTGATGAACCGGTTTTTCATAAGGAAAGCTATTTATAGTCGATTTTAAATATGCTAAATGATACTGGATGATTAAAGTATAAAAAAGGCTGAATCGTACCATTTTTTGTTACTTTTGAATTTCCAAAGCCATTCATTAAGCAAATTCACCAAGCTCAGCGAACTTATCAGTTCATTCACACAGAAAATGGATATTGGGGTATTTAAATCGTGGAAAATACGGAGAACTGCCCAAATATTAACTTTAACTTTCTTTTAAAATCAAACAATAAAATACAGGTCATGAAAAATTTTAAAAAGTGGGTAATCATAATTGTTTTTCTTTTCGCTTCGTTATACCTACTAAGCTTGTTTTTTAACTATTACGGTGACTGGCTTTGGTTCAACAACATGAACTTTGGATCGGTATTTAGTACGATGATTATAGCTAAGGTCATTTGTTATACTTTTTTCTTCCTTGCCTTTATCCTGTTTTTTAGTCTTCACGTCCGCTTAGCCCGTAAAAGAGGAAGCCAAAGCAGGAAAAACCTTTCTTTCCAGGAGGACGATCCGCGACTAGTTATATTGCAGGTCTATCAGGGTAAAGCTGTCCCCTGGATTTGGGCCGTACTAATTTTGTTTCTTGGTAACTTTATGGGTTCATATGGCGTTGATCAATGGAATAATTTCCTGCAATTCATCCATGCTTCTTCGTTTGGTATTCAGGAGCCTATTTTTGGCAAAGATGCCGGGTTTTATGTATTTAAACTTCCTGTTTACCAGTTCATCACCAGTTGGTATCTGTTAATGGTGGGGCTGACTTTTGTCGCAATTCTAATTTCTTATTATCTTGACAACGCCGTTTCGCCAATTGGGAAAGGTTCTCAGGTTTCAAAACCCGTAAGAAGGCATTTACTTAGCCTGACCGGATTCTTCGTGCTAGGCATTTCGGCATCCTATTTCCTGAAACTTTATAATATTTTATATTCTTCCAGCGGAGCAGCTTACGGCCCGTCTTACGCAGATGTCCATGCTCAAATTCCGGCCTATTGGATTATTTTTATCCTTAGTATTGTCATCACCTTGCTTTTATTTTTATCCCCGGTTTTCAGGAAAAAGAAAATTATTTTGTATGCCGTTGGGGCGTGGTTATTGGTGTTGATTGGTTTTGTGTGGATTTATCCCAGCTTAATTGAACAGTACATTGTGAAGCCCAATGAACTGCAAAAAGAAACACCCTATATTCTGAATAATATAAAATTGACGCGGGAAGCTTATGGCTTGAATAAAATCAAGGTCAAACCTTTTCCTGTTGACGAAAAGATTACCTACAAGGACATTCAGGAAAATCGCAATACGGTAGAAAACATACGGTTATGGGACAGAAGACCTTTGATACAAACCTACAAGCAATTACAGGAAATTCGCCTCTATTACGATTTCAACAGCGTACAGGTTGATCGTTATCATTTTGACAAATATACTGAAGTAGCGTTGGCCGGAAGAGAGTTACCCGTTTCGCAAATTCCCGACCGGGCAAAAACTTGGGTAAACACACATTTAATCTTTACCCATGGTTACGGTGTAGTGATGAACCCCGTTAATGAGATATTGCCTAATGGCATGCCCAATTTAGTTGTTAAGGACATCCCCCCTACAACCACGGTACCCCTTAAGCTAAAACAAATGGGAATATACTATGGCGAAGAATCCAATCAGTTTGTTTTGGTAAACACAACAGCCAAAGAGTTTGATTACCCGAAGGGCGATGATAACGTTTATACCAGTTACACAGGGAAAGGTGGTGTCCGTATTTCCAGTTTGTTTAAGCGTCTCGTTTATGCCTGGAAATTTTCCGACACGAAGATTCTTTTTACCGGCTATCTGACCGACCAAAGCCGCATCATGTTCTACCGGAATATTAAACAGCGGGATAAAGCCATTGCACCGTTTCTTTCCTACGACAGCCAGCCTTATATGGTAGTCGGAGATGACGGACAACTCTACTGGATACACGATGCCTACACCACCACCAATATGTTTCCCTACTCAGAACCTATCACACAAAACCTGGGCGAACGGGGGTTCAACTACATCAATAATTCGGTTAAGGTGGTGATAAATGCATACAATGGCGATGTGTCCTATTATGTGATTAATCCCAAAGATCCGATTATTCAAACCTATCAGAAAATATATCCCAAACTTTTCAAACCCTTTAGTGACATGCCTAAGTTTTTGAAAGCCCATATCCGCTATCCCACCGATCTGTTCAACATACAAACACAAATGTACAATGTGTATCACATGACTGATCCGAAGGTATTCTACAACCAGGAAGATTATTGGGCAGTTCCCAATGAAAGCTATAATTATTCCCAAACAAAAATGTTCCCTTATTACATTATCATGCGTTTGCCCGAGACTCAAAAAGAAGAATATATCCTGATGTTACCACTGACACCTTCTAAAAAGGACAATATGATTGCATGGATGTGTGCCCGTTGTGACACGCCTAATTACGGCGATCTGATTGTTTATTCCCTTCCAAAAGATAAGCTTATCTATGGACCGATGCAGGTTGAAGCAAGGATTAATCAGCAGCCGGACATTTCTTCCGAACTCACCTTATGGGGACAGCAAGGATCCCAGGTTTTCAAAGGAAACCAGTTGATCATCCCAATAAAAAACTCCTTCCTTTATGTAGAACCTGTTTATTTGCAATCAGAACAGGGCAAAATTCCTGAATTGAAAAGGGTCATTGTTACTTATAATGATCAAATTGAGATGAAAAGAACGCTGGAAGAATGTCTTCAGGCGATTTTTAACACTTCCGGTTCGCAGGATACATTGTCAGTTCCGCAAGTAAAAGACATCGAAAATATTGTCAAGACTTCGCTTTCGGCCAAAGCCAGTGAAGCGCTTTCGCATTATAATAAAGCCACTGAGTATTTGAAACAAAATAACTGGGCTGGTTATGGAAAAGAGCTTGAAGAAATGAAGGCTGTTTTATCGAAAATGGCGCAAGGGAAAACAAATACAGCAACGGACGCACAACATTCGGATTCCAATTAGTCCGAATGTAATCCTACTTTTAAAGATAGGCCTTTTTGAACAGATTTTTCAGTATTCTCATCCACCACTGAAATGAGAATGCTGAACAATCTGTTGAAGTAGAATCAACTAATTCGAAGATCTTTTAGCTTGTTTTCCGATACCGCCAGATCGACAATCCCAAGAGGGTGACACCAATAATAATGAGCGAGAAAAACTCAGGCAGAAGATCTGAAAAACCAGAACCTTTGAGCACAACCATACGCATGATGCGCATGAAATAGTAAATTGGATTGATACGGTCAAGTGTCTGTGCCCAATGCGGCATACTTTCCACCGGCGTAAAAATACCTCCCATTAAAATGAAGAGCATCATAAAGAAGAAAGTAACAAACATCACTTGTTGCTGGGTTTCTGTAACTGTAGAAATAAATAAGCCCAAGCCAAGGACTCCAATTAAATAAAGAGCTGCAAAACCGAATAATAAAGGCAAACTCCCAACAATTGGCAGATTGAATACCACCCGTGCAATCACCAATCCAAAAGCTAAATCAAATAAAGCAATGACCAAAAATGGAACTAGTTTCCCTAAAATGAATTGGTACTTTTTAATGGGTGTCACATTCAATTGTTCAATGGTGCCGATTTCCTTTTCTTTCACCAAGTTCATACCCGACAAAAACATTCCGATAATGGTTACCAGAATAGACAAAATACCGGGCGCCATGTACCATTTATAGTCCAATTCCTTGTTGAACCAATAGCTGTCCTTCGCCTCAATTTGCATGGGAGGATTGAATTTGGGTATTCCTTTCCATTTAGCGATCACGTCCTTGTTAAAGCCTGAAAGAATCCCTTGCGTGTAGGAATATATCAGCGACGCTTTATTGGCATTAATCGCATTGATCAACAACTGAACCGAGGCTTTATCATCACGCACCAACGAACGTTCAAAATCCTGTGGAATAACCATTATAAAATCGCTACGGCCTTTCTTCAGACTATTCTCTGCATCCTGCTCATTGAATGAGGCGTCATAAATTCGGAAAAACGGAGAGGCTTCAAATTTGGCAATCAGTTCCCGCGACATTTCCGATAGATCTTTGTCCTGCACGTAAATATCCACTTTTTTTAGATCATAAGTAGCTGCAAATACTAAAATGAGCATTTGTACCAGGGGCAGCATAAAAATCATCGGCAACATGGTTTTGTTGCGAAAAATCTGGATGAATTCTTTTTGTAGAATGTATCGAATTGTGCGCATGTTGCTTAATTTGTTTCTCTTTATTAATTTATCCCAGCGTTCAAATTAAATTCACAGTCACAGTTTACAGTTGCAGTGTCCAGAGAACTGTTCGCAGCGACTGCGACTGTCAACTATTCCAATCTTGTCTTGAATTTCCTAACGGCAATGCCGGTGAAAATAACAGCCATGCCAATTAAAACCAGCGTCTCCTTCCAGACATAGAGTAGTCCGGTTCCTTTTAGCATAATGTTTTTCAGAATAATGATAAACCATTTGGGTGGCATAACATTCGAAAGAATCTGCAATGGAACAGGCATGTTTTCAATGGGAAAAATGAAACCTGAAAGCAAGATTGTTGGTAACATCAATGCGATCAAGGAGATAAACATAGCCACCATTTGATTTTTTGCTACCGTCGAAATTAAGATCCCCAGGCATAGCGCCATCAGAATAAACAAGATACTTTCAGCCATCAACAAAACCCAACTACCATTGATTGGAACTCCAAATACGAAATGTCCAATTCCTAAAATAACGATGGCGTTGATGATCGACAATCCCAGGTAGGGTGCTACTTTCCCTAGAATAATCTGTACGGGACGAAGCGGTGAAACCAATAGTATTTCCATGGTGCCCAATTCTTTCTCACGCGTGATG
>Ga0102953_1001993_pt1 | contig 12528 bp, 8 predicted proteins | sample SalPon2A_C_D2_MG_FD_78509 | JGI IMG/M metagenome (GOLD analysis project Ga0102953, IMG submission 78509) | Soil microbial communities from South San Francisco under conditions of wetland restoration - Salt Pond MetaG R2A_C_D2_MG | ecosystem: Environmental > Terrestrial > Soil > Wetlands | place... | reverse complement strand
TAACAGGCATGCTCAACCCAGATAATGTTTATGAGGAGAATGACTTCACCAGTAATTTTGAAATCCTGTTTGAGCAGACGCTGGGCATCTTCTTTTTTAATGGAAGTGATATTCAACCCACTCTTTACGGCGAAGAAAACAGGTATGCCGTTGTTGATGATCCCTACCGGCACCTGTTTGAAGTATCCTTGTTATTTCATTTGCTCGGGGGGCCTCAAAACCCTGAATTTAAACCCTATCTGGAAAAGAATCCCAAATATTTTGTGGTTGGCTTTGGCATGGGCATGGAAAGCATGAATGTAGCAACAGGCGGCACGTTGATCCAGGATATCCCGACCGAAATTTACGGCGTTGATGATCCGAATGCCATCGTACAATTGGACCGAGCCAAGCTGCACCGCAATTATTGGCAGGAGATTTTTGAAAACGACCAGATCATGCCGGTCAACTTTCATAAGCTGCGCCTGTCGAAAGATGGATTTTTTGAGAAGGATGTGAAATGGAAGGAAACAGTTTCGCCACCGGTATTGAGCGATCATCACCAGGCAATAGATAAACTGGCCGATTGCTGGGAAGTCACAGCCTGGTCGATGGATAAGAAGGTCATTGAAGGCATCCGGCACAAGAAATATCCGCATGTTTTTGGCGTTCAGTTTGAGCCCGAAGTCCCTGCCCTTTTTGAGCCCGGGAAAAAATACATCTTCTCCCCAGCTGATCAGCCACAAAGTTATTATGAGCGAACAGGTGAAGAGGGTGTGCGGTTCCTGAAAAAATTTTGGCGGCTGATTTCCAAATCAATTCAATAAATCCAGAACTGTCCATTCATTTATTAAATAACCTGAGTTCGGGCGGGCGAATTAGTGTCGTACCTTTATGCATAGGGGCGCGAAGAAAACAGTTGAAAGCTATTGAAGACTATAGAAAACAATTGTATTCGACGGTATCCAATTGTCTTCCATTGTTTTCAAAACGTTCGATTTCAGCTAACAAACTGAAACATTGGGCCTCTCATTTAAAGCTTATCCCGATCACACTTCAAATTCTTGAATCCGTTTCAAACTTCATATTCTGTTCATCCTGAAGACTCATTTTATTCTCCAAAAAATTCTATTTTTGCAGCTCAAATTTGAATTATGGGTTTTAAAGAAGAAATCAAACGCAGACGAACTTTTGGAATTGTGAGTCACCCGGATGCCGGGAAAACAACCTTGACGGAGAAACTTTTATTGTTTGGTGGTGCCATTCGAGTAGCCGGAGCCGTAAAAAGCAATAAAATCAAGAAAGGAGCAACTTCCGATTTCATGGAAATTGAGCGTCAGCGTGGTATTTCCGTTGCCACCTCGGTGATGGGCTTCGAGTATAACGACTACAAAATCAACATTCTTGATACGCCGGGTCACCAGGATTTTCAGGAAGATACGTTCCGCACACTGACAGCTGTTGACAGCGTGATCATTGTAATTGATGCGGCCAAAGGGGTTGAGCCACAAACCGAAAAGCTGATGAATGTATGCCGGATGCGTAAAACACCGGTCATTGTGTTTGTCAACAAATTGGACCGTCCATCACAGGACTCATTCGATTTGCTGGATGAAATTGAGAACCAGCTGAAAATACAAACCATTCCATTGAGTTGGCCGATCAACAGTGGCCCCGATTTTAAAGGCGTTTATAATATTTTCAATCGTAGTCTGAACCTCTTCAACGCCAATGTGCAGGAAATTGAAGAAGGTATTTCGTTTGAAGACATTAGCAAGCCAGAACTGGAAGAATATCTTGGCGAGGATGCCGATGTGCTACGTGAAGAACTTGAATTAGTGGAAGGTGTTTACCCTGAATTTGATCACGAAGAATACCTGAAGGGTAATCTGGCTCCCGTCTTTTTTGGTAGTGCCTTGTATAATTTTGGTGTTCAGGAGTTGCTTGACACCTTTGTCAAAATTGCTCCAACGCCCAAGCCAAGCACCACTGAAGAGCGCGTCATTGAACCGGACGAAAATAATTTCACAGGGTTCATTTTTAAAATTCATGCCAACATTGATCCGAATCACCGTAGCCGGATTGCATTTGTAAAAATCTGCTCAGGCAAATTTGAACGTAACAAAGTATACAAACACGTTCGAAGCGGCAAAAACTTGCGCATTTCCAGTCCTACTGCCTTTATGGCTTCTCAAAAAGAAATCGTGGAAGAAGCTTATCCCGGCGATATCATCGGTGTACCGGACAACGGAAGCTTGGTGATTGGAGACACCATTACCGAGGGGGAAGCAATTCATTTCAAGGGTTTGCCGAGCTTTTCACCTGAATTGTTCCGATACATCGAAAATGCTGACCCGATGAAATCCAAGCAGCTGTCCAAGGGTATTGATCAGCTCATGGATGAAGGTGTTGCCCAGTTGTTCACCAACCAGTTTAATAACCGGAAAATTATTGGAACGGTCGGCCAGCTACAGTTTGAGGTGATCGAATATCGATTGTTACACGAATACGGAGCCAAATGTCGTTTTGAAAATTTGCCGATGTACAAGGCCTGCTGGATCGAGTGCGACGCCCCGAATACATTGACCGAATTCAAAAAGCGGAAGCATCAGAAAATGGCTACTGACAAACGCGGCCGCGACGTTTTTATGGCTGACTCAGCTTTCATCCTGCAAATGGCCCAGGATGAATTCAAAGACATCAAGTTCCATTTCACCAGCGAATTCTAGGAAAAGTCGCAGTTCCCAATCGCAGTATTCAGTTTTGGATGATGTTTTGCCAGCAGCCTGTTACGAGTTGTCAGCAGCAATATTTAATTCCCCATTCCTTGTAATGAGGTAATATTTTCCTATTTTTAAAATGACCCAACAAAAAGAATATGGAAATTCTGAGTATTCATTTATTTGAAGGAAATCTTTTCTCTTACGTTGTTTTACCCTTGCTTATTTTCTTTGCGAGAATCAGCGATGTAACTGTTGGTACGTTGCGTATTGTGATGGTTTCCAAAGGGCAAAAACTCATTGCTCCGTTCCTTGGTTTTTTCGAAGTCATTATTTGGCTAGTCACCATGAGCAAAATCATTCAGAATATTGACAATTGGGTGGCCTACGTTGCCTATGGGGCAGGCTTTGCAACCGGCAACCTGGTTGGTCTGATGATTGAGGAAAAACTGGCTGTGGGAATTGTTCAGCTTCAAATTATCACCAGTAAAAGTGCCGAAAACCTGATTGCCAAGTTGAAAGCCAGCGGCTATGGCGTCACCTACCATGATGCCCAGGGAGCCAATGAAAAAGTGGCTGTTCTTTACACCATTATTAAACGTAACGAAATTACCAAGGTATTGGAGATCATGCGAACATACAATCCCAATGCATTTTACTCCATCGAAGATGTCAAATCGATTAGTAAAGGAGCCCCGGGGTTTATCAAACCCAGCCTTCGTTGGCGGAAAGGCAAATAGCCCGTTTCATCATCAAATTTCCACTATGAACCGATGTAAATCGCAGCATTAAGAATATGTAACCAAGCGCTCCGGATTCTCAAAAAAACCGCCTAAATAATATCAATTCTTAAATAAAATTCTGATCTTTGTCAGACTTTTAAAACTTCTCAAAAAAGGCAAAATCAAAATACCGAAAAATAAGTAAATATGTTTAAGATTCAGACCTTAAATAAGATTGATCCGATCGGGCTTAAAAATTTCCCGTCGGAACAATATGAAATCGCCAGCGAGTATAGCAATCCGGATGGTATTATCGTCCGCAGTATGAAAATGCACGATATGGAACTCCCATCGAATTTGAAAGCGATTGCCCGAGCTGGTGCAGGTGTTAATAATATTCCCATCGAAAAGTGTACAGACAAAGGAATTGTTGTCTTCAACACTCCGGGAGCCAATGCTCACGCAGTTAAAGAGCTGACCATTGCTGGTTTGTTAATGGCATCACGTGACATTGCCGGATCCATCGAGTGGGCTAAAACATTGATTGGCAAAGGCGACGAAGTTCCTGCTTTGATTGAAGCCGGAAAGAAAAATTTCGCCGGACAGGAAATTCGTGGTAAAACGTTGGCAGTGATTGGATTGGGTGCGATCGGTGTATTGGTTGCCAACGCAGCACAGGCACTGGGAATGAATGTATTGGGATACGACCCGTTCATTTCGGTAAAGCATGCGTGGAAACTGAGCCGTAACGTGAAACATGCTGAAGGCATGGAATCATTACTGGCCAACGCCGACTATGTAACGCTGCAAATTCCATTGAGCGCTGAAACCAAAAACTTCATCAACAAAGACAAATTCAAAATGATGAAGGATGGTGTTCGCCTGATGAACTTTGCCCGTGGCGGACTGGTTGATCACAAAGACTTGGCTGACGCGATTGCTTCCGGGAAAGTTGCCCGTTACATCACCGATTTCCCGGACGAAGAAACCCTGAAAATGGACAAGGTGATTTCCATTCCCCACCTGGGAGCATCAACGGCAGAATCAGAAACCAACTGTGCGGTGATGGCTGTTGACCAGGTTCGTGAATACCTGGAGAATGGAAACATCATCAACTCGGTGAACTTCCCTCCAGCAGAAATGGAACGCAATGGCGGAGCACGAATAGTGATTGCCAATAAAAATGTGCCCAACATGGTGAGCCAGATCTCAACATTGCTGGCAGGCGAAGGTTATAACATCGCCAATATGTTGAACCGCAATAAAGCAGAAATTGCCTATAACATTATTGATGTCGATCGTAAAGACGTTGATCCTTCCCTCGCAGACAAGTTTGCAGCTATCGAAGGTGTCATTACTGTTCGCATCATTCAATAATCTCATTTATACGATTTTGGATACCGGTTCATGTTAAGCTTTTTGCAAAGACGGGCCGGTATCTTTGTTTTTATTCGTCGCAATTTGCAAATAATTTTACTTTTGCAATCGATTGAAAATAATCACTAAAACTGAAAATAAATTCTGGCAAAAAAGTAAATCATGAGTGACAAATTAATTCAAAAAGCTGCAGACAATATTCGTATTCTTTCCGCTGCAATGGTTGAAAAAGCGAAGTCAGGACACCCCGGCGGTGCTATGGGTGGTGCTGATTTTGTTTCAGTATTATATTCTGAGTTCTTAAACTATGATCCTTCAGACATGGGTTGGGCAAACCGGGATCGTTTTTTCCTGGATCCGGGTCACATGTCTCCAATGTTATATTCTGTACTTTCACTCGCTGGAAAGTACAACATGGATGATTTGAAAAATTTCCGCCAATGGGGAAGTGTCACTCCGGGACACCCTGAAGTAGATGTTGAGCGTGGTGTTGAAAATACTTCCGGCCCACTTGGACAAGGACATACCATGGCTATTGGTGCCGCTATTGCTGAACGTTTTCTATCACAACGTTTTGGTGACTGGATGGAACACCGGACTTACACCTTTATTTCAGACGGTGGTATTCAGGAAGAAGTATCTCAGGGTGCTGGCCGTATTGCAGGCTTCCTGGGATTGAGCAACCTGACCATGTTTTATGATTCAAACGATATCCAGCTTTCTACTGAAACTGACAAAGTAACACACGAAGATACGGCTAAAAAATACGAAGCCTGGGGATGGCGTGTTGAAACCATCGAAGGAAACAATATTGAAGCCATCCGTGGAGCATTACACATTGCCCACGCGGAGAAAAACAGACCAACCCTGATCATCGGTAAAACAATCATGGGTAAAGGTGCATTGACTGATGATGGCAAGAATTTCGAACGTCAATGTTCAACACACGGACAGCCATTGGGCGCTGCCGGCGCTTCATTCGCAAAAACCATTGCGAACCTGGACGGTGACCCGGAAAACCCATTCCAGATTTTCCCTGAAGTTGAAGATTTCTTCAAAAATAGAGAACAAGAGTTGATTCAAGCAACTGCTGAAAAGAAAGCAAAGCAAGCGGAATGGGAAAAAGCAAATCCTGAATTGGCTGCTAAATTGAAAAAATTCTTCTCAGGTGAAGCTCCTGAATTTGATTTCAGCAAAATTGAACAAAAAGCAGGTGCAGCCACTCGTGGGGCCTCTTCAACCGTATTGGCTGCTTTCGCTGACGAAGTTGAAAACATGATTGTTTCATCAGCTGACTTATCAAACTCTGACAAAACAGATGGCTTCCTGAAAAAGACCACTGCATTCTCTAAAGGTGACTTCAGTGGCGCTTTCCTTCAAGCCGGTGTTTCTGAATTAACGATGGCTTGCTTGATGAATGGTATTGCCCTTCATGGTGGTGTGATTCCTGTTTGCGGAACATTTTTCGTATTCAGTGACTACATGAAGCCAGCTGTTCGTTTGGCTGCCTTAATGGAACTGCCTGTTAAATACGTTTGGACTCACGATGCGTTCCGCGTTGGCGAAGATGGTCCAACTCACCAGCCTGTTGAGCAGGAAGCTCAAATCCGACTGTTGGAAAAACTTCAAAACCACAAAGGTGAAAACTCCATGTTGGTGATTCGTCCTGCTGATTCAGAAGAAACAACCGTGGCTTGGAAATTGGCTGTTGAAAACACAAAAACGCCAACAGCATTGATTTTGTCACGTCAAAATATTGCGAACCTTCCAGCAGAAGATCGATACACAGAGGCTTTGAAATCAGACAGAGGAGCCTACATTGTAACTGATACAGATGGAACTCCTGATGTGATCCTTTTAGCCAGTGGCTCCGAAGTGAGCACCTTGGTTGCCGGAGCTGAATTATTGGAAAAAGATGGCGTTAAATGCCGCATCGTTTCTGTTCCTTCAGAAGGTTTGTTCCGCACTCAAAGCAAAGAATACCAGCAAGAAGTGTTACCTGCAGGCGTTCCTAAATTCGGTATGACTGCCGGTTTGCCAGTAACATTGGAAGGCTTGGTTGGCGCTGATGGAAAGGTATTCGGAATGCCATCATTCGGCTATTCTGCTCCATATACAGTTTTGGATGAAAAACTTGGTTTCAACGGACAAAATGTTTACAACCAGGTGAAAGAATTGCTAGGATAATAAGAATTAGCAACATCAAATAATTCAAAGGCCGGAAGTGATTCCGGCCTTTTTTATGCCTTGATGCTGGATGCTAGATATTGGATCTTGGGGTGCGGCGATTTCCAAATCGCCGATTAGTAAAACGCGAATTGGAATTCGCGTCACCCTGTTTTTTTGTAAAGCATCCCACCCGCGCATCGTCTTTTCTGCCAACTGCGACTGTTCACTCCTCTTTTACTTCTTCGCCACTTTCAGCCAGGCAGCAGCCATTAGTTGTGCGCCAGCCATGGTTGGGTGAACGCCATCAACGCTCCAATAATCGACTGGAGCTTTTTCGAGTGCTTTATTAAATACTTTTTGATACGGAACCCACAACGTTTCAAATTCCTCGGATATCTTTTTAGCCACTTGCTGGTAAGGTTCAAATTCGTCCATCCAGCCTTCACCGATCGCTTTTCCACCCGGTAGTGAAAACGGTTCACAAATCACCAGCTTGACATCTGGCAATGCTCTTTTCGTACGTTGGAGCAATTCACGATAGTCATGCTCATAAATATCGACCGTACCGTCGTAATTGCCGTTCCGTTTGTGCCAATAGTCATTCACACCGATCAAAATACTCAACACATCTGGTTTCAAATTCAGGCAATCCACATCCCAGCGATCCCGCAGTTGGTAAACTTTATTGCCGCTAATTCCTCGATTGTATATTTCCAATCGCTTTTCAGGCAATTTTTTCAGCAGTGTTGAAGCTGCCATCAGTGCGTAGCCATCACCAAACGAAGAGGCATCATTGGGCAATTGTTTGTCGCGGTTTCGTCCGGCATCGGTAATCGAATCGCCCTGGAACAAAACCGTTCCTTCTTTCGGGAAAATCGTAAACTTCTCCTTTTTCGTTTTTTCGTCCTTTTCTTCCGGAAAGGTAGCCGACAAAATCATCGGAATGCTGGCGATACCGGCTGTTTGCACCAGCGATCGCCTAAAAAATCTTCTTCTTGATAGTTTCATAGTCGTTTAGTCATATCATTAATAATGAATTGAACACGCTCGTCAATTGAAGCTTTGGGCAGCTCAATTAGTTGGTAGCCGAGTTCCAGATAAGTTTCACAAATATAGTTGTGAATCCGGCAAGCTTCCGCATAAGTTTCGTGCCGAATTTCATCCTGCTGATAAATTTCTTTCCAGGGAGGTGCAACATAAACAATCGGGGAATAGCGGTATTCACTCGCCTTTTCAATCAACATTTTCGGCCTATGAAAGCCCCGATAACGTGCAAACGCCAGTTGATCGGGAATGGCGCGATCTGCAAATGCAATTTCATCAGCGGTAACAGACTCATAAAATGCAACGCGATGGTTCAGCACTGCCTCTTGAAAAGCTTTGATATTTTTCCAGGGCAAAAGATCACCGCCAATGCGTTCCTGCTCCTCAATCAAATTACGAGCATACTCATCGCCTACCCCATAGCCTTCCTTTTTTAATCCATTGGCGACAGATGTCTTTCCAAATCCAGGCCCTCCTGTAATAATGATAATTGCTCTTTTCAACAAACAAAATGGTATTGTGCTGCCAAAATTAACGAATTGTACGCCAATAATGAAAAGCATTTCTATTTAACTTATTAGTGATATTTAGAACATTTATGAATTAGGCCGGTTAAGAATAATTTAACACCAAAAATACGCTTTTATTAGTGGGGATTTGAAAATTTTTATACTTTCGCCAGCTCAATCGTGTTCGCACACGGTTTTTTTTAAACCGTAACTCCGTGTACGAAAACGGTAAATTTCAACTTAACAAAAAAACGATATGAAACTCAACAGATCAACAATCACCAACGCTAACCAATACCCCACCCTGATCCTGCAATTTGGGGAAGGAAACTTCTTAAGAGCTTTCGCCGATTGGATGATTCAAAAAATGAATAACGAAATCGGGTTCAATGCAGGGATCGATGTCATTCAACCACTTTCAAACGGAATGGTCGATCTACTCAACGAGCAGGATGGTTTGTACAACGTTTACTTGAAGGGAATTAAAGACGGAAAACCAATTACCGAGTTTGAATTCATTCAGTGTATCAACAAAGGTATCAACCCATACACGGAATTTGATTCCTACAAAGAGTCAATCTTGAACCCGGATCTTCGTTTTGTAATTTCAAATACCACAGAGGCCGGTATCACCTATGATGAAAATGACACACTTAATATGCAGCCGCAAAACTCTTTCCCGGGAAAAGTAACGGCCTTATTGTATGAGCGTTTCAAAGCATTTGACGGAGCTGCCGATAAAGGACTGATCTTCTTCACTTGTGAATTGATTGACCGGAATGGTGATATGCTGAAAAAATATGTGTTGAAACATGCCAACATCTGGAACCTTGGTAGTGAATTCATCGATTGGCTGGAAACTGCCTGTGCATTCTGCAATACGTTGGTAGACCGTATCGTTCCGGGATTCCCGAAAGATGATATCAAAGACATTCAGGCTGAATTGGGCTACGAAGACAACCTGGTTGTTGTTGGTGAGTATTTTCACCTGTGGGTGATCGAAGGACCTGAGTGGGTGGCCAAAGAATTTCCGGCTGACAAAGCAGGATTGGAAGTAAAATTTGTAAAAGACATGACGCGCTTCCGGGAGCAAAAAGTTGCTGTACTGAATGGATGTCACACTGGAAGCTACGCCGTATCATACCTTTATGGCATTGAAACTGTTCGTGAAGCCTACGAAAGCCTTGAAGTTGGTAATTTCATGAAAGAAATGGTTTATGATGAAGTGCTTCCCGTACTGGATGGTACTGAAAAAGAACTGAAATCATTTGCCAACAAGATTTTGGAGCGTTTCTCAAATCCGTTCATCCGTCACTTGTGGCAAAGTATTGCATTGAATGCCATGTCAAAATGGGAAACCCGTAATTTACCATCGTTGCTGGGTTTTGTTGAAAAACACGACATGTTACCGCAAAAACTTGTTTTTTCAATGGCAGCAATGATTTCATACTTCAAAGGAAAAACTGAGGGGAATACATACAAGGTACAAGATGATCAATGGATTCTGGATTTTTACAAAGAAGCCTGGGATGCCTGCGACGGTCGCCCAATTTCAATCTACGAATTGGTTGAAAAAGTATTGAGTCTGGAAAAAGTTTGGAAACAAAACCTGAACGAAATCCCCAACCTCACAATGACTGTGAGCCACTACCTGTTTTTAATCACCCAGGTGGGCATGAAAAAAGCAGTAAAAGCAGTATTGAGTAAAAACAACCCATTGATGGAAATGACCATCGAAGGAAAAGCCAAGCAACAAGAAGAATCCGTTGTCTAAATATATAGTTAGAACCAGAAAATAAGTAATGACAGCAAATTTTATTAAAATCAATGTTCTTGACAATGTAGTGATTGCATTGAAAGATCTTACGCAGGGAGAAACTCTGGAAGTCGACAACCGAAAGATCACCCTTTCATCCGATGTGCCCAGTGGGCATAAAATTGCCGTAAGTCCGATTGCAGAAGGTGAAAATGTTGTAAAATATGGTGCCGCCATTGGCCATGCTACACAAAGCATCAATGCCGGTGAACACATCCACATTCACAACACCAAAACCAACTTGTCAGGAACCATCAATTATTCGTTTAATCAGAAGTTGAATGAGCTTGCTCATGAGAAAAGGGAGCAAACATTCAAGGGTTATCGCCGTGGGAATGGAGACGTGGGAATTCGCAATGAGCTGTGGATCGTGCCGACTGTTGGCTGTGTCAACGGACAAGCCGATCAAATTATCAACGAATTCAAAGCTGCCAATACTGCTGACGACATTGATCATGTCCAGGTCTTTCGTCACAGCTACGGTTGTTCGCAGCTGGGTGACGACCACGAAAATACCCAGAAAGCGCTGGCCAACCTGATTAAGCACCCGAATGCTGGTGGTGTATTGGTTTTAGGATTGGGCTGTGAAAACAACCAGATTGACCACCTGAAAAAATTTATCGGCGAGTACGATGAAAACCGGATTAAGTTTTTGGTGGCTCAAGAGGTTGAAGACGAAGTAGAGGAAGGGTTAAAGTTATTCCAGGAAATTTATGAAGTAATGCGCCATGACAAACGGGAGGACTGTCCGATTTCAACATTGAAAATCGGATTGAAATGTGGTGGTTCCGACGGTCTGTCCGGGATCACCGCTAATCCTCTTGTTGGAGCATTCTCAGATTATTTGATTGCTCAGGGAGGCACAACTGTTTTAACAGAAGTTCCGGAAATGTTTGGTGCAGAGACCCTGTTGATGGAGCGTGCTGAAAACAAAGCAGTTTTCGACAAAACCGTCAGCCTGATCAATAATTTCAAAGAATACTATTTGAAACATGATCTGCCGGTTTATGAAAATCCATCCCCGGGAAACAAAAAAGGTGGTATCACAACCCTGGAAGACAAATCGCTGGGATGTACCCAAAAAGGTGGAACAGCAACAGTAGTAGACGTACTATCGTATGCCGAGTCTATCAAAAAGAAAGGGTTGAACCTGTTGTCAGCACCGGGGAATGATTTGGTTGCTGCATCTGCATTGGGCTTCAGTGGTTGCCAGTTGGTATTGTTCACCACCGGGCGTGGTACACCGTTTGGCAGCTTTGTGCCAACCATGAAAATTGCCACCAACACGGCTCTTTCTCAAAAGAAAAGCAACTGGATTGACTTTAATGCCGGAAAATTAGTGGAAGATACAAGCATGGAAGATCTTGTGAACGAACTGCTTAACGAAATTGTTACCATTGCAGAAGGTAAAAAACTAAAGCATGAATTAAGTGGGTTCAAAGAAATTGCTATCTTTAAAACCGGAATTACACTGTAAAAATGACCGGTAAAACGGTATAAAGATATCCCCTTGATGAGGGGTAGTTAGTAGTAATTGAGTAGTAGTAAAAAGCCCCCGGGGAGCCGGGGGCTTTTGTTATTTAATGGCTAATGGATAACTAGTCATTAGATAATTGGTCATTGGATAATTCGTAGCAGCGAACAAAAAGCAATCATCATTAACTTCATTCCGGGCATCGACCCGGAATCTCTATTGAAATATAGAGGATGTTCTGTTTCCAGTCTGTGAATTCTTAAAAAGATTCCTACATGCGTAGGAATGACTGCCAGAACAAGGACCGTTCAATTCCTTTTTCCAATCTCACTCTCCTACTTTCTCAGCCTCATTACTGTATACTGTGACTAGCCCGTTGCCAACAATTTATCAGCCATGGCATTGGCCAGCTCAATACATTTCTCTAAATTGTCAGTTTTGAGAGCGCCTTTTTCCTCAATGGGATCGCCAACCATATCCCATTTGATTTTCTCGGCAAACTTCATCAGGTTTTTCACCCCACCACCATTCCAGGCATAGTTACCAAACACGCCCAGGTAGTGATCCTTGATACCCATATGCTCGATGGTCGTAATCAGGTTTTGTACATTGGGGAACATGGCATTGTTGTAGGCGCAACTTCCAACGATAAATCCCTTGTATCTAAAAATGTCATTGATGATGTACGAAGCATGTGTTTTGGATGAATCATACACTC
>Ga0102953_1001992_pt1 | contig 12530 bp, 7 predicted proteins | sample SalPon2A_C_D2_MG_FD_78509 | JGI IMG/M metagenome (GOLD analysis project Ga0102953, IMG submission 78509) | Soil microbial communities from South San Francisco under conditions of wetland restoration - Salt Pond MetaG R2A_C_D2_MG | ecosystem: Environmental > Terrestrial > Soil > Wetlands | place... | reverse complement strand
TATTTTTAACCTTAAATTTTGAATAAAATGACGAAAGTATTAATTGCAACAGAGAAACCATTCGCATCGGCCGCGGTTGCTCAAATGAGTGAAATTTTTGAAAAAGCAGGCTACGAGGTACATTTACTTGAAAGCTACACTTCTAAAACAGAACTGCTCAAAGCAGTTGCAGATTCCCAAGCTCTTATTATTCGAAGTGATCGCGTAGATCAGGAAGTGATTGAAGCAGCAACCCAGTTGAAAATTATTGTTCGTGCAGGCGCCGGCTACGACAATGTAGATACCAACTTTGCCAAAGAAAAAGGCATTTGCGTGATGAATACGCCCGGACAAAACTCAAACGCTGTGGCTGAGCTGGCGATTGGTCTGGCATTGTTTGGCATTCGTGAATTTTTTAATGGAAAACCAGGAGGCGAGCTACGTGGGCGCACTTTGGGATTGCATGGCTACGGATACGTTGCCCGAAATGTTCATCGAATTGCCCGTGGTTTCGGTATGCAGGTGAAAGTGTATACACGCTACAGCAAGGGACAAGCGGCATCACAAGGCCTCGAAGTCACCAAATCATTGGAAGAGTTATACGCTACTTCTGACATTATTTCGATCCATGTGCCTGCCCTGGGCGAACACATAAAATCCGTGAGTACGGAAATACTGAAGCATTTAAAAAAGAACGCTATCCTGATCAACACGGCCCGCAAAGAAGTGATCAATGAAGATGACCTTTGCCGGTTTATGAGTGAGCGGACCGATGTAAAATTTTTGTCAGACATTGCGCCGGATTGCGCCAAACAATTCGAAAAGGATTTTGTTGATCGATGCTATTTCACACCCAAGAAAATAGGAGCACAAACAGCTGAGGCAAACATCAATGCGGGAGTGGCAGCTGCAGATCAAATTGTTGCATTCATGGAAGAAGGAGACGATACATTCCGGGTAAACAAATGAGGTACTTGATGATTGATTCTCGATTCTGGGTGCTTGATACACTGTGTTGGGATCGTCATCGCAGTACGTTGCCAATTGATATAAAATCGTCAAAACTGACTTTTTGCAGTTTATTCGTGTTCGTCTGAATTATCAATTGTAAATTCGCCGGTATTTTGATGAAATCGATCCTAATTATTTAAAGAAATAAACTAAAAATGGCTGTAATAAAACCTTTTAAAGGACTTCGTCCTCCTCAGAAAATTATTGAAGACTTAGCTTGTCTTCCTTATGATGTAATGAACTCGGAAGAAGCCGCGCAGATGGCTGATGGAAAAGCAAACTCATTGCTGCATATTACGCGTGCCGAGATTGACTGTCCACCGGGAACGGATATACATTCGGAAGAAGTTTATAATAAGTCAGTTGATAATTTTAAAAAGTTTCAGCAAGAAGGTTGGCTGGTTCAGGACGAAGATGCCAAATACTACATCTATGCTCAAACCATGAATGGGTGTACCCAACATGGTATTGTTGGTGCCGCAGCTTGTGATGATTACCACAACGGTATCATTAAAAAACATGAGTTGACACGACCCGACAAAGAAGAAGACCGTATGATCTTGACCCGTTATCTGGACGCCAACATTGAGCCGGTTTTCTTTTCGTACAAAGCCGTTCCGGAAATTGACGCCATCGTTGAATCGGTGGTGAAAAATAAACAAGCCGATTACGACTTTGTCGCTGAAGATGGATTTGGTCATCATTTCTGGGCGATTAATGATGCTGAGTTGAATCAGGAAATTGAAAAGCTGTTCGATTCCAAAGTTCCGGCAACTTACGTTGCCGACGGTCACCACCGGACGGCTGCTGCTGCCCGCATCGGGTTGGAGAAAAAAGCGCAGAATCCGAATCACACCGGCAACGAATCATATAACTATTTCATGGCTGTTCATTTCCCGGATAATCAATTACGGATTATCGATTACAACCGCGTAGTGAAAGATTTGAATGGTTTGTCAACGGACGATTTTCTGTCTAAATTATCAGCGGGTTTCGAACTTAAAAAAATGGGTGCTGAAATTTACAAGCCAACTCAATTACACGAGATGAGTATGTACCTGGAAGGCGAATGGTATAAACTGAACGCCAAAGAGGGAACGTATGATGATTCTGATCCGATTGGTGTGTTGGATGTCACCATCCTTTCCAATCAATTGTTGGCGCCGATTCTGGATATTCAAGATTTACGAACTTCAAAACGAATCGATTTTGTAGGCGGAATCAGGGGGTTGGGCGAACTGAAAAAACGAGTTGATAGCGGTGAGATGAAAGTGGCCTTTGCACTGTACCCGGTATCGATGCAACAATTGATTGATATTGCGGACAGTGGCAATATCATGCCGCCAAAAACAACCTGGTTTGAACCGAAGCTGCGCTCGGGTTTGGTTATTCATAAGTTAAGTTAACAGAAAATTGCACATAAGATCAACCCGGTCAATGCACAATTTGATCGGGTTTTTTTAGTATGTCGGGCATGGTAATAGTCATGTGAGGTGGAAGTCCTTGTGCGCGCCGAGTTTAAAGAAAGCGTTAGCGAATGGCAAGGGTGTTGTAGGCAACTACAAATCTGAAAGAAGCCATTAGCAAAATTGAAGTATTGACGAACAGAAATCTGATATAAGGCTTATTTGGTGGGGCAACCGAGCTATAGATTGGGAACGCCCAAAAATCAACCGTAAAACCATAAAGTAAATCAGGCAATACGCAATGAAAGATTACGACCTTATTCCGAGAGGTCTCAACACCTGTTGCAACAGCGACACACCGAGCGGTAACAAACGGCTAAAGGTCAAAATAGAGGTAAGATTGAGAAGTCAGCAGAAGTCCTGGTAGCCGTGTTTGGGGAACACAAGGCGAAGGACTGAATTAGTTAATATAAGGATCAGTCAGTAAGAACTTTTATTTATGGAGCATCGGCAAGTAACAGCATATCAGCAAGATTTGTTCGTTGAACAAAAGCAGAATGCTATTTGCCTGTCAGCGCCATGTAAGGACGTACACCAGGCAAAAGCAGGACAGGCGAGGCAAATAAATAAAGCGGGACAACGAGGACGAGCCTTAACGGAAAATTTGATGACAACAGTTTGTTCATCACACAACCTAAAACAAGCCTACAAGCAGGTAAAAAGGAACAAAGGTGTAGCAGGAATAGACCAAATGCCAACAGGAAAGTTTGCAGATCGTTTTATTGAAAAGGGCGATTTTTTACAAATGACTTGCAGCGAGGAAACTATCAACCACAAGGGGTTAAGCAGGTTGAAATACCCAAACCCAAAGGAGGAATACGTAAGCTTGGTATCCCTACAGTAACAGATAGGATAATCCAGCAAGCAATTGCCCAAGTGTTAAGTCCGATTTACGAGCGAGAATTTTCAAACCAGAGTTATGGTTTCCGCCCCAGGCGCAATGCCCACATGGCATTGCAAAAGGCAAGCGAATACGTATCAGAGGGAAGAGACGTTGTTGTTGATATGGATATGAAAAGCTTTTTCGATGAAGTAAACCACGACCGTTTGCTGTACTAATTGTCGACAAAAGTAGAGGACAGGATTCTACTTCGATTGAAAAAGAAGTATCTGCGAAGTGGTATTTTATCAGGAGGCTTAATGTCACAACGCTTAAAAGGAACACCGCAAGGTAGCCCCGATCACCCTTATTATCGAATATTGTATTAGACGAATTAGATAAGGAACTTGAAAACAGAGGTCATTGTTTTGTTCGCTATGCTAATGCTTTCAGCATTTATGTACGAAGTCATAAAGCAGGCGAAAGAGTAAAGGAATCCATCAGTGAGTTTATTACCAACAAGCTAAAGCTTAAAGTGAATGAAGAAAAGAGCGTGGTTTGTGAGGTTTATAAAACATCACTACTGGGTCCACCATTTTAAAGAGTGGTGATTTAATCATTTCTAAAGCCAACGTAGCACACTTCAAGACTTCCATTCAGAAGATTACAAAACGTAAAAGAGGAGTAAGCTTCGAGCAGGTTATTTCCGAATTAAGCCCAAAGCTTCGAGGTTGGTTTGAATATTTCAAACACACTAAAAGCAAAACGTTATTTCGAGATTTAGATGCCTGGATTCGAAGGAAACTACGATGTTTTAGAATAAAGCAAACAAAACGAGCGATAGGTTTAGTACGCTTCCTAAAGAAGCACGGTGTTGTCACCTATCAGTCTTGGATAATCGCTTTATCAGGTGTGGGATGGTGGCGCAAGTCGGCAGCTCCACAAATGCATCAAGCAATGGGAAACGAATGGTTTAGAGAACAAAATTTATTTAATTTGTCATTAAATTACGAGAAGTTAAACTATTAACTGAATTCGCCACGTGCGAGAGCATGTGTGGTGGTGTCGTTAGTTTGTACTCAGAGGAATTCAATGATAAAATTAATCGTGATCGATACCTTTGAGAAAAAGCTCCATCTGCTGCGCTAACTTTGCGGTGGTGTTAGATAAAATCTAACTCTCATATTAAGGACAGCAGATTTATTGAGTAAAAGCCAGAGAGTATTTAGGGCAGAACCCATTATCACGATGTTAGCCATTCAATGCGGAGCATAAATCAAAATGTTTATGCGAGTATATGAGAGGGCGAGGGAGTAATCCCTCTACCTACTCGATTGTCGCTCGATTAATGCATTGATTGAAGGGGATTCTATCATGTTGAATAATAATTTTCTCCCTGTTTTTTCTATTACTTTTTTTTCATAACTTGTATGAAGAATTTTTCACTATTCGTGTTGTATCCTAATTCTACAAAATTGCGGGGATACAACATTAAGTGATTAAAATTTATACAAAATGACGATTCGTTGGGCATCGCGGGCGAGGTATGTAGCCATATCTTTTCTGATCGGGAGCTTTGTGTTGTTACTGTTTCTTAATGGATATCAGTCTTTAGCCACCTATGTTGATACCTATTTGCTGGGGATTTCAATAAGTCTATTGCTTGGAGGTGGATGTGGTATTTTAGTTGGTATTTTATTATACAGGAACAACCTCCAAAGTAGTAAATTAAAAGAAAGCGAGAAGAAACTTCAAACCTTAATTGATCTATCCTCGGACGGGATTTACATTGAAAATGAGCAAGGCGAGATTGTGGACTGTAACATCAAAGGACACAAGATGTTCGGTTATTCAAAAGAAGAAATGCTTCAATTATCAATTTTAGACCTTGTTCCTACGGAACTCAGACAATTTTTGTCGCAGATTGCTCTTGAAGAAGAGAAAAAAAGTCTTGTTTTTCAAAGTCGTGAAAATGTTAAAAGGGACGGAACAATTTTCCCGACTGAAGTAACCCTGAAATATATTGATTTGGAAGATCAACGCCATTTGATTCTTTACGTAAAGGATCAAACGGAAAAGGCGAGGTTAGAGGTAGAGTTAGAGAGAAGTGAAATCAAATTGAAAGATTTGAATGAAACAAGGGAAAAGTTCCAGACAATTATTGCAGATGAAATAAAAAACCAGTTTAGTAACATTCAGGACTATTACGGGCTTGTGAAGGAAAATGTTGATCAACTGAACCGAAAAGCCATTAAGGAATATACGGATCAGATTTATTCAGCAGCTGGGCAAACAAACGAAGTCTTCGAAAATTTGCTCGACTGGGCAATGTCTCAGAATAATGGAGCTTCAACAGAAGCTATAACCCCAAATGAAATTGTTCAGCGGGTTTTTGTAATGCTTTCAGATGTCGGGAAAAAGAAGAATTCTTTCCTTTCCGATTTGTTAATCAAAAATTATAATCAAACCAGGAAATTAAAGGACAGTGAGCGGAATCTGCGAACATTGATTGATCTTTCGTTGGATGGTATTTTCATCGAAAATGAGCGAGGCGATATTTTGGATTGCAATGTCAGTGGACAAAAGATGTTTGGATACACCAAAGAAGAGTTGTTAAAACTTTCGATAAAAGATCTTGTTCCTTCTGAATTAAGTCGGGAACTACCTGAAATTATTTCGAAAGAAATGACAACAAGCGATTCATACATGGAGTATGAAAACATCAAAAAGGATGGAACTGTTTTCCCAACAGAAATCAATACGAAATTCATCAAGCTAAATGGCAAGCGCCGTATAATTGCATACGTTAAAGATAATACTGGAAAAAGAGAGGTGGAAGAAGCTTTGAAGGAAAGCGAAGTCAACTTAAAAATATCGAATGAAACGAAAGATAAGCTAATTCGCATTATTGCCCATGATTTAAAAAATCAATTTAATGGTATCCTTGGATACAGCGAATTGATTAAAGAAAATTTGGATCAAATTGAAGAAGATGTTTTGCAGAGATATATCGAACAGATCTATTATGCGGCGGATCAAACAAATAATTTGCTGAATAATTTACTTGATTGGGCAACCTTGCAGAAAAAAGGTGCATCATTCGACCCAAAAAAATTGAATCTACATGACATTGTCCAATACGTTTTTGAAAACGTTGCAGGATTGGGTAACGGGAAAAATACCCATCTTTCAAATCGTGTTTCTGATAAGCTGATGGTAACTGCTGATCTAAACATGCTTCGTACGATACTAAGAAACCTGATCTATAATGCAATCAAGTTTTCACCAAATGGCGGAGATATTGATGTTTACGCTATTTCCAATCAGAAAGAGCAATATGTGACCGTAAGAGTAAAAGATGAAGGCAAAGGGATTTCTTCGGAAAAATTAAGTGAGCTGTTTGACAATTTTGATAAAAACGGTTCCGCAAAATTTGGAACAGATACTGGTAGTGGTCTTGGATTGGTTGTGTGCAAAGAATTTGTTGAAAAGCATCAGGGAAAGATATGGGCAGAAAGTGAAGAAGGGAAAGGGGCTACATTCTTTGTACAGCTTCCGGCTGTATCAGAAAAGACCATTGCTCGTTAAATTCTTATAGAGATAGTAAAAACATTAAGATGAACAAATAAAAAATCCCGCTCGGAAGGCAGGATTTTTTATTTTAGTTCTTGTACCTTATTATTAATATTCACCCCAATGTTTAATGCTAATATCTTCAGGTGCATATTTGCAGAAAGCGCTAATGAATGCACTCGCCACACGGGCATTGGTAATCAATGGCACGTTGTAGTCAATGGAGTTTCGGCGGATTTTGTATCCGTTGCTCAACTCGCGTTTCGTGTAATTCTTCGGAATATTGACAACCAAATCAATTTTCTTGTTACTCAAATATTCAATGGTGTTTGGCTGTTGATCCAGCTCGTCCGGCCAGTGAAGCATGGTTGATTCTACCCCATTCTCGCGAAGGAACCGGTGTGTCCCTTCTGTTGCAAAAATATTATAGCCTTTGCTGACCAACAGACGGGCGCTGTTCAGCATTTCCAGTTTTGAGCGTGCCGGACCTGATGAAATCAATACGTTCTTCTTTGGAATAGTGTATCCCACAGAAAGCATCGATTTCAGGATGGCTTCACCGAAATTCTCACCAATGCAGGCAACCTCTCCGGTTGATGCCATGTCAACGCCCAATACCGGGTCAGCGTTCAGCAAGCGATGGAACGAGAACTGTGGCGCTTTTACACCTACATAATCCAATTCGAAAAGTGATTTATCCGGCTTCTGGTAAGGCACACCCATCATTACTTGCGTGGCAATTTCAATCAGGTTGATCTTCATGACTTTAGAAACGAATGGGAAGCTACGTGAAGCACGCAGGTTACATTCGATCACCTTGATGTCGTTGTCTTTGGCCAGGAACTGCATGTTGAAGGGCCCGGAAATTTCCAGCGCTTTGGCGATCTGTCGCGATATTTTCTTGACGCGACGAATGGTTTCCACATACAATTTCTGTGGTGGGAAAACGATGGTTGCATCACCCGAGTGCACCCCGGCGAACTCTACGTGTTCCGAAATGGCGTAGGCAACAACTTCACCTTTGTCGGCCACGGCATCAATCTCAATCTCCTTGGCTTGCTCAATAAATTCGGAAACCACAACGGGATGTTCTTTCGAAACATCAGCTGCAAGTTGCAGAAAATGCTCCAGTTCATCTTTGTTGGAAACCACATTCATAGCCGCCCCCGACAACACGTATGAAGGACGAATCAGTACCGGGAAGCCAACTTCATCTACAAAGTTGTAGATGTCATCGATGCTGGTCAGCTCGTTCCAACGTGGCTGATCAACTTTCAGGTCGTCGAGTAGGGAGCTGAATTTTTTGCGGTCCTCGGCGTTGTCAATTTTTTGAGCGGTAGTTCCAAGGATGGGAACATTCTGACTGTCTAATTTTATTGCCAGATTATTTGGAATCTGTCCACCTACGGAAAGAATGACCCCTTTCGGCTGTTCAAGGTCAACGACGTCCAATACCCGTTCGAAAGTCAACTCGTCAAAAAACAGTCGGTCACAAGTATCGTAGTCGGTACTCACCGTTTCCGGGTTGTAGTTGATCATCACCGAGCGGTATTTTTCCTTGCGGATAGTATTGATGGCGTTCACCGAACACCAGTCGAACTCCACTGAACTCCCGATCCGGTATGCGCCTGAGCCCAGCACAATAATCGATTTATTGTCTTTCGGGAATTCAATGTCATTTTCAGTACCGTTATAGGTCATGTACAAGTAGTTGGTCTGTGCCGGATATTCACCTGCGAGGGTGTCAATCTGCTTCACAACCGGTACAATATTTCGTGATTTACGATGCTGACGAACTTCAATCAGCTTGGCATTCATTTCATTGTTGGCTGATTTCAAAACCAAACGGGCAATCTGGAAGTCCGAGAAACCGGCTTTCTTGGAAGCAAGCAACAATTCATCATCCAAATCATTCAAACTATTTACAGTTTGAAGATCTTCTTTCAGCTTATAAATTTTGTGCAATTTGTGCAGGAACCAACGATCGATTCTGGTCATCTGATGAATTTGATCGATGGTATAGCCTTTGTCGAAGGCCGCTGCAATAGCAAAGATTCGACGGTCAGTTGGATTGACCAATTCTTCGTCAATCTGCTCAATGGTAATTTCTTCTTTGTTGGCGACAAAGCCGTGCATGCCCAATCCGATCATTCGGATACCTTTTTGCATCGCCTCTTCAAAACTTCGACCGATGGCCATGATTTCACCAACCGATTTCATGCTACTTCCAATGTTTTTGGAAACGCCGCTGAACTTGTTGAGGTCCCAACGTGGAATCTTACAAACGATGTAATCAAGAGCCGGCTCGAAACAGGCAGTGGTTACTTTGGTCACGGCGTTGCTTAGCTCGTGCAGACCATATCCCAAACCAAGTTTTGCGGCTACAAATGCCAACGGATACCCCGTTGCTTTGGATGCCAGTGCCGATGAACGCGACAGACGAGCATTCACCTCAATAACCCGGTAATCTTCGGAATAAGGATCGAGTGCAAACTGAACGTTACATTCTCCAATCACACCAATGTGGCGGATAATTTTGATGGATATCGCACGAAGCTTATGGTATTCTTTATTTGATAAAGTTTGCGAAGGTGCAACAACAATACTCTCACCGGTGTGAATCCCCAGCGGATCGAAGTTTTCCATGTTACAAACTGTGATACAGTTGTCGTACTGGTCACGCACCACTTCGTATTCCACCTCTTTCCAGCCTTTGAGCGATTCCTCTACCAGAATTTGGGGTGAGTAGGAGAAAGCGCTTCCAGCCAGCTTTTCAAGCTCTGCTTCGTTTTTACAGAATCCACTTCCAAGTCCACCCAGCGTGTAAGCTGCGCGAATAATGATTGGGAAGCCCAATTTGGATGCTGCCGCTTTGGCTTCCTGCATATTGACACATGCCAGGCTTCGTGGCGTTTTTACTTCAATTTCTCCAAGAATGCCCGCAAAAATCTGGCGGTCTTCAGTATTAATAATGGATTGAACTGGCGTTCCAACCACTTCCAGGTTATACTTTTCAAGGATACCTTGGCGGAACAAATCAACACCGCAGTTCAGCGCAGTCTGTCCACCAAAAGCCAACAAAATTCCCTCTGGTTTTTCTTTTTTAATGACTTGTTCAACAAAGAAAGCCGTTACCGGAAGAAAGTACACCTTGTCGGCAATCTCCTGCGAAGTTTGGATGGTCGCAATGTTTGGGTTAATCAATACAGTTTCTACACCTTCTTCCTTAAGTGCTTTGAGCGCTTGTGATCCGGAGTAGTCAAATTCACCGGCTTCACCAATTTTAAGAGCTCCTGAGCCCAGGACGATGGCTTTTTTAATCTTTTTATTTATCTGGTTACTCATTGTAATGCGTGTTTTTGATTAGGCTTTCTTCTTAAATTCAACAATATTCTGGATAAAGTCATCAAATAAATATTCGGAATCAACAGGGCCGCTGGAAGCTTCCGGGTGGAACTGTGTTGAGAAGAAAGGTTTTGTTTTATGACGAATTCCTTCGTTGGTTTTATCATTGACATTCACAAAAAGGGCCTCCCAATCATTGGGCAATGATTCTGGTTCAACCGCAAAACCATGGTTTTGTGATGTGATGAAACAGCGATCGGTACCGGTAAGCAATACCGGCTGGTTATGACTGCGATGTCCGTATTTCAGTTTGAAGGTATCCGCACCTGCAGCACGCGCTAAAAGCTGGTTGCCAAGGCAAATTCCCATAATCGGTTTTTCGGTATCCATGGCCTTTTTGATGTTGTCAACCGTTTGTTTACACATCGCAGGATCTCCGGGGCCGTTTGAAATAAATACACCATCGTATTCTTCCTGTGATAAGTCATAATCCCAGGGCACGCGGATCACAGTCGCATTACGGTCGAGCAAACAACGGATGATGTTATTTTTAACGCCACAGTCTATCAATACTACTTTGTGTTCGCCGTCGCCATACACTTCTTTTTGGGTGATGCTGGCAACCTTGACCAGGTTTTCCTTATTGGGATCGTAAAAGTCAACCAGGTCATCTTCAAATTCAATCTTTCCGAGCATCGATCCTTTTTCGCGCAAAATTTTGGTAAGAGCGCGGGTATCGATATCATACAACCCCGGAACTTTGGACTCGATCAACCAATCACCCAGGCTTTTCATCGCGTTCCAGTGACTATACTCTTCAGAATAATCTGAAATAATCAATCCGCTGATATGCACTTTATGAGACTCGTAGTGCGCGTGAATCCCCTTGTTTTTGGCATCGGTGGGCACCCCGTAATTACCAATCATAGGATATGTTGAGACTAAAATCTGACCGGTATATGAAGGATCTGTTAAACTTTCTGGATATCCAGTCATGGCGGTGTAAAAAACCACCTCTCCTGCAATGGATTTATCATATCCGAAAGATTTTCCCTCGAACCGGGTTCCATCTTCTAAAACCAAACTGACTTTTTTTGCTTTTGTCATTGTTACAATCGCTTATAGATTAAAAAAAATGCGTCTGGCTACTGGAAGTAGGGCAAACGCATTGTGCTTATTTCGTTTAAATAATGTCTTTTCTTCACCGTCATATTTTTGCTACTAAAACAACGTTCTTTGTGACAAATTGTTTCTGCTTGAACGAATCGGATACAAAAATAGAAAATATTCTGGAATAAATATTTGAATTCTACAAAAAATGCATAATTTTGCAGGGATATTGCATATATATACAAAATGAAGAATCGGACTAAAAGACAATTAGCAGTTAAGAAAATCATTGCTAATCAGGAGATTAGTGGCCAGGAAGAGCTTCTTGGTAAATTGAAGGAAGAAGGTTTTGATTTAACACAGGCTACTTTGTCGCGCGATTTAAAAATATTAAAGGTCGCAAAAGTACCACATTCAAATAAAGGATATGTATATGTTATTCCGGAAGGAGTGAGCGTGGAACCGCAACACGAAAATACACGTGTTAGTTTTTTAGTTGATGGTTTTCGCGATTTACGGTTTTCGGGCAATTTAGCGGTATTGAGAACCCGGCCGGGATACGCCAGTAGTATTGCAGCTGTTTTAGACAATGCTGACCCCTATGAAATTTTAGGAAGCATCGCCGGAGACGATACCATTTTATTAGTGATGAGGGAAGGCGTGACACCGAGCGATTTGATAAATAGCTTGATTTTGATCATGCCGAAGTTGGAAGATAAGCTTGGATAGGACGAAATGAAAAAAATTGAAGACATCAAAGTGGTTGCAGCTAATGTTGCCCATTTAAAATATGTATCCCAGATTAATGATACCATTGATTTGGCCTCGAAAGAACGGGGAACAGGTATTGCTCGTCGGTCAGATGAGTACATTACCAAGAAAATCATGGAAGGGAAAGCAATTGTTGCTTTGGACGGAGGAGATTTTGCTGGCTTTTGTTACATCGAATCGTGGGGGCACAACCGTTTTGTGGCCAACTCGGGGTTGATTGTTGATAAGTCGTATCGCGGACTTGGGCTGGCTCGTGAGATTAAGAGAAAAGCTTTCGAACTTTCTCGTGAGCGTTTTCCGGATGCGAAAATCTTTGGATTGACGACTGGTTTGGCGGTGATGAAAATCAACCATGAACTGGGATATCGTCCGGTGACATTTTCAGAATTGACGGATGATGAGGATTTCTGGAAAGGTTGTCAAAGTTGCGTGAACTACGATATTCTGCAGCGCAC
>Ga0102953_1001991_pt1 | contig 12534 bp, 8 predicted proteins | sample SalPon2A_C_D2_MG_FD_78509 | JGI IMG/M metagenome (GOLD analysis project Ga0102953, IMG submission 78509) | Soil microbial communities from South San Francisco under conditions of wetland restoration - Salt Pond MetaG R2A_C_D2_MG | ecosystem: Environmental > Terrestrial > Soil > Wetlands | place... | reverse complement strand
GGCATAGCCAGCACCTTCGAAGGCTGGATCGGAAGTTTCATCATGAAGGCTTTCGATATCTGCATCGGCGGTACCGGTTTAAGCTATCAATCCGCCAAAGCTGAAGGTTTCGATGCCGACTATGTTATCTCCGCCCAATCCGACCGAGCCCATTTTTTCCCGGACCAGAGCGTAATTCCGTTACAGATGGTCTTCGACCGGAAAAGCCGCAGAGTATTGGGAGTCCAAGGCTTTGGCCCCATGGGCGACGGAATCCTGGCCAGGATCGATGCGGCGGCCGGACTCATTGTCAAAGGGGGCGTTATCGACGATTTTTCAAAACTGGAGATGGCTTACGCCCCACCCTTCGCCACCGCCCTTGACGCCCTGAACGCCACCGCCAACATCGCCGACAACAAAGCCTCTGGCAGGCTTCACACGGTAAGCATAGAAGACTTCATGATCTGGATGGAAGGATCGACTGACCAGCCCGATTGGCAGGTCCTTGATATCCGACACCCGGCCGAAACCGGAGCTTTCACCGAAAAGTTCGGCGATAAATGGCTTGCTATTCCTTATTCTGAAATCCGCAGCCGCTATCGAGAAATCCCGGCGAACAAAATCATGATTATCATCTGCGATGCCGGCACCCGCTCCTATGAGGTCCAGCGCATCCTCGACCATCACGGCTTGGAAAGCCTAGTCCTAGGCGGCGGATTCAACTGCATCAGGAGAATCGGCGCCGATTGGTGGCCGACCTGATCGCCGGATTACCATTATCTTTCACTGAAATATTCTTTGGAGAATAAATGGCCTGGGGTAATGGTAAAAAAACGCTCTTCCGTCTGATGGCCGTCGCTCTGATATTTTGTCATCCGGGCACGGCTGGGGCGGAAAGGCTGAACATCAATACGGCAACAGCCGATCAACTCACCTCATTACCATATATAGGCACTATTCGAGCGCGGATCATCATCGATTGCCGAAAAAGCCATGGGCCATTCAACGATTTAAACGATCTCCTGGCCTGCCAAGGGATCGGACCAGATACCTTGAAGGCAATGCGAGCCGACATCGAAGTCGCCGAAGGATCGAACCGACCACCAGCTCCTCTCTCAAATGCAGACCCTGCTGGAGAAAAAGCCAAACAACTCCAAAGCGCCACAGGCAACATCTTGCTACTGGCCAACAAAGATTACCTCCCTGCCCTGCTCGACAAAATCAGAAACGCCCAAAAAAGCATCGACCTTTCAATGTTTGTCTTCAAGACAACAAAATCAACCAGGGACCGGCCGAGCATGATCATTGCGGAACTTAAGGCCGTAGCACAATGGGGAGTGAAGGTTCGGGTCTTTCTGGAAGAATCGCGCTTCGACGAAAACCTGAACGACACCAACCGCAAAACCGCGGAAGAGCTAAGGAAACAAAAGGGTATTGAAGTGATATTCGACTCGCCCAATATCACAACCCACACCAAAATAGCGGTTATCGACCACCGCTATTCCTTCATCGGCAGCCATAATTTCACTAATTCGGCCTTGGGATACAACAACGAACTATCTTTGATGGTTGACGACCGCAAGCTGGCCCGAGAGGTAACCGAATACCTGGACTCCATTATAGGCAACCGCCCCCAATAGAACCGGATATTTACCAAGTAAGTAATCAGTCGAGTCCAATTGCCTTATCGACCAAATCCTCCGCGACCTGATCGGTAACAATCACTTTGCCGATCTCAGTCGGCAGCACGAAGAAAGGCCGACCGCCAACGGTCTTTTTGTCGGTCTTCAGATAATCCTTAATCCGCCGACGGTCATATCCGGGCGGAATCTTGTCAGGTAAACCGTAAGCAACAATCAACTCCCTAACTAGCTCGGCCGCTTCCTTGGCCATTAACCCCTTACCCACAGCCAGTTCATCGGCAGCCACCATACCGATCGCAACCGCCAGCCCATGAGCCAACTCATATCCGGATGCAGCCTCGACCGCATGTCCTATAGTGTGGCCGTAGTTAAGAATACGCCTTAAATCAGACTCGCGCTCATCCGCCGCCACGACCTCGGCTTTTATGGTGCAGCAGCGGGAAATCACCTGCTCCACCACCGGCAACTCCAAAGCCAGAATTGCCTCACGTTTTTCGATCAGGAAGTTAAAGAAATCAACATCCCGGATCACTCCATATTTGATGACTTCGGCAAGGCCGTTCTGCAATTCCTCTGAAGGCAAGGTTCTCAAAACAAGGGAATCAATATATACACACTTGGGTTGATAGAAGGCCCCAACCAGATTCTTTCCTTCGGGTATATCAACGCCAGTCTTACCCCCCACAGAACTGTCCACCTGGGCCAAAAGGGTGGTGGGTACCTGGATGAAAGGAACCCCACGCATATAGGCCGAGGCCAAAAAACCAGTTATATCGCCGGACACCCCGCCGCCTAAGGCAACCAAACCGTCTCTACGATCGACACCAAGCCGGGCAAGACAACTGGCCAGTTCTGCCACTGTGGCAAGGTGTTTCTGGGCTTCGCCCCTTGGGAAAGTGATCAGATCATAATCAAGGCCCGCTGCCCTCAACGATTTACCTAGCTGCATCCCATATAAATCGGCCACATAATCATCAGCCACAACGACATAGCGCTTGGCAAAATTTCTACCGGCAAGATCAGCTCCGATTTTATCCAATAGCCCTTCTTGGATGAAAATCGGATATGCCCTGTTACCCAAACCAACTGTAATTTCCCGCATCAAATCACCTTGTGTATCGTGCATAACAGATTTAATATCTGCCCAGTATATCCTGAAAGCAATAGTTTGCAAGAAGCTTGACATCGCCTGTGAAACTGACGCACAATGAAATTGTAAAATCGCTAACTGTTTTCAGGAGGGAAACAAAGTGACATCGAAAAAAGGACTGAAAGATTTCGATGAAAACCTCAAAAAAGCCGGCGCCGCAATCGGGCAACTCCTGGCCAGATCCCAGGCCAAGCTCGAAAAAACAGGCAAACAGGCCCTGAAAACAACGGAGATGCTGGTCGGCGCCATCACCTTGAAAAGTGAACGGCCGACAGAGGAGATTACCGAAAAAACCCCAGAACCCACAATCGACGTAGAGGAGCGAAACGAAAACATGTCCAAACAAAGACTCAGACCCATCAATAATAAGCCGATCGCGGAATCCATAAGAATTCTCGGCGATGACATAGTTGACTACCTGACCGACAACGGCAAAACAACTGCCGCAGAACTACTGATGGTCATGGAGAAGCGGCGCCGCAATCTGGCGATGATTTTCGGCGCCCTAGGCTGGTTGGTTGCGGAGAAAAAAATACACGTTACCAGGAACGGTCAGAATATCTCCCTGAAATAACCAGCTGATTCTCAGAGCCCCCCTTACTTCTTAACTCAAAAAAAAAGGAGATGCCGAATTTACGGCATCTCCTTTAACACGTGCAAATACTCAAATAATCGCTTTGACGATTATTTCATCACTTCACCGGAAGCAGCGCCCTGCATCTTGACCTCTACTTTCTCGGTCAGACCGGCATAGTACTCGCGAAGGATAACCAGAACTTCCTCGCGACCGAAATGATCAACAACCTCAGCACCCTCGGAAAGGGCCTTACGCAGCTTGGTTCCGGACAGGATAACGCGGTCTTCCTTGCCGTGCGGACAGGTCCGCAGGGAAGCCATGCCATCGCATTTATGGCAATAGAAGGTCCAGTCGATCTTCAGAGGCTGGCACTGCAGATCTTTAGAGGTGTCACCGGTAGAGGGAACCTTATCGAAGATGGTCTGGGCTTCGAACAGACCGTAGAAGTCACCAACACCGGCATGATCACGACCGATGATCATCTTGCTGATACCGTAATTTTGACGGAAAGTTGCATGGAGCAGGCCTTCACGGGGACCGGCGTAACGCATATCAAGCGGGTAACCGCCCTGAATGACGTTGTCTTTAACAAAGTAATTCTCAACCAGGCAATCGATCGCTTTAACACGAACGTTGGCCGGAATATCACCGGGCTTCAGGTTGCCGATCAGGGAATGGATCAAAACACCGTCACAAACCTCAATGGCGATTTTGGCCAGGAACTCATGGGAGCGATGCATGGGATTACGCAGCTGCAGGGCAGCAACATCAGACCACCCACGCTCTTCGAACATGGCGCGGGTTTCGGCCGGGGTAAGATAAACACCCTTGTACTCGGCCGGGTACTCGCCCTCGGAGAGAACTTTTACAGGACCGGCGATATTAATCTCTTTCTGGGCCATAACCATCTGGACGCCGGGATGATCTTCCATAGCGATCTTCCAGAACACGTCATCGGCGGACTCTTCGCCCTCACCCTTGAAGACTTTTTCGCATTCCCACTTTTTGTTTTCCTCGGTCATTTCAAACTTCTCGTTGACCTGCATGGTTGCGTAGGTAACTCCGTCTTTAACCAGGGCTATTTCCTGACCTTCGCTGATATCGGCAGCGTCGGCGGCGGAAATATCGAGAGTGATCGGTACAGGCCAGAAGGTGCCGTCTGCCATCTGAAAATTATCACAAACGCCTTTCCAGTCGGCTTTGCCCATGAAACCGTTCAGAGGGCTGAAACCACCGATGCCCATCATGATGAGGTCGCCCTTGGCACGGGCACTGATCTCGATCTGCTTGAGTCCGGCAGCTTTCTCTTTTTCAGCTTCCAGGTCATTGCCATGCAGCAGGCAACAAACCAGACCCTTTCCGCCATGCGGATCTACTAATTTCGACATGTTAAAGTCTCCTTGTTGAATTTATTATAAAATGAATAGAGCTTCAGAAAATGAAAGTATAACCTTATAAAGATGGCAACGGGAATTGTCAAGCAAAAACTATGTTGCTTTTGAGCCGGAAGTTAACCAGTTAAACGCTTTGCCTCAATGAAAATCCAGACCGCAAAAAAAATCCTGCTCCGATCAATTCAAGCTATTAGCTGCCCCTGATATTTCTCAACAATAGTATGCCCGGATATCCTTCTACCAGTCATTTTGGAAATCACCTTGATGATTGCCGTGACAAAAAATCGTAGACTGCCGGAAAGAAATTTTATTCTAACGGGACCTACTCAAACAAACCCCACCGAATCTGACATTAAATTCCCGGGCTAACCTTCCGGGCAATTCGCCTGGTCAACTTTACTACGACCGAACAACCTGACTGCTATGATACCTACTTCGTAAAGGATTACCAGCGGCCCTGCCATCAGAACCTGATTAACCACGTCGGGTGTCGGGGTAAGAACCGCGGCAATTATGAAGGAAATCAGAATCGCATATTTCCGATTACGTCTGAGGAAAGAGGAATCAACCACCCCGAGCCGGGCCAGAAAAACCATAAAAATCGGCAATTCAAAAACAAGGCCAAAGGCGATCAACAATCGAATACTGAGAGAAAAGTACTCATTTACCGCAGGCATGGCGCTAAGATATTCATTGGAATACCCGATCAAAAAACGAAAAGCCGGGGGAAAAACGAGCTCATAACCAAAAAAAGCGCCGCCCAGGAAACAGAAGGAAGAAAGCAGTACAAAAGGAAACAAGGCTTTCTTTTCATGATGATACAGCCCGGGAGCGACAAAACGCCAGATCTGGGCAAATATCACCGGACTTGCCAACAGGACACCTCCGACCAGAGCTAATTTAAGATAAAAAAAAAGGCCTCCTGGTAAGAAGTAAAAATCAGGGAGGATTTATCCGGCAAGACATCTAATAGCGGTTTAAGAAACCATTGCCCGATGTCCCGGATAAAATAATATGAAACGCAAAAACCGGCCCCTACCGCAACCAAAGAGACGATTAAACAGCTACGCAATTCGGCCAGATGCTCGGTCAGTGGTTGTTGTTCAAAACCTTCCATTGGTATCCCTTTCGACCCTTTTTGTTGAAATACAACCGGAAATACCAAAGCCTCTTCGACGAAATCATTCTACAGCCAACTTTTTATTTCGACAACCAGGATAAATAACGGCCTTGCCGACAGACCTTTCTCTGCTACTGTTGCCGGCTTAACTTCCAGAGAGGTGATATCCGTTTGATCCTTTCGGCAGGGAGAGAGTCCCAAAAAATCTTCAGCCCACCGGAGAAATCGCCCAGGTCTGAAATTCCATCAGGAGACAAAATTTTATCGCATCTTACATCCCAAAAGTCCTGAGGGATTTTCTCGACGATCTTCGCCTGGTCGTCAATAGCGGCAACCGTCTGAAAATTCCCAGCCAATCCGCCCATCTCCCATAAGATGGCACATGCGAGATCGAAGAATCCCTGCCCGTCTCCGACCCTTCCACCTTGCCGGTCAACGGCAAAGGCCTCCCCCACGAGCAGGGAAACATCCAGAGAAGAAATGGTTTCGGGGTCAAGACTCTCGGCATACTGGGCCACCCCCTTATAGGTAACCGCCATGACCAGTTTTTTAAAGGGGATCCGGAATGGTTTAAGCAAATAAAAACCTTCCTTAAGGCCGGCAGTCGGCATAACTAATTCCTTACCGTCCAACAAGGAATTGACGCGTGCCTGACGTAGAAGCAGCGAAGGGTCAAGGTATATCCGTTTGCAATGTTTATAATCCCGCAAACGTCTAAGGTTCTCAGCCAATCGTCCTTGCAGTGTAATAATTCGTTCCTTTGGCAAGGGGCGGCACACCACTCTCCATTCTTCTTTATTCAAGACTCCACCGTCAAGGAAGCGCACAACTGCATTGATGATTGAAAGAGGGGATAAATCGCCAAGAAAACTCCGCAACACTGCCATACCGGCAGTTCAAAGCCGGACCGAATCGTATAAAACTCATGAAACTTTTCGATTTGGGAAAACCCAGAAAGTTGAAGATGACAAGCGACAATTCAGGTTCAATTTACTGCTGCGGTAGTTATACCCAAGTTCCTCTTCTTGGCAAAACCGTATTCGACCAAATGCTTGACGTCATCCCACATGGTTTCGCTACCCATAACCGCCACGGTAAGTTCGTCATCGCCCCGCTTGAATTTGCCGACATAGGTCTGCCGGGCCGCTCTGGTATAACCTGTCTTCCCGCCTTCAGCCCCATCAATCTGCCACAAGGCCCGATTGTGATTCCGCAGGACCTTGCCGTAACCGGTCTTAACCTTGGTCAAAGCCACCCGACTCGCAAATTCTTCATTATCCATGGCCCGGTTGAATAGTACCGCCAAATCACGGGCGGTCGTCTTTTGCCCGCGAGCGGTAAGGCCGGAGGCGGTTTTGCAAGTGGTATTCTTTGCTCCCCAAGCCATCGCCTTGTGGGTCATCAACTTGGCAAAGACCCTCTCCGATCCGGCTATTTTTTCGGCCAGAGCGACACTGGCATCATTGGCCGAAGAAAGCAAAACAGCATTGATCATATCGCCAGCCATATATGACTTACCACTACGCAGGTATATTTTCGACCTCGGCATGCCGGCAGCGCGACGGCTGGCCACAATCCGATCCTCGTCATCCAGGGACTGAATCGCAATCAAACCGGTCACAATCTTGATAGTGCTGGCCGGCTGAGCGGCCTTATCGGGTGAATGAGCATAAATCACGTCCCCGGTGTCTGCATCCATTACAATTGCACTTCGTGAAGTCAGGATCTTACGCAGCTGGCTGTCCGTCGGCAGAAAAGCTTCGACATCATCGGGACGACGCTTGAATTGCTGGGCGGACGAAAGATCTACGACGGGAGGACTATATACTTTTTCGGTAACTTTATGATCTTCTGAACCGGGCTGAAATTTGTGAGTTGTTACTAAATTAAGAATCGGCTTGCGAATGCTTCTGGCCTCAGCATTCGTAACAAAAACTGTCACCGCCAATAGGATTGCCACTGCAGCGAATGCGATGGAAAATATTCTTTCAAGCACCTTCATAGTAAATACCCTGAAGTAGCATTTCATGATGAAGTTAACCATTGCAGATTATCACTCCACCATGACGAAATTGATAAGTTATTGAACTTGTTTAATTAAAGCCTATCAAAGGTATAAAGGGGGGATCAATAAAAATCAAGAAAATTATCAAATAAATTCACACGTAACTAACTGAAGATATTAGATTAAAACTGCCGAAAACCATCAAAACACACCTTATATTGTGTAATGAATTTTTGAAAACACCCATATAAGCACCCATAATATTATGTCAAAAACTTCGGATCAGCCTCAAGAAACCGTGCCGAATCAAGCAAACAACCACTTCCCCCTTATTTTTGGCGAAGCGATTTTCCTCGTTTCAGGATTCGTCCGTTTCCCTCCTGAACCAGAACGCCCAGATCATAAGGTCATAACCGCAAATTGCCCAACGTTATCGTCAGGGGATTGAGTGTTATAAAAATGGATCCTGAGAACAGAGAAAAAGTTTAGGCAAGGGCGGAGCAGATTGTTCCGCCAGCTACTGCTAATTAGACCAACCCTCGAATGGTATAACAATCACCGGTAGTATCAGTTGATATTGATAAAGCTGTCAGACAAAGCCTTGGCTTGGCAGCAAGAGACACTTGGATTTTTCAAGAATTCAACTCCGGCATAATCGGCTGGACACGACCTTCCAAGCCGATTTTCTGGTCTGTTTTCAGCTCCTGAAGCATCACCGGATCAAAACTCTCGATATGTTTTTCGATAATATCCAGGTTCTGCTTGATTTTATCGATTAATCTTACCTCAGGATACTTGATCGTTATATCATAGAGAAGCTGCCAGGACTCACGAAGGAACTCCCGTTTCCGTCCATCATTGTCTTCCTTGCGGGCCTTGACGAAAAGAGTGGCCGATTTACGCCTCATCTCAACCGAGGCGGCCTCGGCAGCCTTCTGGATATTGGCCCGTGCCGGCACATCATACTCGGTATTCAACAATCCCTTGAATGTCTCTATAGCTTCATCGTATTTCTTGGAATCCAACAACTCTACCGCCTTATCCCATTGTGCCGAAAGGGTTTGCTCCGGAATAGCCCGCTGCTTCCGGCGATATTTCATCTCCGTCTGCAAAAGATTGTCCATTGAGCGTTGGACCATGCCGTGAACCGGTACGGGAAGATCCTCGGACAGCATTTGCTCCAGAAAGGCTCTGGCCTGTGTATAATCGTTGTTGGCCATTAAAACGTCGACCTCATCCAGACGACCCGAAACCCACTCTCTGATCGAATCCTCAAGCTGCACCAACATCTGCCTGGCCCGGTCCGTCAAAGGGCTCTCTCGGAAATCCTCCTCCATTCTCTCAACCAATTTACCCATACCTTGGGGAATATGCCTACCGTCAAAAGAGATATATCCTTTGAGAGCTTCTTGATATAAGGGGAATTCCTTGGTATTGACGTCTACTCCGCCCAGCAGAGCGAGCTGATCGGCGACCCACCGGTCCTGCCCCCCTCTTGATTCGAAGTAATCAGCCAATTTACGATAATGGCCACGGGCTTTGTCAAGCTTCCCGGTAGCTAGCAGCAAATCGGCAACCAGGCGGCGCAATGCCCTCTCCTCCTGAGAAGGCCTCATGTTTTCCAAGGCTCCGGCCAGTACTTCAGCCGCCATTTCAAACTTGCCGGTCCTCATCAGGGCAAGGCCGTACATCTTGCTCGTATCAGCACCTACGGTCCGATATGGCAAGGTCTTCATGAGCCTATTGTAAGCTTCGATTGCATCTTTATACCGACCTTCCTGGGCATACTGGATCACGACGGCCTCCTCACCTTTTGGGGTCTCGGTATCGGAAAGACGATCATTCCAACTATTAGTCAGAGAAGCCGCGGATATAAAAACCTGATCGCATCCACCTTCCAGAAAGGCAATATCCTTCTGATATAACAGCCATGGATCTACAACAAACTGATCTTCCTTGACGGCCGGGTGATCCTGCACCAACAGTTCTTCCATCAAAACACTGTAGCCGCGGAACATCCCCTCGATGGTAGCGAGACACTCGTCCCATCGAGGCGGCATTCCCTCACCAAGACCGTGTTCTTCGATCTGCCGGGAGAGCGCTTCCCAGCTCGACATCTTGTCGGCATAAACCGTCATCCGTTGATCGACGGAAGCCAAACTGGGCAACACCGGGATACGTCCGGTTTTAACCAGCGCCCCCGGCTCTTGCTCCGGTAATTCCGCAGTCGGCCTTCCACTTTGAAATTCCATGTCGGTCAGAGGTCCTTCTTCACCAGGAACAGTTGCATCCTGGACAACGCCGGCAGGTACCTCAATAACTGTCTGTTTTTCAAGAACCGGAGCCGAAGCTGGACGGATTACTTTAGGAGCGCACCCCCCCAGCATCAACCCCGTTAAGAAAAGAGAAACTGCCCAGCGCAAAGACAAACATCCGATTTTCATACTATTCATTCTCCACCTGCCAATAAGGCTTGAAAAATCTGCTTGGCTTCAAACGGCCGCCACTGACCGGTTCGCCGAATGTGACCAAGGAGGCCCCGGTATCGTCGCCGATACTGACCAGCCCACCACGACTGGGATCAACCGGAACCTCAACCTGTCCCGCTTCGGGATAATGAAGGGGAAATTCGATCTGGTCGGCGAAGGAGACATCCACCAAATCGATCTTTGACGCATAATCTTTTTCCAAGAGGATCAGCTCAGCGATCTTGGACCAAAGCGGCAACGAGCCGCCTGCTCCGGTTATATGGGTTGTGTTCCTGACCATCGGCGCATTATCATCAAATCCGACATAGGATGTCAAAACATACCCAACCGGCAAGGAGAAAAAGCCGTCCTCGCCGACCCCTGGGACCCCCCCCGCAAAACTCGCGTTGGTGAACCGGTTGGCCGTCCCGGTTTTCCCAACCAGAGGCACGTGAGCGCCAAGATCGGCTAACTGACCGTCCTTTTGGGGATCTTTACTGTGCAACAGGACATTTAGGTCGGCATAGCGTCCGGTTCCGAATTTGACAACTCTTCGCAGAATATCGCTGACAGCAATTCTCACCTCTGGAGAAATCACTCTGGTCTCAACCGGCTCAGGAGCGTAGACAACCTCACCGTCACTGTTTTGAATGCTCTCGATAATCGCCAGCCCAGCCCCATTCTCCACTCCACCGTAACGTTTGATGCTACCGGTCAGGATACTGCCATAAGCTCGGGCGACATCGAAAAGCGTCATCACGTTTGATCCCAGCGGAAAAGAAAGAACCGGATCGAGCTCGCTATCGATCCCGATGGCACGGCAAAGACCGATCATATACTGCAGAGAAACCATGATCCTGAAGTCCCGAATCTGGTGAAGGAGATTAAAGTCATAGGGGGCGAGATCGCGCAACCGTTCATATTCGCGGTTCAAGGCATTATCGATAAGTCCGATTGTTCTTGCCGTCAGGGAGTTATCGACCAGAATCGCATCCCAAAATTCATTTTCCGCTTCATTACTCATCACAGAACTCAAGGGCAACGCCTGTCCTTCGTAAAATGAGGCGAACATCAGTACCAGCTCATCATCACCTACCGCTTGCCAGTTTTCCGGAACAGGACTGCCGCTGTCTTCCGGCCGGTTCAAGTTCCCTGATTCGTCCAATGGCCCTTCCTGTTCCCCCGGTAACTCTTGTTCTTCACCGGATTCCGGTTCGCCAAAGGATTCGTTCTTATCGAAATATATGTATCTGCCACTCACCTGATCTCGGTAAAGGGCGGTTTCACGCCCCTGACCTGTTTCCCCGCCGCCGGCGAGAATCTCATACAAACCGGCGCGAAGCTCATCCAAGGCGTCTAAATGTCTCTTCAGCCTGAGGAAATTTCTTTTCAGGATATTCTTCCTTAGTTGCGCCTCTTTCTCGGCTTGTTTAATCTCCCTTTTCCTGGCCGCTTTCTCCCGGTCACTCAAACCCTTCTCAATCTTAATTTTAGCGCCGTTTTCATCGACCAAATTCAGGTCGGCGTCAACTTCGGCGTAATATCTTTCGAAGTTCCTTCCAAAATGAAGCTTCGTAACGGCTTCATATTCCTCAAAGCGCCCCGCAAAAATAAGATCCGGCTCCAGCTCGGCAACAGCTCTTTCAAAGGCAACCTCGAAGTAAGTTTCGTCATCGACAACAATCCCCAGTTCGTCCCGTATACGACGCCGATAATCCAGAGGAGACTCCGTAGCCGACCTGCCCAGCCCCAGAGAGTTGACAACATCCTGAAATTGTCCGGGGGTAAGCCGATCACAGAGATGATAGAGGAGCCAGATCGTTGCCAGGTTCTCCGAGTGCACCCCAGCCCAACTCATCGAAACGCCGGGATAGGGGCTCTGGTGATCCGGCCTCGGGAAATAAGGCTTATTCTGATAGACAAAAACGTCCCGCTCGTTATCGAGGACATCGATACTGTTCCAACCAAGTTGCAGTGCGGCGCTGTAGACCAGGGGCTTAACCACCGAGCCCATCGACCTCTTGGCGGCAATGGCCCTGTTGAAATAACGGTTTTCCTTTCCGCCGACCATCGCCCTGATCTTGCCGTCTTGCATGGCCAGCACCCCACCCTGGATCTGGGGGTATTTTTCGAGATCCGCGATCAGCCGGCCAGTTTCGTCTACCTCCCTAACGCTCAAATAAATGAGGTCCTCGGCT
>Ga0102953_1001990_pt1 | contig 12539 bp, 10 predicted proteins | sample SalPon2A_C_D2_MG_FD_78509 | JGI IMG/M metagenome (GOLD analysis project Ga0102953, IMG submission 78509) | Soil microbial communities from South San Francisco under conditions of wetland restoration - Salt Pond MetaG R2A_C_D2_MG | ecosystem: Environmental > Terrestrial > Soil > Wetlands | place... | reverse complement strand
GAGCGGGGCGGCAACACCGAAGCATCTTCACCACCCGCCGTCAGCAGTTGATCTATTCTGGCAATCAGGGATGAAAGCTCCGCAGTCTTAGCGCTCTGGACAATCTTGGCAAAAGTCATTTCCAGGACCAGCCGGGGATATGGGGCATATTGCATCTCGGCCGCCCCCTTCAGGAGGAGATCGAATAACTGATACAGGGTCTCGGCGGATTGGCGGGCCGCCATCTCGGTCATCCCGGAAATCTCCCGGTCGGAGACATCGAGAAGTTCGGCCGGTGCCTTGCTGACCCGGCAAACGATCAGGCCGCGAACGAAATGAAGAAGATCGGCGGTAAACCGTTTCAAGTCTGCCCCGGCCGTACAGACCTGATCAAGAATCTTTAAGGCAGCGCCCAAGTCTTCAGCAAGCAGGGCCTCCACAAGCTCTTCAAAGACCCGGCTGCCTACCAGGCCCAGGACCTCGCTGACATCGACATCGGTCATCTCCTCACCGCCGAAGGAAAACACCTGATCCAACAGGCTCAGGCCATCGCGAATACTGCCGGCCGCTTCCCTGGCAACCATCTCCAGGGCAGGGTCGGAAATCGTCACTTTTTCGGCCTCGGCAATCTTCTTGAACAACCCGAAAAGTTCCGCGAAAGGGACCTTCTTCAGTTCGTAACGCTGACAACGGGAGAGAATGGTGACGGGAATCTTGTGGAGTTCGGTGGTGGCGAACATGAAAATCACATGGTCCGGCGGCTCTTCAAGGGTCTTCAACAGAGCATTGAAGGCCTCATTGGTGAGCATGTGGACCTCGTCGATAATCATGATCTTGTAACGGCTGCGGGTCGGCAGAAAACGGATGTTCTCTTTAAGATCGCGAATTTCCTGGATACCACGGTTCGAAGCGCCGTCAATCTCGTGCAGGTCAACGGAGGTGCCGGCGGTGATCTCCCGGCAGGAAGTACATTCATTACAGGGAAGCTCGCCCTCCTGTTTTTCACAGTTTAGGGCCTTGGCCATGATTCGGGCCAAGGTGGTCTTGCCGACCCCGCGCACCCCGCTGAACAGCATGGCGTGCGGGACCCGGTTGCGGCTGATGGCATTGCGCAGAATCCTGACTACCGGACCTTGTCCGACAACCTGATCAAAATTGAGGGGGCGCCATTTCCTGGCCAGAACGAGATATGACATAATGGAAAGATTATAAACGAAATTAAGCGGAGAGGCACTGCTTAAAAAAAAGCTGCTATCCACTAGCCAAACTTACAACACTGAGCGCTGTGGAAGCCATACCCGTATATGTTTGCAGGGCGGCGGAGATGCAAGGCATCGACCTGTGAGCTATACAATCGGTATGCGAACAGGTCGATAACGAAGCAGATTCGGCGCCCTGCAAACATATACAAAAAAATGGCAGTCGGGCGGTCTGCAACACACAAAGAGAATCGCTACCGTTGCTTCCTTCCGGACCTGGCGGGGTTCGCGAGTCTTTGTTGCGCAGGACCCGACTGCCAAACTCAATCGCTCCGCATTCGGCTCTTCACCTAATTGCGGATCTTTATAAAAACATGGCGGAGAAGGTGGGATTCGAACCCACGGTACGTTGCCGCACACACGCGTTCCAGGCGTGCACCTTAAGCCACTCGGTCACCTCTCCGCTTATAGACGCGTAAAAATTAAGAGGGCTAATATAGCGGTTTTTGCAGAAAATGGTAGAAAAAATTACCATCTACCTAAACCTTGCATAAATCAGGCAAATCAAAATTCACCCTAATCCACCTTCACCGTTGCCTTTACGCCTTTCCCTGAAAAAATCCCGCAACAGGACCGACGCATCTTCAGCCAACACCCCCCCTTCAATCTCCAGCCTATGATTAAGGAGGCCGTCACTGCCGATCCGATAGCGACTGACCAGCCCGCCGCCCTTGGGATCTTCCGCCCCAAAGACTACCCGGGCCAGCCGGGCATGAACCATGGCCCCGGCACACATCGGGCACGGTTCCAAGGTCACGTAGACGGTGCAGCCGGTCAGCCGGTAATTATTCAACCCAGCGGCCGCCTGGCGCATAGCCAACATTTCGGCATGACCGGAAGGATCGTGCAGTTCGATCGGTCGGTTACCGCTTGTGGCCAAGACCAGGCCGGAGGGATCAACGACCACCGCCCCGACCGGCACCTCACCGCGCTCGGCCACAAGTCGCGCTTCGGCGAGAGCCATTTGCATGAAGTCCTCGTCCCGCTCTGCGTCGGCTGCGGACAACTCAGGCCTCACCACGCTTCTGCTTGCGGGCATAATTCGCCGCTTCCAGACCGGCCACACACCCCTCGCCAACCGCCTTGGCCATCTGGTAGGGATGTCCGGCAATATCGCCGGCCGCGAAAATTCCGGCAATATTGGTCGCCTGCTTCTTGTCGGTCTCGATATGGGTAAAGGTTTCGGAATCCAGCATAACACCCAGATTGACCGCCAGCTCCATGGCGCCCTTGGCGCCCAGTTCCACAAAAACGCCCTCGACCTCCAGGAGAGAATCGTCTTCGAGAAGCAATCCGGTAACCGCATTGTCGCCGCTGATCTCTTTGACCCAGTTATTTTCCACCACCTTGACCGAGCTTGCCGAAAGCTTATCGGCAAGCTCACCGGAAACATCGACGGCCCGACTGACCAGATAAACCTCCGAGGCATAGCCGGTCAGGGTCAGAGCGCCGTCCACCGCGGCGCTGCCGTCGCCGACCACCGCCACTTTGGCGTTTCTGAAAAAATTGGCGTCACAATCAACGCAATAGCTAACCCCCCGCCCGGCCAACTCCTTTTCTCCCTTGACCTTGAGTTTTTTGCGGGAGGTGCCGGTGGCAATTATTACCGCTCTTGCCTCGATTTCGCGGCTTTCGGTCTTCACCCGGAACAGATCTTCCGCCGCTTCGATATGCAAAACGTCCTCGGCCAGGATCTCGGCGCCGAATTTTTGCGCCTGCCCTGAGCCGATCCTGAGCAGCTCACTGCCGTCGACCACCCCTTCAACACATAGATAATTCTCGACATGGGCCGAGTAGATACTGCTCATTTCCGGACGACCCAGGATCATGACCGAAGCCTTTTTCCGGACCGCATGGACCGCCGCCTGCAAACCGGCCGGACCGGCCCCGATGATCAACACATCCATTATCTGTTCTGACATCATATTCCTCCCGCTATAGCCGATTTGGTATCGGTTTTGGATAATTTAAAATGGTAATACATTTATAAACCCAAAATCGAAAATAACAATCAGGGTTTCAGAAATTTCGGCGAATGGTATCTGCAATACGGTCAGAAAAATCCGTGGGAACAGCGTCGCGTACCTACTGGAACAGCCCCGGCCGGTCTGTTATTTCAGCGGCGGATTAAAATAGCCGAAGCCAAGGTGGGGGAACTTTTCACGAAGGGCCGCCAGCCAAGCGGAAATGCCAAGAGAAGGACCGGAAGGCCTAAAATCAATCTCATCCAGATACCAGTCAGGGTCCATATTGAGATTGCGGAGCTGAATGTAGTCGGGCCTACAGTCTTCGATCAGATCATCCAGGGCCGCGGCCTCAGCCGGATCGTCGGTAAAGCCGGGCAGAATAAAATAGTTTAACGAGACAAACTTGCCGGCCCTTTTCATGATCCGGATCGACTCCCTGACATCTTCCAAATCAAAGCCTTGCGGCCGGTAATAACGGTTGTGATAATCGATTATGGCGCTGTTCATACTGACACGCAGGGAATCCAGACCTACCGCAGCCAGTTTTTCTACGGCACCTGGAATCCCGGCGTTGCTGTTTAAGTTAATGGTGCCCCGGTCGGTGTTTTTTCTGATCAGGCCGATACTCTTTTCGATAGTATCAGCCTGCATCAACGGTTCACCCTCGCAACCCTGTCCGAAGCTGACCACCCCTCGCGCCACCTTTTCCAGATGAGGAGTCGCCACTTCGGCAATCTCATGCGAAGTGGGCGTAAACTTGATCCGGTCCTGAGTGGCCGGACAGCAGCCGGAAGGCTGCAGGGAAATACAGCCGAGGCAGCGGGCGTTACAGACCGGCGAAGTCGGCAGAGGGGCCTCCCAGCTGTCCATGAAATAGTTGACCGCCGCCGGACAGCCATAGGTAAGACTGCATTTACCCAGATGCTGGATCAAGCGGTTGCCGGGATTCTCCCTGAGACGCTTATTGGTCGCCTGTTTGATTTTCGCCGGGCGGAAGCGGCCCGGCTCCTGGCGCGGATCGGAGTCGCTACGGAAAGCGCATACCCAGAACCGATCGTCATACCAGCCGACCGCCGTGTAGGCAAAGAGGGGCAACGGCTTGATCTTACCTGATTTTTTTTCAAAAGAGGCGGAGAGTATGGCAGTGTGGGCCGGCGCCATGAATGCGGCCACCGCCCGCACCGATTTGCCTGGCCGGGCCGGGTCGTCTTCAAGCTTAAGGAATTCACCGGTGGCCGGATCTGCCCCGACAGGCAGCCGGTCGTCCAGGACGAACAGTTCACTGCCTTCGGGCAGGGGAATCAAATCCGTAATTCGGGGGGTAAAAAAATCCCGACCGCTTCGCCCGGCCATGGTCAACTCGGGCAGATCGCAGATCTCTCCCTTATCGTTGGCATATAAAAGTCCGGGCAGCTTGTCGGGATGGATACTATCCATCATTAGGTAAATCAGCTTTGGGGACGAAGAGAGCCGAGCACGGAATCAACGGCCATGTAGATATCGTTCTCTTCACCGAATATATCTTCGATATCGCGGTGATTGATCAGATCCTCGATAATGTACTGGGTCATGTACAGACTCAGAATATTGGGATTGGGGACCAGTTGCCTGAGCGGCGCGATCTTGAAATTGAATTCGTGTTCTTCTAGATCCGAGATATGTTTCAACTGACCGCTCAAGGCCTCGCGGATGGCGTCAACCGAGGTGGTCTCGATAATGTGCTTGTCCAATAAGCGCTGGACCAGCTTGGCAGCAATTTCTTCGCTGTTTTTGAAGGCGGTAGAGAGCATAAAACGCCTTTCCTGCTCACGTTTGCGATCAATGGAATTACTGGCCGCGGCATCTGCCCGGTATGGATTATGACTGTGGCTCCCCATGGTTGCCCTCCAATAATTTTAACCGGTAAGCTTCACTGTGAATTATTTCAAACACGCCGGTCACGTGACTCAATAATTACTGCGTATATCAAAGTAAAATAACTTAATAAACGGAGTTGATGGATTCCTCCACATTTTTTTTAGAAATCGATTATAATATCAGCCTTTTTTTTGCTGAGAACATGAAACATATTTTTTGAATCCTCTCTGAACAAACTAACTCTTTTGGTGATGCAATGCATGGTAATAAGCAAAATTCAGGACCGAAGACCTTGACGATCCTGTTGCCCGGCGGCTCCCTGCCGCTAGAGATTTTACACAAAGTTGACGAACTCGGCGCTAAATACGATTTCGACCTCTACCTTTCCACCGCCCAGAATCTACGGTTGTACAATATCGATGAGTCCGATCTTCCGGCGATAAAGGAAGCGTTGAACGCGCTAGGTGTCAACCTGAAAGGACCGGGGCTGTTCCCGGTACCGAGGATCTGCATCGGCAAGCGCAGCTGCAACCTCGGACAGATCGACACCATGGCTCTTTCAGACAAGATCCTGGACCGATTCGGCGGGATGAGCGACGTCAAACCTAAGTTCAAAATTGCCATAGCCGGTTGCCCGGCCTGCTGTCCAAATCCGGTAATGACCGACATCGGGATCATCGCCACCAGGCAGGGCTTCGATATCTACCTGGGCGGCAAGGGCGGCCCGAAACCCAAGACGGCAAAGCGGGTGGTCCGCCAGGCCGACGAGGAACAGGTGTTGAAAGTAATCGGTGAAGTGGTCGAATTCCACAACCGCCATACCGCCAAGAAACAGAGATTAGGGAAGCACATGGAACACCCGGAGTTCCCTTATCGGGACGAAATATGATGGCGAATTTCTATTTGCCTTCCTCGGCCTGGTAATAGACGCCGCCGTTGTGCTTGAGCCCATCGGCGGTTTTAAATAGAATTATAATCTGATGCTTGCCGGAACTTCCCAAATCAAAGCCGTTCATGTACCAGTCGTCCATTTTAAAGAGCGGCTCTTTTTTTGATTCCCCATTGGCCAGGATGACCTTTGCGAATATTTTGGTCAGGGTTTGCGGCGTACCATCTTTCTCGACCTTTACCATCAAATTATGACTGCCGCCATGCTCCATGCCGGAAGCGGTTTTGGTGACCATAAAACTCACCTGGTAGGCATCGATGTTTTGTGTCTTGAGGAACTTCTCTTCTGGCTGATCTTTGGCCATACCGGCCATCCCACTTTCCGCCATTGCCTTGGCACCTCCGGTTTCGGCGGCTTGCAGCAGCGGGGCGGAAATTACCAGCATCATCGTTGCGAAAATGACGTTTAAGACGATAGTTTTCATTTTTTTCTCCTCTTTTCTTGAATCTGAATTACCAACCCATAAATTATGGGCAGGACCAATAGACTTAACAGTGTTACCGTGAACATTCCTCCCACCATGGGAGCGGCAATGCGTTGCATGACTCCGGAACCGGTGCCGGTCCCCCACATGATAGGCAGCAACCCTGCGATAATTGCCGTAGCAGTCATTGCAATGGGCCGAACACGATCAGAAGTGCCTTTGTAGACAGCATTCATAATCTCTTTATTGCTCAATATTTCGTTCAGCTGCCGACGCTCAGCCAACTCATGGTCAATAAATGTAAGCACTAAAACACCAATTTCAGCCGCCACCCCGGCCAGGGCGATAAACCCGACTGCAACCGCCACGGAAAAATTAAAACCAAGCCAGTAGAGCAGCCATATGCCGCCGATCAGGCCGAAGGGAATGGACAGCATGACCACCAACGGTTCGGTTACATTGCGGAAATTCAGATACAATAACAGGAAAATCAACAAAAGTGTCGCCGGTACAACCACCCGTAAACGCTCCGCCGCCCTTTCCATATATTCAAATTGTCCTGACCAGATCAGAGTATATCCGGGAGGGATTTTCACCTGGCTCTCCACTACTTTTTTAGCATCGGCAACATATCCCCCGATATCCGAGGTTTTTATATCAACGTAAACCCAGGCACTGGTTGTGGCGTTTTCACTTTTAATGACAGGGGCCCCGCGCCGCATTTTCAGATCTGCAACCATTCCCAGCGGAATCTGGGCTCCGGTCGGGGTAAGAATAAGTACTCTCTGCAACTGTTCGATATTGTCCCGCAACTCTCTGGGATAACGGACATTAACAGGATAACGTTCCCGTCCCTCAACGGTCTTGGTGATGTTCATGCCGCCGATGGCAATTTTGATTACATCCTGCACGTCGCCAACAGTCAGGCCATAACGGGCCGCTTCTTCCCGCTTGATGTCAAAATCCAAAAAATAGCCACCCGTGGCCTTATCGGCAAAGGCGGACAAAGTGTCGGGGAGTTGTTTCAAGGCCTGCTCAATATCGTTGGCCACTCTGGCAAGGACATCAAGGTCGGGGCCACCAACTTTGATGCCGATCGGGGTTTTGATCCCGGTAGAGAGCATATCGATCCTGGTTTTGATTGGCATAGTCCAGGCGTTGGCCAGACCAGGGAATTTGATGGCCGCATCCATTTCGTTCATCAGTTGCTTAGTGGTTTTTGTCGGATCCGGCCAACTGGTGCGCGGTTTGAGCCTTAATGTTGTTTCCAGCATGGAGAGCGGGGCCGGGTCGGTGGCTGTATCGGCCCGCCCTACCTTACCGAACACAGTCTCGACCTCGGGAAAGCTCTTGAGGATCTTGTCGGTTTGCTGCAGAAGCTCTTTGGCCTTGGTAATTGACAGCCCCGGGTAGGTGGTTGGCATATAGAGGATGTCGCCTTCATCCAAAGGCGGCATGAATTCGCTGCCCAGCCGATGCAAGGGATGATAGGTCACTACAATCAACCCGATTGCGGCGAGCAGGGTAAGCCAGCGCCAGCGAATGGCAAAACCCAGGCACGGCCTATGCAGCCAATGTAACAAACGATTTACCGGGTTTTTCTTTTCCGGCATGATCTTACCACGGATGAAATAGCCCATTAGCACCGGAACTAAAGTCACAGCCAGAAAAGCTGAAGCGGCCATTGCATAGGTCTTGGTAAAGGCAAGAGGAGAAAAAAGGCGACCTTCCTGGGCCTGCAGAGTGAAAACCGGCAGAAAGGATACTGTGATAATCAGCAGGGAGAAAAAAAGCGCCGGTCCCACCTCATGGGCGGCGATACTTATGCCATTCCATCGTTCCGAATTGGTCAAGGGGGCGCCCTTTTTATCGGTGGCCTTTTCTAGATGAGTGTGAGCATTTTCTATCATAACGATGGCACCGTCAATCATCGCCCCGATCGCTATAGCAATACCGCCCAAAGACATGATGTTGGCATTTATGCCCTGCCAACGCATAATAATAAAAGCGATAAGAATACCCATCGGTAGGGTAAGAATCGCCACCAATGCTGAACGGGCATGAAACAAAAAGAGAATACAGATAAGACTCACAACAATAGATTCTTCAAAGAGCTTCCCTTTTAAATTATCAACCGCCCTCTCAATAAGATCACCACGATCATACACAGGGACGATTTCTACCCCTGCCGGAAGGCCTTTAGCTAATTCCGCCAGTTTCTCACGAACAAGTTCTATGGTTTTAAGGGCATTGCCGCCATAGCGCATAATAACAACGCCACCTGCCACCTCCCCCTCGCCATCCAATTCAGCCAGTCCCCGGCGCAACTCCGGACCAAGGTGGATACTCGCTACATCCTGCAACAGAACGGGGGTGCCCATGCCATCAGTTCCGACCGGGATCACCTTTATATCTTCAATCGATTTCAGGTAACCCTTGCCACGGACCATGTATTCGGTCTCCGCCATCTCGATCAGCTTACCACCGACGTCATTGTTTGAATTCTGGATGGCTTTTTTGATCTTGGCCAGCGGTATTTTATAAGCTGCCAGGGCATTGGGGTCGACCTCAATCTGGTATTGCTTAACGTACCCGCCAACTGCGGCTACTTCCGCGACTCCCGCCACTGTTTGGAGAGGATATCGAAGATACCAGTCCTGAAGTGAACGCAACTGGGACAGATCATGATTGCCGGTACGATCGACCAGGGCATATTCGTATATCCAGCCGACCCCGGTGGCATCAGGCCCCAAGGCGGGAGAGACCCCCACGGGAAGGCGCTCCCTGACATAGTTCAGATACTCGAGAACCCTGGTCCTGGCCCAATATATATCGGTGCCGTCATCGAAAATGATATAGACGAACGAAAAACCGAAAAAAGAGTAGCCGCGCACAATTTTTGTATTAGGCACTGACAGCATGGCAGTGGTCAGCGGATAGGTTATCTGGTCTTCTACAACCTGTGGGGCCTGTCCGGGATATTTGGTAAAAACCACGACCTGCACATCAGAAAGATCCGGAATTGCATCAAGGGCAGTATTTTTTAATGCCCAGATACCAGCTGCAATCAGGATAGCCGTCAGTAAAAAGATTTGAAATCTTTCCCGAATCGAAGCATCGATGATCCACTTAATCATTTTGATCCTCGCCGGATATAGAATCAAGGGTCATATCGTCCATGTCCATATCCTCATCTTCCGCCGCACTTCCCAGGGCTTCGAGCATTTTTGCCGTCGCCTCACGAAGCTTGGACTCCGAATCAATCAGAAACTGGCTGGATGTGACCACGCGCTCACCGGCTTCCAATCCCTCGGTAATCTGGCTCAACCCATCCGCCGAGATGCCGACGGTGACCGGCCGGGGCTCGAATTTCCCTTCACCCCTGGCAATAAACAGCTGGTTTCGTTCTCCGGAGCGAACTATCGCCTCGGAGGGAACAACCACCGCTTCTACCTGCTCGCCCCCTTGCAGAACTACATTGGCAAACATTTCCGGTTTCAGTTGGAACCCCTTGTTTTCAAGCTCAATCCGAATTTTCACCGTCCGGGTGGCACTTTCCATATAGGGGTAGATATAAGCGATTTTCCCTGAAAAGACCTTACCGGGAGAGGATACGGTGGTGATCTCAGCCTTATCACCAACGGCCAGCCAGGGGAGCTCGTATTCGTAGACATCAACATAGACCCAGACCCGAGAAAGATCGGCCAGCATGTAGAGTTGGGTCTTTGGCATGACATAATCTCCCTCGCGCACTCCGAGATGCATTACGATTCCGTTGAAAGGAGATTGGATCTCCAGACTTTTTTTGACTTTAAGGGTCGCCTGCAATTCGTCTAATTGGCGGGGCGACATATCCAGAAGTTCCAACCGTTTCCTGGAACTTTCGACCAACTCAAGAGCCCCCGTGCGGATCTCTTCATAAGGGCTGTCTTCAAGGGCGGCCAGATTTTTCAGAGCGAGAACATATTCCTGCTGGCTTGCCACCAATTGCGGCGAATAAATCGAGAGCAACACGTCGCCCTTCCCAACCTTTTCACCGGTTTTGTTGACCCGGAGGTTCTCGACCCACCCCTCCACCTTGGGGTGTACCTTTGTGACAAGCTCCTCGTCGTAATCGACCCTACCGACCGCTCTGACTTTACGACTCAGAATCTGCCTGACCGCTACCGCGGTGCGCACCCCTATATCCTGGACGGTTACCGGGTCAATCAGAACGGTACCCGGCGTCTCCCCTCCCCCGCCGCCAGCGTCGGCATAGACCGGGATATAATCCATCCCCATCTCGTCCTTGGCAGGAATCGGGGAGGTGATATTCGGGTTCATGGGATTGCGATAAAAAAGGGCCTTCTTTTCTTCGACCGAAGACCCTGCGGAGACACCGTTCTCCATTGTCTTCATCTCCGCCGGTCCCTTTTTCGCACCATACCAGTAGCCGGTGGAAAGACCAACGGCAAGCGTCGCGATGACAACCAGAGACCCGGCAGTTACCAATTGCTTATTCATAAATATCTTCTCCTCCGACCGACGCGACCAGACGTGCCAAGGCCTGCTTGGCACTGCTCAACGCCTGCCAGTATTTAGTTTCATAGTTATAGAGCGCAGTCTGGGCCCTGATCAGATTGAGGAAATCAACCTTATTGACTTCATATCCGGCTTGCATCGACTGGACGGTTTGTCTGGCCTGGGGAATTATCCCTTTCTCGTACAGGGAAACTCCTTCGGTGAAACGACTATAATCGTCAACAGCTTTGATAATTGCTCCCTTCACCTGCTGGAGACTGCTCTGCAAGGCCAGATCCTGCTGGTCTTTCTCGTTGTTCCGCTGGCGCAAAGCGCTATTTTGTTTTTTGGAAGTATACAGAGGAAGGTTGATGCTTACCGAGAGGGAGGCGAAATCGGCCCGGTCCGAGCCGTTAGCGTTCTCGCCGTTTCGATAACCGTAACTTGCCCCGACCATAAAGTCTGGATAGTAACCCTTCTTGGCCAAAGCCACCCGGGTCGACGCCGCCTCAAGCCGCTTTTCCCGGGCAATTAAAAGGGGCCGGAGATTCTCAGCCCTCGACAAGAGCAACTCAAGTCCGGCCGGGGTTCTTAGAGTTTGATCGACCCGGGGCGGAAGCTCGATGCTCCGTTCGGCCTCACGGTTGAGGAGAACATTAAGTCGGGTCTGCTCATTCCGGCGATTATTTTTCAAGGCGAGTTCCAAGTCCAGGAGTTTTGATAATTCAAGTTGGGCCATAAGTACATCCTGCTGTAATCCCCTGCCGACCTGATATTTGGTCTGGGCTATGGTGATAAACTGTTTCATGAGTTCCTTGTTTCGCTCTAACGTCCCCAGGGCGCGGTCAAGGTAAAGCAGATTCCACCAGACGGTCTTGACATCCAGAACGAGCTGCAATCGCTTTTCAGCCACCTCGGCTTCCGCCGCCTCTCCTTCGTAGGCGGCAGCCTCTTCCTGCAGTGCCAGCTTGCCGGGAAAGGGGAGCTTCTGGCTGAGACCGAGAACCAGCTGGGTCATGGGTTCCTGGACCGTGGAAAAGGTGTCAGTCGGCAGATTTGCGATCGCCGCCGTCAAAGTAGGATCAGCCAGGCTTCCTTTTTGGGCCGGGATTTCGGCCATGGCCCGGGCACGGGCCTGGATTGCGGCAAGGTCCGGATTATCAGCTACAGATTCCGCTACCGCCTGTTCAAGTGTAAGAACCTCGGTAGCTCCATAAGCGGATAATGTTTGGCTTGAAAAAAACAGACAGGTAATAACCAGCCAGACCGAGGTGTTTCTGATCGTTGGCATCAAATAATTCTCCGAAGGTATATGATAAAAAAGGGTGATCACTATCAAACCCGCTCAAGCTCCAGAAAGCCTGATCCTTAACCGGATCCGGCAACCTTTAGTCCTTTTATAGCAACTAGCATGCCACCCACCGGTGACAATCGGCCAATCCCTGGCAGCCCCCGTTGGCATTGGCGAAGATATGCGTTTACCGACCAATTAAGTAGTGCCTTCCCATAGAACCACTGGACAAAATCATTTAATGACGTTGGTTGATGAAGAATATTCTCCAATGCCGTTTTGTAGAAGTCTCTCACGATTTCAGCGGAATTGT
>Ga0102953_1001989_pt1 | contig 12549 bp, 7 predicted proteins | sample SalPon2A_C_D2_MG_FD_78509 | JGI IMG/M metagenome (GOLD analysis project Ga0102953, IMG submission 78509) | Soil microbial communities from South San Francisco under conditions of wetland restoration - Salt Pond MetaG R2A_C_D2_MG | ecosystem: Environmental > Terrestrial > Soil > Wetlands | place... | reverse complement strand
TCGCTTGGCGAAAGACAAAAGGCATTTGTTGCCACTCAAACCGATCTATTTCCTTGCTCCAAATGAGTAGGAGCATTTTTTGAGTCGGCTTTTAATAAAGATTGTCGATGCAGACCCTAGCAACTGTGCTGATGTGATTTACGATGAGGCTGGTTGTGTTTTTCAGTTGCCACGGTTTGTCTGGAAGGCTCTGCGGAGGCTAGAACCTCACACTGGGTTCTTTGCCACGCTTAACAAGACAATGGGGATAAGGTGTGGCAAGTGTGGCAGTTTTACCGTCTCGTGCAGGGATTTATTTTATGCGATTGTTCCTGAACCTCAGACCGTACTTGCCCTGGATTGGCCACAGGGGAGACTTGCAGATTTTGCCTATGATCTCCTGAGCGAAGAGGCGTGGCGGTTGTTGAACGTCATGACTGAAGAAAAAATTACAACAATAGAAGAGTGGGCAAAATTTCAAAATAATTCAATGCCAGAAAAGAATATTCTCTATACACGTTCCGGGGATTTGATCTTCCCCGAAGAGGGTTATCCACTAGGTCTGGTGTTTGATGAGGCTTATTTCAAGCTTTCCGAAGCGTGTGAGAGTTGTGAACGGCACATCTGTTGATACGTCTGATAGAGGGACCAAATCCCTTCTTATAACTAAATCTACTGCCCACGGTCCTTGGGGGGGGTATGGCCTTTCTTACAAAAATTGAAGCAGCGATTGCGCTCGGAGTCAGCGTCGAGCTTTTGGAGTCCTTCGTAAAAAAGTGTCCTAAGCCGAAAGGGGATAGGACACTATCAGTGACAAATATTGAAGGGAAGCAATTCTTTTCTGAAGACGAACTACATTCATTTAATAAATACCTGAATGAGTCTTGGCCATTGCCACCGTCAGGTAAGCGCCCCCACATCCCTTCCCAGATTAAAGAAGATATCAAACAAGAATCACATTATGGTTGTGCTATTTGCGGCTTTATGGACAACGGAGAGGTTGCGCACATTGAGGCCGTTGCGAAGACTCTAAATAATAGCCCAGCCAATCTCATTTTTCTCTGTCCTAATCATCACACAAAATATGACCTTGGCTACAAGCCAGCTAGCAATGTTACTACTGAAGTAATTAAAGCTGCAAAGCTTGTAAAGCGTAATTCAAGAGTTCGTATGTTAAGAGTTGAGGCAGATGTCACAAAAACCCTCCTCTCGATAATCAACCTTTTGTCCATCCTTGAAGGAAAACTTAAGTCTACTGATGCTAGCAGTATGACGGCGGCTGTCTATCTGACAGAGGCTAAAAATTTGTTGGGTACTCTATCGACATTGACCAATGATGTTAAATCCGCTGCTAGCAAAGATACCGATACTGACAAGTTGGAAAAACTCCTCGACGAAAAAACACCAACACTCAAAAAACTGGCATCCGTTAATTTCAAAGATAACTCTGATGCCTCAGTGAGAACGGCCGTTGTTGGTGTTGTAAATGTCACTCGTGACGTGTTGATAGAGATTGATGAAGTCGAATGCCCCCATTGTGGTGGAACTGGGACAAAAGGATGGGTTGGAGATTTTTGTGTGTACTGTCATGGTGTGCAAGTTGTCTCTACTACAAAATCAGAGAGCTATGATCCTGAGGGGATAGATGAGATTGATTGCCCTCATTGCGCCGGGCGAGGTCAAACCGGAATGGCTGGCGATCTTTGCTCCTATTGTGGGGGAAGCTGTGTTGTTTCTCAAGAAAAGCACGATGCATACGATAGGGAAGAAATTGATGAGGTCGATTGTCCTCATTGCGCCGGGAGCGGACAGACTGGCTGGAACAGTGATGTCTGCGTTTACTGTGGTGGTTCCTGTGTTGTTTCTCAAGAAAAGCATGATACATACGACAGGGATGAAATTGATGAGGTCGATTGTCCTCATTGCGCTGGGAGCGGACAGACTGGCTGGAACAGTGATGTCTGCGTTTACTGTGGTGGTTCCTGTGTTGTTTCTCAAGAAAAGCATGATGCATACGACAGGGATGAAATTGATGAGGTCGATTGTCCTCATTGCGCTGGGCGAGGTCAGACGGGTTGGAATAGTGCTGTCTGCATTTATTGTGGTGGCTCCTGTGTTGTTTCTCAAGAAAAGCATGATGCATACGACAGAGATGAAATTGATGAGGTCGAGTGCCCTCATTGTAGCGGTCGAGGTCAAACCGGAATGGCTGGTGATTTGTGCGCCTTATGTAAGGGGGAATGCGTTGTTAAAAATGTGACCAGAGATGCATATTTTGAAAAATATGGTCGCTGAAAATACACTCAATGACTAAATCAAGAAATCATTTAATGTTTTGTAATTTGAGCAGAATTTTGGAGGAAGGCGTTGAGTAATGCCGATTCTATAATTGAGAAATGCCTCTGTTTGGATCTCGAAACCACACCGGAAGGTAAAATCTTCAAAATCGGTGCGGTGTTCCAGGATCGTACTTTTGAGAAGCAGGGTCGGTTCAATCTTAAAGAAGCACTAGCAGAACTCGATCAGTTCGGTCGCGAAGCGACCTACGTGCTGGGTCACAACCTCCTTGGTCACGATCTGCCGCTACTGGAAACCCTCGCCCTCGACCTGTCCCTGCTGAAAAAGCCGGTCATCGACACCCTTTACCTATCTCCGCTCGCGTTTCCGGAAAACCCCTACCATCGACTGGTCAAAGACTACAAGCTGGTTCGCCAATCGGTGAACGACCCGATCGCTGATGCCCGTTTGGCGGCATCGATCTTTACTGATCAGTGGGAGGCCTTTGAACAACTGGGGCAGCAGTCCCCACGCGTGCTTGACTTCTACCGGTTCTGTTTTGAGAACTCGGAAGGCCCGTCTTCCAAATGGGAGGGACTTTGTGAGGTCTTTAAAGGCCTGGGCGCAAAAACAATTGAGCTGGAAGATTCGATCAAGGCATTGATTGAGGTTACGGAAGGGAAGGTCTGCAAGTCCGCCCTCAGAACCGTATCGAAGCAATATGTCTGGGACCCGGAAGAGTGTGCAACTCTCGCCTACTGCATTGCCTGGTTGCGAGTCTCGGGTCACAACTCAGTCCTGCCGCCTTGGGTCAGGAAAACCTTCACGGGAACGGTCTCAATCCTCAAGCAATTACGCGACATCCCTTGTGATGATCCGGAATGCGGATACTGTCGGGAAAACCATGAACCCACCAGTCAACTGTCGCGCTATTTCGGGTTTGATGCGTTTCGCCAGCATCCCGAGACGCCGGATGGGACCAGTCTGCAAGAAGCCATCGTTCGCTATGGGATGAGCGACCAGTCGCAATTGGCCATCCTGCCGACCGGCGGAGGAAAGTCACTCTGCTACCAGCTGCCTGCGCTGGTAAGAAACCATCGGCGCGGCACACTGACGATCGTCATCTCCCCACTTCAAGCCCTGATGAAGGACCAGGTCGACAATCTGGTCGCCAAGACCGGCACTCCGTTTGCGGCAGCCTTGTATGGGATGCTAACGCCACCGGAGCGAGGACAGGTTCTCGAATCGGTGCGCCTTGGCGACATCGCCATCCTGTATGTTTCGCCGGAGCAGTTGCGCAACCGATCCTTCAGAGAGGTGATCAGCCAGCGGGAAATCGGCTGCTGGGTCTTCGACGAGGCTCACTGTCTTTCGAAATGGGGGCACGATTTCCGCACCGATTACCTCTACGCGGCTAGGTTTATCCGCGAATTCTGCGAGGAGCAGAAAGTCCCCATTCCGACCATCGCCTGTTTTACTGCGACAGCGAAAAAGGCAGTGATCGAAGAGATCGTCGATTACTTCCGGCGCGAGCTTGGGCAGGAATTGCGTCTGTTTGAAGGCGGGGTCGAAAGAACCAATCTCCAGTTCGAGGTGCAGACCGTCAACCGTGCCGAGAAGATGGAGCGGGTGTATGAGCTGCTCAAAGAGCGCCTGACCCCGGACGGCGCAGCCGTTATCTACGCCGCCACGCGTCGCCAGACGGAAGCCATCAACGAATACCTGGAAAAGAAGGGGGTCTCCTCAGCGGCTTTCCACGCCGGGTTGAAAGCTCCCGTAAAGAAGCAGATCCAGGAAGACTTCATCGTCGGGACCATTCAGGTAATAGTTGCCACCAACGCTTTCGGGATGGGGATCGACAAGGATAACGTGCGGCTTGTCATCCATGCCGAGATCCCTGGTTCTCTGGAGAACTACCTCCAGGAGGCGGGGCGGGCCGGTCGTGACCAGCAGGATGCTGAATGCGTCCTGCTTTACGACGAGCAGGATATCGAGACCCAGTTCAAGATGGGGGCGATGTCGGAGTTGAGCCTGCGCGACATCTGGCAAATCCTTCGTGGTTTACGTTTGGCCAAAAAGAATCGGGATGGTGAGATCGTCATTACCACGGGCGAAATCCTTCGTAGCGATGTCGTGGATACCAGTTTCGACCAGGAGGATAATCAGGCGGACACCAAGGTGCGGACAGCGGTGGCCTGGCTCGAACGGGCGGGTTTCGTTGAGCGCAATCACAACAGTACCGGAGTGTTTCAGGGGCGTCCTGCCATCCGGAACCTCGAAGAAGCCCATGAAAAAATCTCCGCACTCAACCTGCCGGTGCTGACCAAACGCCGCTGGATGGCGATCTTGACGGCACTGATGAATGCCAATCCGGATGAGGGGCTAAGCGCCGATCAGTTGGCAGAGTTGCCGGAATTTCTCGACCCACCGGAACGGGTTGCTGAAGGCGAGAGTGCACCACGGATGGCGGACTCGCAACGCATCCTCAAAACGCTCAACGATATGTCGGAAGCGGGCTTGATTAAACGCGATCTCCTGCTGACGGCCTTTGTTCGTTACAAAATCGCTGATCACTCTTTGTTGCGCTTGGAGAAGATCTGCGAGCTGGAGACGGCTCTTTTAAAAGTGCTTCAGGAAGAAGAGCCTGATGCGGAGGGGTGGTTGCACCTTGCCCCGCGAAAGGTAAACCAAAGACTCCTTGATGAGGGCTTTGCCAGTATCCCGGAATTCTTGCTGTCACTGCTCAGCAGCCTCGCCAGAGATGGAAAAGGCTTGGCCGGGCAACGTGGCAGTCTGGACCTGATCTACATCAGCGCCGAGCATTATCGCGTCAAGCTGCATCGCGGCTGGGACGCCCTGATCAAGACGGCCAAGCTCCGCTCCGACCTGGCCAAAGTTCTTTTGGAAGCCATTATCGACAAGATTCCGGAATCGACGCCGCCCGGGGCAGATATCCTGGTGGAGTTCTCTCTCGACGATCTGGTGGCGGCCCTTAAGTCTGACATGTTTCTCGCCGGGCAGGTCAAAAACGAGCTGGCGGCCATTGAGCGGGCACTTATGTTTTTGCATGAGCAGAAAGTGATCGTTCTCCAGCAGGGCCTCGCCGTGTTCCGCCAGGCGATGACTATCCGGCTGCTGGAGACGAAGCGAAAGTACACCAAGGGGGATTACAACCCCCTGGAGCACCACTACAAAGAGCGAACCTTCCAGGTCCATGTCATGAACGAATATGCCAGGCTCGGAGCGGAAAAAATCAAGCAGGCGCTTGGTCTGGTTGCGGCCTATTTCGCCATGGACAAGCGGGACTTTGTGCAAAAATTTTTTGCCGGTCGCAAAGAGGTTCTTGATCGAGCGACAAGTCAGGATTCCTATCGGCGGATTGTCGACAACCTGGAAAATCCGACCCAGATGGCCATCGTCTCAGCTCCAGCACACGAAAATATGTTGGTGCTGGCAGGACCTGGTTCCGGGAAGACCCGAGTCGTCGTGCATCGCTGCGCATATCTTCTGCGCGTTGCTCGCGTCCCGGCACGTAGCATCCTTGTCCTTTGCTTCAACCGTCAGGCTGCGAGCACCCTGCGGCATCGCCTATGGGAGTTGGTCGGGTCGGATTCCGTCGGCGTCACGGTCCTGACCTACCACGGGTTGGCCATGCGTTTGACGGGGACTTCGTTCGCGGATCGGCTGGCCAAAGAGGGTGACGAAGGCATCGATTTCGATGCCTTGATCGATCAGGCGATCCGTTTGTTGAAAGGGGAGGAGGACCTTCCGGGTCTGGTTCAGGATGAACTCCGGGATCGGCTTTTGGCCGGGTATCAGCATATTCTGGTGGATGAGTACCAGGACATTGATCAACGGCAGTATGAGCTGGTCTCTGCTATCGCCGGGCGTACATTGGAAGACGAGGACGCCAAACTGACCATCATGGCCGTCGGAGACGACGACCAGAACATTTATACCTTCCGTGGCGCGAATGTGACCTTCATCCGGCAATTCGAGAAAGACTACAAGGCACGCTTCCATCACCTGGTTGAGAACTTTCGCTCAACGGCCAATATCATCTCTGCGGGGAATGCGCACATCTCGGAAAACCGGGATCGGATGAAAACCGAGTACCCGATCCGGATCAACAAGGGGCGTGAACGCTTATCCCCAGGTGGCGATTGGGCGCACATTGACCCGTTTGCCAAGGGGCGAGTTCAGGTTCTTGAGGTTGCTGATCGGTACTCCCAGGCGAAGGCCCTTGTCGCTCAACTTGAGAAACTGAAGAAGTGCAATCCGGCCCTTAACTGGTCGGATTGTGCTGTCCTGTCTCGTACCCATGAAGAGCTTGCCCCGATCCGTGCCGCCCTCGAATATGCCGGAATACCTGTTGCTTATGCCCGGCAGGATCTGAGCCTGCCGATTGGCCGCGTTCGAGAGGTTCATCAGTTTTTTGCGACGCTCGAACCATTACGCCATGACCTGAAGCGGGCAACAGAACTGGAAAGCCTGCTGGTTGACGCTGCCGGAACCAAAGTTGCTGCTCAGCACCCCTGGTGGGGCTTGCTTTTGACCTGCCTGCAAGCATGGCATGCCGAGACCGGGAACGCCGAGCTGCCGGTGCAGCAGGCAATTGACTACCTGTGGGAAGCGTTGGTCGAGCAGAAACGGGATCGTTTCTTGGGACGGGGAGTGTTCCTCAGCACGGTACATTTTGCCAAGGGGACAGAGTTCGATCACGTCTTTGTGGCCGATGGCGGCTGGAGACCTCGTGAGGGTGCCGATGAAGAGGAACGCCGCGTCTATTATGTCGGTATGACGCGAGCCAGGCAGACACTGAGCCTGTTCCGCCGTAGCGATGAGCAAAACCCGTTTATTGGCGCATTGCAGACGAAACTGAACGGGGATCAGCTTGTTTCCCTGCCACCGGGAGAAAAGGCCATTCCGGATGCAGTCTTGCAGAGACGCTACGACATCATTGGCATGAAGGATGTCTATCTCGATTTTGCAGGGCGCATGGCTGAGTCGAACGCGGTGCACCAGCATCTGGAAAGGGTCAAGGTTGGCGATCTGGTCCAGATCAAATGTGCTAATGACCGGCTGGAAGTCTGTAATGGGGGTGGCCATCCTGTTGCAATCTTGTCGAAAGGGGCCAGAGAGCAATGGGAATCAGCCCTAGGTCAGATTGAGTCCGTCAAGGTGCTCGCCATGATTGAACGCCGGTCAGAGGATGCCAATGACCCGGGGTATAAGGCCTTGCTGAAGGTCGATAGATGGGAAGTTCCGTTGCTTGAGGTTGTTTGGTCCTCGATATCCTCCAACCCTTCCCCTGTGGTTGAGATCAATACAAGATAAATCGCTCAAGTTCACTCCATCAAAAATAGGATTTAAATGACCGGACATATTTTAGTGACAGGAGCCTCCGGGCTTGTTGGTACAGCTTTGTGCAAAGCCTTAAAGATGGCTGGCAATGAATGTATTGGTCTTGATTTGCGTGACAGTGCAGATTTGTGTGGAAACGTCTGTAACTCGGAAGACCTGAGTGCCGCTTTAAATGGTTGTGAAGGAATTATTCACCTTGCCGCCGTGTCACGTGTCGTTTGGGGTGAACAGGACCCTACTCTTTGTCATCAAACCAATGTTGAAGGTACCCGCACAGTGATTAAGGAGGCGTTGAGTCAGAAAGAGCCTCCGTGGATGATCTTTTCCAGTAGCCGAGAAGTGTATGGTCAGCAGTTGAATCTTCCGGTTAAAGAGGATGTGCCGTTGGCGCCAATGAACGTATATGCGCGATCCAAGGTTGCTGGAGAGCAGCTAGTTGCAGAGGCGCGGCAGTGTGGTTTGCAAGGAAGTGTCTTGAGGCTGTCGAATGTGTATGGATGCGTGAATGATCATGTCGATCGAGTCGTTCCAGCTTTTGCTCGCGGTGCTGTAAACGGTGAAACTCTGCGCGTAGACGGTGGGAACCATACTTTCGATTTTACTCATCTTGAGGATACCGTGATTGGACTTATCAAGATGGTTGAATTGCTCCGGGTAGAAAGAACAGCGCCGCCACCTTTGCATTTGCTTACTGGATGTCAGACCACGCTACATGAGCTTGCTTGCTTGGCAGTCGAGGTGGCAGGAAACAGTTCAAAAATACTTGAGGCTCCGCCCCGCAGTTACGATGTTTCACACTTCTCTGGTGATCCAGGTCGAGCGAAAGAAATTCTAGGATGGGAATCGACGATCTCGATTAGGGAGGGAATGGCTCGTTTGGTCAAGAATTTTCGGGAACTGGAAGTTAAGGCTGAATTGGAACAGGCATCATGAAAATATTGCAGGTTATCCATGGCTACCCGATGCGCTATAACGCCGGATCGGAAGTCTATACGCAAATGCTCAGCCAGGGTTTGGCAGAAAAGCATGAAGTTCATGTTTTTACACGCGAAGAAAACTCGTTTGTGCCGGAGTACCAATTATCTTCAGGACATGATCCTGATGACCCACGAATAAAACTTCACCTTGTTAACAAGGCACGCAGTCGGGATGGGTATCGCCATCCTGAAGTTGATCAGCGCTTCGCTTCGATTCTGGAGCAGATCAAACCTGATATCGTTCATGTCGGGCACTTGAACCATCTGTCGACGTCTTTACTCAATGAGGCGCACAACAGAAAAATTCCAATTGTCTACACCCTGCACGATTACTGGGTCATGTGTCCAAGGGGACAGTTTATGCAGATGTTCCCGGAAGATCCTGAAGATATCTGGGCCGCTTGTGACGGGCAGGAAGATGAAAAGTGTGCTTTGCGATGTTATGCACGCTATTTCAGTGGCGCCTCTGACGAAAAGAGCGAGGATGTCGATTACTGGAAAAATTGGGTTGCTCGAAGGATGGCCCATTTGCATGAAATGTCAAAGCTTGTGGATTGCTTCGTGGCACCAGCGAAGTACCTCTATGACCGATACATGACGGACTTCGGTTTGCCTGCAAAGCAACTTGTTTATCTCGATTACGGTTTCAAACATGAGAGATTGAAAGGGCGCCACCGTAACGAAGGTGAACCGTTTACCTTCGGATATATTGGTACACATATCCCGGCAAAGGGGATACAGAACCTTCTCCAAGCCTTTGGCGAACTTAAAGGGGAACCTCTCTTGCGTATTTGGGGACGCCCCCGAGGACAGGATACGGAGTCATTGAAGGACCTCAGTCGCCGCCTTCCCAACGGAGCAAACGAAAGAGTCGAGTGGTTGTCAGAGTACCGAAACCAGGAGATCGTGAATGATGTATTTAATTGTGTAGATGCGATAGTTGTCCCTTCCGTTTGGGTCGAAAACTCACCTTTGGTCATTCACGAAGCTCAACAATGCCGGGTCCCAGTTATAACGGCAGATGTCGGCGGCATGGCCGAATATGTTCATCACGAAGTGAATGGTTTGCAATTCAGCCATCGTTCCGTTTCATCCTTGACGGAACAAATGCAGAGATTTGTCGATGCTCCATCTTGGGCGAAATCTTTGGGGAAGAGAGGTTATGCCTTCAGCGGGAGTGGCGATGTTCCTCCGATTGAGGTTCACGTAGCGCAGGTTGAACAGATTTACAGGGATGCGATCAATGCTAAAGAGTAAATCTGGATATAAGGCACTGGGGCCATGGCGGATCACTTTTGATACCAACCCGGACCAGTGCAACCAGCAGTGCATCATGTGCGAGGAGCATTCACCTTATCGAAAGACCGCGAAGCCGTCTTCGCCGAGAGTTATGCCGATCTCCTTGCTTCAGCGTGTCGTTGAAGAAGCTGTGCCAATGGGCCTTAGAGAGATTATCCCCTCAACCATGGGGGAGCCTTTGCTCTATGAAGATTTTGAGGAAATCCTCGATCTTTGCCATCGTCATGATCTCAAACTCAACCTGACGACCAACGGAACTTTCCCGCGTCTTGGTGCTAAGGTCTGGGCTGAAAAACTTGTACCGGTGGCCTCTGACATCAAAATATCCTGGAACGGTGCAAGCCAGGAAATACATGAAAAAATCATGGTTGGCTCGGATTGGGAGCAAGCCCTACGGAATGTGAAAACTCTTATTGCCGTGCGTGACCAGCATGCTGTGTCTGGCGGGAAAAGATGCCGGATAACCTTTCAAACGACTTTCCTTGAAGAGAACATCAGTGAGTTGTCAGGGCTTGTCGCTCTTGCTATCGAATTGGGTGTAGATCGGGTCAAAGGGCACCACCTCTGGTGTCATTTTGACGAAATTCAGAACCTGTCAATGCGGCGTAATTCAGATGCGATAATGCGCTGGAATAAAGCCGTCGCAGAGGCTACAGAAGTCGCGTCCGGTCACGATATCGTTCTGGAGAATATTTTACCTCTTAAAGCCGGTGCGATTGAGAACTTGTCCCCGGAGTGGGTTTGTCCATTTCTTGGTCGAGAAGCATGGGTGTCAGCAGGGGGCGTTTTTTCTCCTTGTTGTGCTCCAGATGAAAAACGGAAAGCGTTCGGCTCCTTTGGTAATCTGAACAACTATAGCTTGGTAGAGATATGGCAATCTGACTCCTACCAGAAATTGACCCAAGACTATAAAAATCATCAACTCTGCATATCATGCAATATGCGTCGCCCTGTGGAGGGTTGGGCATGACATGGACAGATATTCAGGTCGCACCTGAAAAGACATATCATTGGCGTTCGGGGAAGCCGATTTACCAGTGCCGTTTCGACCAGGTTATGAAATTTCATGCTCCAGGGTTAGCACCTGTGGTGCTGGATGGGGAGAGTTGGCATATTCACGTGGATGGTAAAGAAGCCTATCGTCGCAGGTTCAAGAAGACCTTTGGCTTCTACGATGGTTTAGCGGCTGTTGAAAATCATAACGGTTGGCATCACATCCTGCCATCTGGCGAGGACCTTTATTCCGAAAGATATTCCTGGTGCGGTAATTATCAGGAGGCGTTATGCCCTGTACGCAATCATCGCGCCGAATATTTCCATCTAGATAAAAATGGTGTCCCTGCTTACCAGCAGTGCTGGGGCTATGTTGGGGATTTTCGTGATGGAATTGCAGTCGTTCAGGACAGCAGGGGGTTGTCAACACATATAAACCGCCAAGGCGGAATTGTGCATGGACACTGGTTTCAGGATCTCGATGTGTTTCATAAAGGGTTCGCCAGAGCACGAGACCGGTCGGGCTGGATGCATATCGATCTGGCCGGTCAAGAGCTTTATGCTCACCGCTTTACCATGGTGGAACCATTCTATAATGGGCAGGCGCGTGTAGAAACGACTGATGGTGCGTTGATCCTGATTGATGAATCAGGCGAGAAGGTTGCTGAACTTCGCCCTCCGACGAAGGACCTGTTCCATGAACTGTCCGCCGATCTTGTCGGTTTCTGGAAAACCGAAGTGTTGTCCGTTGCCACACGACTTTCATTGTTTGATTTATTGCCTCTTGACACAGAAGACGTCGCCCACAAAACCGGATTGACATCAACTGGAGCGCAGCGCCTGCTCAATGCGCTTGGAGAGTTGGCGTTGGTGGGCAAGAATTACGAAGGGATATGGACTCTTACGGCAAAAGGGGAGTACCTGCGCCATGAGCATCCCACATCATTAGTAGATGCGGTTATTGAGACAGGCTCTTATGGCCAGGACCGATGGGGTCACCTGGAGAGCGCATTAAAAACAGATTGCTATAAGCCTGACGATATATTTAAAGAGGTGGCATCTGACCAGGCGCGCCTTGGTCGTCACCATCGCATGCTGCAAAGTTATGCCCGGCATGATTATGCAGAGCTGGTTTCGGCCTTGCCCATCTCAGCGGGGGACATTGTCGTAGATGCCGGTGGTGGTACCGGTGCACTTGCCCAGCTTATCAGTGAGACCTTTCCTGGATCTGACGTATGTGTTGCCGACCTCCCTTCAGTAGTTGAGGCAGTATCAATCCCAAATGTGAAAACACGTGGAATCGATTTTTTTGAGCCTTGGCTTCTGTCGGTAGATGTCATTGCCCTTGCTCGTGTTCTACATGATTGGCCGAATGAGTGCGCCATCAAGATTTTAAAAAACGCCCGGATCTGCCTGAAACCTGGGGGGCGAATTGTTGTCATTGATATGATCAGGCCTGAAAAAGGATACGCCGGTTCGCTATGTGACCTTCACTTGCTGGTTATGACTGGTGGACACGAGCGATGTCTCACTGAATGGCAGGATCTCTTTGCGCAGTCGGGATTCAAGATTTCCGAGATTCTAGAAAGACAAGGGATACCTGCCGTCTTGATTGGAGTGCCCAGTGTCTGACAGCTTTTTTAGCTTCATTCCGCCCGAC
>Ga0102953_1001988_pt1 | contig 12556 bp, 11 predicted proteins | sample SalPon2A_C_D2_MG_FD_78509 | JGI IMG/M metagenome (GOLD analysis project Ga0102953, IMG submission 78509) | Soil microbial communities from South San Francisco under conditions of wetland restoration - Salt Pond MetaG R2A_C_D2_MG | ecosystem: Environmental > Terrestrial > Soil > Wetlands | place... | reverse complement strand
GAGCCATGGGTTTTCGAATTCATGCTGATTGTCTTCAATGTCATTTAATAATGCACGGGTTTTACTCCCGTAATAATCCACCAAGGCATTTCTTAAAACGGGGTCTTTTATATGATCAATTCCCAACTCTTTAAGCAAGCTGTATCCATTACTATTTAATTCGATTCTCCTCATTAACATGACCCTTCCTAAATCCCGGTACGTCTGATCAGTAAATGCACGTTTCTGTTCAAGGGTGGTAATTATATTTTTTTGCGCAGTTAAATCACCCTTTAATACTGCTATATGTTCTTGCAGCTCGGTTTTGTCGAGCATTAAATCATCATGTATTTCTGCTAATGCATTGTTAATTTTCTGGTTAGACTTCTTTTGCTCATTCCAGTTATTTACTTGCAAGGCGATCAGAATCCCGATCACGACCAAAAGAATTTCCCCCAGGGCATAACGGAGATAGCCTGTTACTTTGTTCTCTTCTGCGAGTTTGCGTCGAATCTTCTTAAAGATAGCAGGCATATAGCTAACGTACTTAGATTAGTTTCTTTGAAATTGATCCCATGATTTCCCCGGTAAGTATACACGCACCAATAAAGAACCGCACTGGTAATCTTATATACACAACTTTCGCAGTTAATAAATGTGAGAGTCTACTTTGTAGAATCCAGGCGTAAGGAGACAGAATTCAGAATACTCTTCGTCAAAACCTACCGAATAACATGACGGTTTACCTCCGGGTCCTGTTACTATGGTACGTTCATAAAAGGTTGACCCATTCTGACTACTGACTACTGACTCCTTAATTCTGAATTCTATTTTTTTACTCATTGATTTAAGTGCGAAAGTTGAGTTATATATATAAAAAAGACAAAAAAATAGTAAGATACATTCATCAATAATAAGAACAGTTTCCTACGGAAGGGATAATCATTTTTCTTCATTAAAACATCATTTCAGCAACCATACTCATGGGTTTCATTTTTATAAGCCATGTTGTATGAGTTTCTCCTTAAATCAGCCAATTATTGTTGTTGATCAGTTTAAAGCTATTAAGATGGATTCGGGGAGAGTAGGAATAATCGCGCAAATGATAGGAAATTCTGCGCATCACTGCCCAGATACAGGAATGTCATCCTGAAGTTGATCCCAATTGTTCTCGGGATCAACGTAGGATCTCGCAAGCAGGGCGCAACGATCGAATCAGTTCAACACTCATTACCGGGTTCCGTTATATAGGGACGTAAACCCCTATGGTGCCCGAAGTCGGCGAGATCCTACTTCCCCCGATAAATCGGGGAAAATCAGGATGACAAATAAGGGGTCAGAGTGAGTACAGAACCTAACTCACCGGATATATTTCCTTACATCAATTTGATCCTCGACTACGAGTATCACAGGTTTGTGCTTGTCGGATTCGGTTTCTCCGTTTGTGGTAACTGCTGATATGTCAGAGGCGGCGGGCTCCTGAACAACATTTTCGGACCTTTCATCAGATTTATGGTCCTTCGAGATAATCTCATTATCAATCGCAGATCCGGCGGATGACTATTCACGATATGAACGTGAAGCAAGGGGCACTCTAAGACCGAAGAACGAGAAAAACCGGGACAGATAAGGTATTTGCCAGGGAGAAAGCTTTCTTAGGATGATTCCGGAATATTTACAACAATAAGCAGGTTGGCTGGTTATAAACATGCGGGTAACGTAGAACTTGCTTCCGCTAATAATTGACTAATACTATTACAACATAATTGTTGCCAAAGCCACTTTTTTAATTCTCCCAGGTAGAAAAAACGATGAACCCCGGGACGACTTAATAAAGTTATGAACAGAATTCATCAGGTTTCTTAAAACATCCTGATCTGTAAATTGTTGATAAAAATAAAAATGAAAAAAATGGATAGAAAAATGAAATCACTCAGAAATATTGCATTAACTGTCGCGCTATTCGTTCCCTTACTATTTGCTGAAGTCTCTGCGACTCAGGCACAGAATGTCAGAACGGTCAACCTGATTGGTACCAACCAAATGAAATTTACGGTGGCATCAAAAAAATCGGGACTCACGGTCGGGAAAAGCGTAAAAGGTGACAACGGAAATACGCAATACATCCTGAAAAGTATCGAAGCGAAACCGGGCCAGAAGATGAAGATCATTTTGCATAACTACAGCAAGCTGCCGGCCGGGGCGATGTCGCACGACTGGGTTTTGCTGGAAATGAATGCCAATGCTTCGGAGGTTGCCAATAAATCGAGCCAGTCAAAAAGCAACGATTACATTGCACCTTCCGTTAAAAATGAAATTATTGCCCATACCGGATTGGTGAGCGGTGGAAATTCCGGTTCGGTAACGTTTACGGTGCCTCAAAAAACCGGGAGCTATGAGTTTTTATGTACATTTCCGGGTCATTACATGGCCGGTATGAAAGGTAAGCTGATCGTTAAAAAATAGATGAGATTAATCAGCCTGTAACCGATAGTTCCAAACATTTTGGAGTATATCAGGCTTGAAATAACGCATCTGTTTAAAGCCCTCATGGTTTACATGCTGTGAGGGTTTTTTTATTAGTGCCGGTTTTTGGAGGGTAAGGAACATTTTTTACGGTCACGCTGTACCTTTACATGGATATGGTATAAAAAAAACTATTATCGATAAAAGAAGTTAACATTATGATTGAAGTTCTTGATCTCCATTTTTTTAAGGATCACACCATAGCATCATTCTTGGTTAAAACCAGCGAGGGTCCTGTTCTGATTGAAACAGGACCGGATACGGTCTGGGACAATCTTAAAAAGTCATTGAAAGAACACGGATATGAGCCCTCAGATGTTCGAAACGTCTTGCTCACACACATTCATTTCGATCACGCCGGAGGTGCCTGGCACCTGGCAAGGGAAGGTGCAACGATTCATGTCCACTCAAAAGGGGCATCCCATATGGCATCTCCTGAAAAGTTATGGCAATCGGCCAAACGTATTTATGGGGATGATATGGATCGCCTCTGGGGGAAGATGGAACCCATACCGGAGAAGCAGATTCATATCGTGGAAGACAGCGACCGCCTTGAATTCGGGGACGTTGAGATTGAGGCGCATTACACTCCGGGACACGCCCAGCATCACCTGGCTTATAGACTCGAAGATGTGGTTTTTACTGGTGATGTAGGGGGCGTTCGCATCGGCGGGAAGAGTGTTGTGCCTCCATGTCCGCCGCCGGATATTAATGTAGAATTGTGGAAGGAGTCGATTAAACGGCTTCGGGAGATTAATCCGAATACACTGTATCCAACGCACTTCGGCTGTTATCAAAATGTCGGTGAACATCTGGATCAGCTTGAGGCAAACCTTCGGTTGTATGCCGGAGAGATTAAATCATATCTGCAAAAAGGATATGATCAGGAGGAGATGTTGTCTCGCTTCAAAATCTTTGTCAGAGAACATTTGATAGAAGACGGCCTTGACGAGGATGAGCTGGAGCAATATGAAATTGCCAACCCGGTCTATATGAGTGTGACAGGGTTAGCCCGATACTGGAAGAAATTCCACCCCGAAACAATAAGCAGTTAACAGTTAACAGTTTCAGTAAACAAAAGAGCCCGCAGTTGACTATCAACTGCGGGCCTTCTAGTTATAACTGTTTACTGCTTACTGATCACTGAAAATCGATCAGGGTCCGAAGACCAATTCGACGAGCTTCTCGATGTATGGGAAGCAAAGCGAGAAGAGTATAAAGGTCGGTATCAGGATGCCAAACGACCACTTCATGTAACCCAGGAAGGATGGCATATCGACGCCATCGGACTCGGCAATGGACTTCACCATGAAGTTAGGAGCATTTCCGATATATGAGTTGGCACCCATAAATACAGCTCCGCAAGAAATGGCCACGAGTGTGGAGGCGTAAGTGGTCATAAGAGCATGGGCATTACCGCCGGCGGTATTAAAGAACACCAGATAGGTTGGGGTATTATCCAGAAACGAAGAGAGCATTCCGGTAATCCAGAAATACATGTGATCATTGGGGGTGCCGTTGGCATGTGTTACCAATTTGACGACGTGACTCAGGGCTCCGCTTTCTCCGGCACGAAGGATAGCGATAGCTGGAATGATCGTAATGAAGATACCGGCAAAGAGCTTGCCGACCTCGATAATTGGAAACCAGTCGAATCCATTGGCAGCCCGGCTCTCCTTATCCGTGAAGTGCCAACTCAACCATGCTATAATCAGCATGCCCAGATCACGAAGTGCATTTTGGATGGGAACTTCAATGCCCAATACGTTCATATCTCCAAGGTGGACAATCCCTGAGAATAATACGCATACCACGACGCCGGCCAGAAGGAGAAAATTAAACCCGCCTTCAATACCCAGTTTCTGATCGGAATCTTTCTCAGGAGGAGTATTGGTTTCCTTTTTGTATTGGATACGATCTATAATGTAATATAGAGGCAGCAAAATGGCGAGGACGAAGATCAGTTCTAACAGTAAATGTTCGGTTGTCCAGAAAAAATGCACTCCTGCAAGGAAACCCATGAAAAGGGGAGGATCACCCAGTGGTGTTAATGCGCCGCCGATGTTGGCCACCAGGAAGATGAAGAAGATGACGGTGTGCATTTTGTGCTGTCTCCACTCATTGGCACGAAGAAGGGGGCGGATCATGAGCATGGCAGCTCCGGTGGTACCCATCCAGCTTGCAAGGAATGTCCCGATGACGATGAGTAACAGGTTTACAGCAGGTGTTCCGACCAGTTGCCCCGTCAGGCGAATACCTCCGGCCACGGTAAACAAAGCTAATAGAAGTATAAGAAACGGGATAAATTCCAACAGGTAGGTATGAAGAACTTCGTGAGCTGTAGTTCCAAACCCAAACAGGAATGCCATCGGCACAATGATAGTAAGTGACCAGAATAGTGAGACTTTGCCAAAATGATGATGCCAGAATTCGGGTGTCCACAGCGGCATCAAAGCTATAGACAATAAAATTCCGGCGAAGGGTAATGCCCACCAGAGGCTTAATTCTGCTCCGTTGAATCCATGCCCTGTGGCTTCGGCAGCAAATGCCATTCTTGTTGTTCCCACCAACAGCAGTATAGGTAACAGAGTAAGTATTTTTCGGATTAACCTGGTTCTAATCACGTTCCTCCTCCTGAGGACTAAAAGTTTTTAGGAAAATTTCTGAAGCCTAAAAATAATAGAAGTTGTTCAGTTTAAAAATTGAAGAAAGTGTTAAAATTTGTTGCAATGTATTTAAAGTCCCCCACAATAATTCAATACCTTGCGAATATCTTCAATAACCTTTGTTGAGTTAGCTAACCGGTGATGAACTATAAATAGTGTTTTCACATTGATAATACTTGTTTGCCGTTTCGAGGCACGCAGAGAAAGAAAAATTTTGAAAGAGACGGGTTTTTTGATACGAAAAATACAGTTTTGAATGTGTGTGAATCCCATGTGGCTGAGCGACTATCATAAACTTTGATTATGGGTCTTTATGGTCGATCAATTTTTTGTATCTTTGCACTCGATGTTTATCGGGGTGGCAATAATGATTGGCCACAGCCGATTTTTTTGAGGATCTCGGTTAGACTTTAGAACCACGACTCGATGAATCCATATAGTAATCTGGTACCTTACATTATAGCACTGCCGCTGGCAGGATTTTTATTCAATGGCTTGTTGGGGCTTGCTTCCCCGAACTTCCGGAAACAGAAATCCCTCATTGGGGCTATTTCGACACTTGCGGTATTTATTCCATTTATTCTGACATTTTTCATTTGGATCAATACCAGTGAGTCATCGCCTTCCTTTACAGTAACTCTTTTTTCATGGATACAGGCGGGATCATTTTCCACGTCCGTCGCCTATCACATCGACCAGCTTGCACTGGTTATGATGCTGGTGGTGACCGGTGTTGGTTCCATCATCCACCTCTATTCAATGGGGTATATGGAAGAGGACGACGGTTACTGGAAGTTTTTCGCGTACATGAATCTGTTCATATTCATGATGCTCAACCTGGTGATGGGCAGCAATGTACTGCTGTTGTTCCTCGGATGGGAAGGAGTAGGACTTTGTTCGTACCTGCTGATCGGTTTCTGGTATACCGATATAATGAATGCCGTAGCTGCAAAGAAAGCTTTCCTGTATAACAGGGTTGGGGACTTCGCATTCCTTATTGCAATGTTCCTGCTATTCCACAGCGTTGGCAGTCTTAATTTTAGCGTGATCATTAATCACGTAAAAGATATTCCACATTCGACAGCTGTCTGGATCACGCTTCTGATGCTGGTAGGAGCCACCGGCAAGAGTGCTCAGATCCCGTTGTTTGTCTGGCTGCCGGATGCCATGGCTGGTCCGACACCTATTTCGGCCCTGATCCACGCTGCCACGATGGTTACATCGGGCGTCTATCTGATTGCCCGAATGTCGTTCTTGTACGTGCTTGTACCTGAGGTGATGATGGTCGTTGCCGTCGTCGGTGCCATAACGGCTCTTGTCGCGGCTACTATTGCTATTACCCAATACGATATTAAGAAGGTCCTGGCCTATTCGACGGTCTCACAGCTTGGATACATGTTCCTGGCCCTTGGAGCCGGTGGATTTTCCGTCGCCGTCTTTCACCTGACGACGCACGCTTTTTTCAAAGCCTGTCTCTTCCTTGGTTCCGGTTCTGTCATTCATGCTATGGAGCATGTTGAACATGGTCTTCATGAGGATGGAAAACATGTTCATTTCGATACGCATGATATGCGCAATATGGGCGGCCTGAAGAAGATCATGCCCTCGACCTACTGGACGTTCATGCTGGCAACGCTGGCAATTTCCGGTATTCCGTTGTTTGCAGGATTTTTCTCCAAGGATGAGATTCTCTCCTATGCCTTTAATGCAGGTCTGGGCAACTACGCAAGCGCCATGTATTACATGATGTGGGGCGTTGGTGTGGTAACAGCATTCCTGACCGCATTCTATATGTTCCGTCTCACGATCGGTACGTTCCATGGCACATTCAAACTTCCCAAGAAGGTAAGGGGTGCTGAAACAGCGGGCGAATACCTGCATGAGAATAGCTGGAAGATGACGTTCCCACTCTGGATACTCGGTATTGGTTCTGCTGTGCTTGGATTCCTTGGTATCCCTAAATTCTGGCTTGAGACGTTTGGCAGCGATGCTCATGTGAATATGTTTGAAAACTGGCTGTCGAAGGTTACGGCAACGTTCGGCGGGCATATTCCAATCGGAACAGAATGGCTGCTGATGGCACTGTCAATCGTACTGGCGGTCTGGGGCGCTGTATATGCCTACAAGCTTTACTCGGAAGACAAGGTGGAAGAATCCGATGCGATGCTGGCCAAACGACTTGGCGGACTGTACGGAGTCTGGTCTGAGAAATACAACTTCGATGAAGCCTATGAAGGCTACGTCGTCAAACCGGTAGTTCGTCTTTCTGATAGAGTTTTGGCCGTGTTCGACATGAAAATTATCGATGGCATTGTAAATGCTTTTGGTAGTGTAATACGCTTCTTCGGCAGTGTCATCCGATATTTACAGACCGGTGTCACACAGGTTTATGCTTTCATGTTAGTTCTGGGAGTTATCATCATACTGGGGATCTTAATCCTCTGATAATCACGTAGACACGCAATGGATACCCTATTAAATATTATCATTTTCTTGCCGCTGGTCGGCGTGCTGGGTGCTATGGTCATTAAGAATGAGACTGGCATCAAGTGGTTCAGTCTTTTAGTCTCATTGGCCACATTCATCCTGTCGTTGCCGCTTCTCTTTAATTTTGATATCAGTCACGCCTCGACATTACAGTATGTCACACAGGGCGCCCAGTGGATACCCGGCTACGACATAAAGTATTTAGTTGGACTGGATGGATTGAGTCTGCTGCTTTTCATGCTGACGACCTTGTTTGGTCCCATCGTGATCATGTCCGCCTGGGATTCGGTGCACAAACATGTTGCCGGTTTTTATGCCATGCTGATGTTGCTGGAGACAGCATCACTCGGTGTGTTTGCGGCAAACGACATTTTCATTTTCTACATCTTTTTCGAAGCCAGCCTCATTCCGATGTATTTCCTTATCGGTATCTGGGGCGGCGAGCAACGTGTTTCCGCTGCTATTAAATTTTTCCTGTACACGCTGGTCGGTTCACTTTTGATGCTGGTCGGCATCTTTTATCTCGGATATTATGCCGGCCAGGCGGTGAATCACGGCGTCTTCACGACAGACTGGCGTATTCTCAGCAGCAGTCAGCTGCATATCGGGCTGGTACCGCAAACGTGGATGTTCCTGGCATTTGCCCTGGCATTCAGTATCAAAGTACCCCTGTTTCCGCTGCACACATGGTTGCCCTGGGCGCACACAGAAGCCCCGACAGCCGGCTCGGTTGTTCTGGCAGCCATCATGCTTAAGATGGGGACATACGGTCTGTTAAAATTCTGTCTGCCTATTTTCCCGAATGCATCGCTCATGTTTGCTCCATATCTGGCGATACTCGCCGTTATTGGCATCATCTATGGAGCTCTGGTGGCGATGGTACAGAAAGATGTGAAGAAACTGGTGGCGTATTCGTCGGTAAGCCACCTTGGTTTTGTGGTGCTCGGCATTTTTGCAATGACCACGATCTCGGTTCAGGGATCGATCATTCAGATGATCAATCACGGTCTTTCAACAGGGGCGTTGTTCCTTATTGTGGGGATGATTTATGACCGGCGCCACACCCGTGAAATTTCAGAGTTCGGTGGTATCGCAAAAGTACTGCCGGTGTTTGCCGTGGTCTTCATGATTGCAACGCTGGCATCGATAGGCCTGCCGGGACTCAACGGGTTTGTCGGTGAGTTTCTGATCCTGAATGGATCATTCTCTTCATCCGTGCTCGGTAGCCATGCATTTACCATTTTGGGGGCCATTGGTGTTATCCTGGCGGCTGCATATATGTTATGGATGTACGAGCGTGTGATGTTCGGACCCGTTAACAATGAGAAAAACAAGAAACTGATTGATTTGAATGGCCGTGAAATCGGCCTGTTGGTGCCGTTAATTATCCTGATGGTATGGATTGGTGTGCATCCGTCGACCTTTACCCGTTACTCGGAACAACAGGTCAGCCAATTATTGCAGGACACGCACCAGAAGGCCATAGCCATTCGAAGGGAAGCCGATACGAATCAATTACCGGGATGGGCAGCTAATATGTATGATGTCACTAAACAAATTGCTGACGCAAAAACGAATTGATTATTATGGCTAAGCCACTCACGGAACAAGAAATACAACATGCACTTGAATCACTGAACGGCTGGAAGTTGAAGGATGACAAACTGTTTAAACAATTTAAGTTTGGAAACTTCAGGGAAGCTGCTGCATTTATCATGAGGCTTGCATTCGAAGCAGAGGCTCTGCAGCATCATCCCGAATTATTCAATGTATATAGTACGGTAACCATAAGCCTGAGTACACATGATGCAGGCGATAAAGTTACCAGCAAAGATATCGATTTAGCAAAAGCTATTGACTCAATAGACCAGTAAAACCGCATTCATGGAAACCGCGCAAGAGTTAGTCTTTTTTTTACCGGCCATTATTCTCGCCGCTGCCGGACTTATCGTCTTAATGGTAGACGCTTTTTCAAAAAAAACAGAGACTGTATACTGGATTACGGTTATCTCAACCTTTATCGCCTTATTATTTGCTTTTCGGGACATGATGCTTCCGGAAGGCGATATCTTCTACAAGATGATCGCTTACGGCGGAGTAACCGGATTTGGTTCTATGGTGATACTGTTAGGTACTTTTTTCAGTATCGTGCTTTCCCACGATTATCTGAGGGGTATCCGGCATAATTTTTCTGAAGTATACGCCTTGATACTTTTTGCCGGTGTAGGCATGCTTACTCTTGCCTCGGCCAATGATCTCATCACCGTATTCATCGGGCTTGAGACCATGTCTATCTGCCTGTATGTCCTGACGGGACTGGTTCATGAACGCAGGGAAGGTATTGAGGCATCGCTGAAATACTTCCTGTTGGGAGCTTTTTCAACCGGTTTCTTTCTTTATGGTATCGCCTTGTTGTACGGAGCAACCGGTTCAACTCAACTGGCTGATATCGCCCAGTCTACGAACCACAGTTTCATTTTCTGGGCCGGAGTGGGTCTCTTGCTGGTTGGCTTCCTGTTCAAGGTATCAGCTGTTCCGTTCCATATGTGGGCCCCGGACGTCTACCAGGGCGCCCCGACAACGATTACCGGTTTCATGGCTACATCTTCCAAGGCGGCGGCTTTTGTGGCTCTGATTATGGTGCTGAGCCGTGCGCTTCCGGGTGCCGTATTTGGATGGGGTCAGGCATTAAGAGTCATTGCCATTCTCACGATGGTCGTAGGTAACCTGATCGCAATCGTTCAGGATAACATAAAACGTATGCTGGCCTACTCATCGATTGCTCACGCGGGGTATATTCTTGTGGGTCTTGTGGCCGGGACGGTTGAGGGGTATAATGCCGTGATGTACTACCTTTTTGCTTATACGATCATGAATCTTGGAGCTTTTGGCGTGGTTGCCTATTTCGAACGTCAAAAAGGTGCAGACTTCACCAATGTCGAGAATTACGCAGGTCTGGGCTATCGTCAACCCCTGATGGCCATATTGCTGTCCATATTCCTTTTTTCTCTGGCCGGGATACCTCCGTTTGTCGGATTTATAGGGAAATACAAAATATTTGCCGCAGCCATCCATGCCAATTATATCGGGTTGGCCATTGTGGGAGTGCTGGCAAGTGCCGCAAGTGCTTATTACTACCTCCGTGTGATGGTTTATATGTATATGCGTGAGCCGCAGGAAGAGTACAAGATGCTTTCGGTTGCCCCTGCATACCAGTTTGCGCTTATTTTACTGGCCATCTTCACGATATATTTTGGAATTGCACCATCTGACCTGTATCACTTACTCGGTGCCTATCACTATGGAACAGGCGTGGCCGCCCTGGTACCTTAACCGGTTTTATTTGTAAATCTGTCTGCAAAAGAATATATTTGCCAGCTCCTGTCGATCCCGTCCCGAACGTATTTGAGATCGGGACCGGCTGTTTACAATCAAACAACCAAAGGACTGTAATATGTCAAAAACCAATTTTTACGAGCTTACCTACATTATTAAATCCGTTCTCGATGAGGGCGATATTAAAGCTACCGTTGAAAAAGTAACCAACTTCCTTACCGAAAACGGTGCTAAGATTGAAGACGTCGACGAGTGGGGGAACCGCGAACTCGCGTACGACATTGAAACCATGCACAGCGGCTATTTTGTGAATATGTATTTCGAAGTGACCGGTGAAACTATGGTTCAGCTCGAGCGGATGCTGAAACTGGAAGACAACGTCATTCGTTTTCTCTTCCTGAAGTACGACAGTAAGATGATGCGCCATCATGAATTGGCTAAAAAAGGCGAAGTACCCAATATCTTTGCTGTCGAAGAAGAAGAAGAAAACAGTTGATCCCGAAATTTAATCAGAAAGAGAATTTACTATGTTAAAGAATCCAGCACACCCGCAGAAGAAACAACTTAAAGACAAACAGTGCCTTTTCAGCAAGGCCGGTATTGAGTACATCGATTATAAAGATGTCGACATGTTGAAACGCTTCATCAATGATCAGGGTAAAATACTTCCCCGCCGTGTCACCGGTACGAGTGCCAGGTATCAGCGTCAGCTTTCCCTGGCAGTCAAGCGGGCACGTCATCTTGGTTTGTTGCCTTACGTATCACAGAATTTACGGTAATACCACAAGCAGTAGGAACAGTTATGAAATTAATACTTAAGGAAGCGGTTGAAAAACTTGGCGAGTCGGGTGATGTCGTCACAGTTAAAGACGGTTACGGAAGAAACTACCTGATCCCGCAAGGCAAGGCTGTGGTGGCTACCACCGGTGCAATTCACGCGATCGAAGAGCGTCAGCTTCAGCTGCAAAAACGTTTTGAACTGGATCTCAAGGCTGCCGAAGGGCTTGCTCAAAAGATCAAGGAAACTTCGATCACGATACCTGTGACGAGTGGTGAAGAAGGTAAGATTCACGGTACCATCACGACCATACAGATTGCCAAGGCCCTTTCCGAAAAAGGAATCGAGGTTGACCGTCGTAAGATCACACTTAATGAAGACGTCAAAGCGTTAGGTGAATATACTGCCGAGGTTCAGTTGGGAAGCGAAATCTCAGCTGAGTTGAAGATCTGGGTAGTAAAAGATGAGTCTTGACCATCGATAATCAAATGTGATTGTGAAAAATCTAATCAGGATTTTAGGGGTCGGGCTTCTGCTCTTGACCCCTTTTTTTGTTTTTGCTCAGGGTATCCCGAGTCCGGTACACTTCTCGATAAAGGCTCCGGAAGGTACGATTAAGACAGGCGAACAGGTCACTGTCGTTGTCCATGCCGATATCGATAAGGGCTGGCATCTCTACGCCACCAATTTAGGTGATAATGGGCCCGTGCCTACCTCATTCAAGATCACATCTGATAATGCACATATCACCGGCAAGATTGAAGAGGGGAAGCTTAAGAGTACG
>Ga0102953_1001987_pt1 | contig 12556 bp, 10 predicted proteins | sample SalPon2A_C_D2_MG_FD_78509 | JGI IMG/M metagenome (GOLD analysis project Ga0102953, IMG submission 78509) | Soil microbial communities from South San Francisco under conditions of wetland restoration - Salt Pond MetaG R2A_C_D2_MG | ecosystem: Environmental > Terrestrial > Soil > Wetlands | place... | reverse complement strand
CTATGATAAAAAGATCCGCCAGGCGTTTCAAGTGCTCCGCGAATGGACTGTTCAATTTGGTCTCGAGCCCAAACAGTTGTTACACATCGGCATTCCCACTATAGACGATAAGCAACTCATCATGTATGAATGTTGCATTGAGTACCCCATCCCAATGATGGAAGACGACCCAGACATTCGATTAAAAACCCTGACGGGTGGAAATTACGCCATATTAAGAATTAAAAAAACACCTGCCAAAATCGGGAAAGCTATTCAGAGATTTCATGCGGACTATATCCCAGACAACAATCTTATTATAGACGAACAGCGCCCCACATATGAAATTTACTATGAAGATACTTTGGAATACTGCGTGCCGATTTTTAGATAAAAGTGACAGTCACCTTCCCCATCTTCGTTGCACTTTGGGGATGCTTCGCAAAGGTGACTGTCGCTTTACTTATATCAACCCAACTTCGTTATTGAACTCAACAATCAATTCGTCGATCTCATCTGCCTGCTTCTGGACATCGGTCCAGTAATTCGGCTCATACCATTGTTGCTGAATTTCTTCGTAGGTTTTACCCTGCTGTTCAACCCAGGTGTAGTATTTGAGGTTATGCACGCGGCGTTTGTCAGTATAACGGAGTTCAAGCATATTATCCGTCGATTCGCCGTGCAGATAGCGGGCAAAGTCGGCAGCGGCATCCCGCTCGGAGTATTCGCCGAATTCCTGATGCATTTCATGCAGTCTTGAACGATAGAGTTCCATCGAGTCTGTCAGCATCGTGACCATGACATCGTTCTCATCCATCTCATAATATTTGGCTGTTTTGATGCAGGACAATACGTTTGAGATTCCAGAGAAGCCCAATAGATCAAGATTGGAGATCAAGGCTTCAGGAACACCCTGCTCCACCAAATGCGCACGACCATTTTCTTCGTTGAAGAGACGGGCAAGGTTGACGACGGCGTTATCGTCAATGGCGGTAACAACATCCGTATTCTTTGTATTGTGCACCCACGGCACATGTTTATCGCCGATGCCTTCGATGCGATGTGAACCAAATCCGTTTTCGAGCAGGGTCGGACACTGCAAGGCTTCGCTCGCAACGATCTTGCTTTCAGGGAAGAGTTGTTTCAAGTAATCGCCGCTGGCGATCGTCCCTGCGGAACCCGTTGCCGATGCCATACCGCGATAGCGGTCATTCGGACCCATGACCTGCTTCAACACTTCCTCCATCGCGTGCCCGGTTACTTCGTAATGCCAAAGGTAATTGCCGAACTCTTCGAATTGATTGAAGATCATCAGGTCTTGTCCCGACTCTCTCAATTCCCAACATTTATCGAATATCTCTTTCACGTTCGATTCTGTGCCAGGTGTTTTGATGGTCTCACCTGCTACTTTTTCCAGCCATTCAAATCTCTCCCTGGACATGCCTTCGGGCAAAATGGCAATGGATTCACACGCTAGCAAAGCGGAATCATATGCGCCGCCGCGACAGTAATTCCCCGTGGACGGCCAGACTGCCTTTTGCCTGGTCGGGTCAAACTGACCCGTAACCAGCCTCGGCACGAGACAGCTAAACGCCGCCCCGACTTTGTGCGCTCCTGTCGGGAACCATTTGCCAACAATGGCAATGATACGCGCCGGAACGCCTGTCAGTGACGGAGGCAGCTCCAGATAATTGACTCCGCCAAACGTCCCGCCTGAAGCGGTTGGTTCGTTGTGCCAGTTGATGCGGAAGAGGTTGCGCGGATGAATGTCCCACAGCCCGATATCATTCAATTCATCCTGAATATTTGCAGAAATCTTTGAAGGGTCTTTCATCTGTGCGTAAGTAGGAATGATGATGTTACGTTCCCTTGCGCGTTTGATTGCATTTGCGCGGCGTGTTTTTTCAATGGTTAGGTCAATTGTTGTCATGGTTTCTCCTTGATATACTTATTGTAGCGCACAATAATTTCACTCACAATATGACTTAACTCAGAAGGAATGACCAGTATCCTATTACTTTTTTCAATGTTTGGCTTTATGGTATTTACATCAAAGACAAATAAGGAGTAAAAATGAAATCTGCAGGCACAGGTACAGTTTCAGGTTGCGTAATATGGTTGATCGTTTTCTGTTTGATGAGCACTTGCATTATCCCCGTTGCAGGGATGATCGGTAGTTTCACATCATTTACCGATGCTCCCATCAAAATGATCGGGCCAATGATATGCCCTGAAGGGACAACCCCGCGGTCACATTCATATGCAACCACTACAACTGACGATTTTGGTAATTCTCAACCAGCCACAGGTTTCTCACTTCAATGTGTGGACGCAAACGGTGATGTAGTCAAGGAAGACCTTGTGGCATACGCATTCATCTGGATCGGTATCCTTTCTGGTATCGGGTTGATCCTGGCGGGCATCCTTGCCTTTGCATTTGCCGCACCTGCAGGTGTGTTGATCACAAGGTTCCTTAATCGTAATAAGAAAACCGACCAGGTTATAAATATCGAGCCAAGTTAATTTAAGGAGTCTGCAAGCTCTTTTTAATGTAACGGAGTATTTTTGTTGTATGATGAGTTTAAGAGAAAGGAGGTAGCCATCGAGAAACCGCCTGTAATTTTAACTACGGAAGGATTGGGCTGCCATAACCTGGTCAAAGCTCGGCTTTGAATCCAGACGTTCACCTAACGATAGGAAGGCGCAAATTCCCCACTCCTTTCAGCCATCTTAATAGTAAAATCCATTCGACGGATGGGTGTTCCCGTAAAACGGTTCCCCATTCGTCTTTTTTTACCCGAGCGCAGTCTTCATGCGCTCAAGCGCTTCCACAAGCATACTTCGGGGGGATGCAAAATTTAAACGCACAAAGTTTTCACATCCTTCACCAAAAACAGAGCCGTCGTTCAAGGCTACTTTTGCTTTTTCAAGAAAGAACTTATGCGGCGAATCAGAAATATGTCCGGATCTCACATATGCTCCAAAATCGATCCATTGAAGATAGGTGGCATCTGGGATGGTGAAACGGGACTCGGGGAAATTCTCAGTCAAGTAATCAACCACAAAATCACGGTTATCCCTCAAATACACAAGAAGTTCGGTCAGCCAGTCGTCACATTCACCAGAAAAGGCAGCTTCCGCAGCGATGATACCAAAGCTTGAAGCGTGACCTGTAATTTGTTCATTCGCTTTTTTAAAACTCTCCCGTAATTCAGCATTGGGGATAATGGCAAAAGAGCAAAATAATCCTGCTGTATTAAAGGTCTTACTGGAAGCGACCAAAGTGATGGTCTTATCCGCAATTTCTTCGGAAAGTGCAGCCATTGGAATGTGTTTTTCATTACCGATCATCAGTTCGCTGTGTATTTCATCCGAAACGATCACGGTACCTTTTTGCAAACAAATCTCTGCCATATTTTGCAACTCATCCTGGGTAAACGCCTTCCCCACAGGGTTATGCGGATGACAAAGCAGGAACATACGTGTACGTGCGTCGTTGGAATGAAAGGATTTGTTGAACACATCCAAATCTAATTGAGGGATGAGATGTTGACCATCCTCAATGAATGAAAATGGTGCAATCTGTTTATTAAGCCCGATGTTTTTATAGATACTATAAAACATGTGATAGACGGGTGTCTGGACCAATACCCCATCGACTGCACTGCAAATGGCACGTGCTGCTATATTAAACCCACTCACCACACCAGTGGTCGCAACCACCCAATCTGGGTCAACCTGCCAACCGTAAAGTCGCTTCATGCGTTCGGCAACAACCTGTAAAGTATGCGGCCTGACGAATTCATAACCAAGCACACCACGGTCAAGTGCAGCACGTATCGCATCACGAATGGGTTCGGGTGTCAGAAAATCCATGTCCGCAACCCAAAGTGGCAAAACATCTTCAGGATACTCTGTCCATTTGACAGAATCTGTATTGCGACGTTCAACAATTTGGTCAAAGTTATATGCCATAGACTCCTCTATTTTTTATAGGCAACAATCATTCCATCACGCATCGGGGCAAGAGAAACTATCCAATCGGGATCAGTTATAATGTCACGCGTGAAGCGGCGGATGGCTTCAGTGGACGTTTCCTTGTTACTCTCATCCCATACACGACCACTCCAGATCATATTGTCAATGATCAGGATTCCACCCGAGCGAAGTTTTTCCTTGATGACAGGTAACGAATCGGGATAACCTTGTTTATCAATGTCATTGAAGATGATGTCAAACGGACCGTCTGTTTTGCGGAGGGTTTCCACAGCCTCAGCATTGTGAAACTTAACAACATCATCGCTTCCCAACGCGGACAAATGGCCTGCCGCCTGTTTCGACAGCTCATCATCCCAGACGGTATGATGCACCACGCCCCCGCCGTTCTCTTTTACAGCCTTCGCAAACCACGCTGTGGAATATCCATACCCAGACCCCAACTCAAAGACTGACTTCGCGCCGATCATACGCGCCAGTTGATAACAGTAATATCCACATACGGGACCGATGATGGGAAATCCATTTTCCTTTGCAATTTCTTCCATCTTCCGAATTTCTTTTTCACGTGCAGGGACAAGTGTTTCCAGGTACTCCTGTGTTTTATCGTAGTCAATCGTTGACATGTCAATCTCCTTTTTGTTCCGATAAGATTTCCAATGCAATTGGTAAGGTTTTCTCCGCCCACATTGCATACATTTTACCTGAGGGATGCAAGCGATCCCCTGTGATCAGTTCAAAATCATCCAATCCCATACGGGATATGATGGTCACATCCACATAATATGCGCCAGCATTTTGTGTTTCTTCCAGATTGATCGCATTGAATTCATCAATCTGAAGGCTGATCGGTTCTGTATCCTGAACCGCTGCAAAGGGGGTAAATCCCCAATCTGGGATGGATAACACACCCACACGTTTTGGATCACCACCTGCATATTCAATCGCTTTATTTAACATAAAGCGGAAATCTTCGCGGTAGCCATCTACGGGATAGCCACGATACTGGTCATTGACACCGATCAACAAAGAGACCATATCATACGTTCCTACGGGCGGGTTAGCTTGAATTCCTTCCCAAAGTTCCTGCACCGTCCAGCCTGTGCGGGCAATGATCGTAACATCTGGATCAATGCCTTCATTTCGCAACAACTCAGAAAGTTGAATGGGCCACCGGTTTCTGGACGCAACCTTTTCGCCTATCGTATAAGAATCACCTAATGCCAGATAACGGATCTTTGTCATGTCAACAGTCTCCTGTGTTGGGGTGGATGTAGCTGGAACTTCGGGAGTGGATGATGTCAGGCTTGGTGTCGCATTTGATGTAGGACTTGTCGTTGCGTTTGATGTAGTTGTTGTGCATGCTGCCAGCAATAAGATAAAGATAAACTGTAAAAGTATTTTTATCATGAGATTATATTCCTTAAGTGAACATGGGCACAGTCAACGCGACCATGCCCATGATTGAGTTATACCAATAAAAAATGATTTATGTAGTTTGGCGGCGTGTAAGGCTATATACAGCTAATGCAAACATGAGACCAGCGGCAATCCATGAGCCATTGACTACAAGAGATGATGTGATTTGCTTGACGGCTATCCCAACGAACGCCCAAACGAGGACAAAGAGGTAACCGGCATCCCTACGAGTCAGCGCCATACCAAGCCCCAACAGGGACGCAACCGCCAACATGATAACCGCCCAAACAGGAGCGGTTATACCGAAGCCATTCCACTCGACAAGATACAACCAGTCAGTGACATTAGCGACGGAGGCAACCGTGATCCAGCCAAGATAAATGCTGAATGGCAAATCCACAGACCACCACTCCGCGCCTTTGGCTGAAGAACGGTTCACATCAAGGCGCAGGTAACTAGTGACCAACAATCCCAGCAGGGTGAGCATGATAAAAACGCTTAAGCCGAAGTAGTTATAGTGCCAGGAAAACAACCAGGCTGCATTCGCAAGGTTGCTCAGGGCAAACAGATAGCCAAGCCGGCGCAAACGCGGACTTTCCTTTTGCGATGATCGGAACTGGTAAATGATGAATGCGATCCAGCCGATATAGATGACGCCCCAAATGGAGAAGACGTATCCTGCGGGGACAAAATAGACCTGGAAACGGTCTGAGATCTCGCCTGTGTTCTGTCCGTTAAGGGGCAGTGCCGAGGCGAGGATATTCACCACTAGAGCAATGATTACAGTGACAAGATTGGAAATTTGACGTAATGTATCTTTCATTTGAATAACTCCTTTATTACATAATACAGATTTTATTTACTATTGCAAGGCTTTGATCTTCAACCACAATGCAGGGACTTTGCTCACCTTCCCCAAAGCAGATAAATTCGCACGGTGAGTAAATACATCGTAATCGTTCTTTTCGATCTCATCCAATATTCCCTGGTAAAAAACGGATGCGGCGCCAATGGCGAATTGACCTTCACGTTCGAGCATCTTTACACCTTGCCAGGATTCTTCGTAGAGTTGGCGCGTGCGTTCGATCTGGAATTTCATGAACTGGCGCCAGTTATCTGTGACGCACCCTTCAGCAATATCCTTTTCATGAATACCATAGAAAGCGAGTTCTTCGCGCGGCAGGTAGAGACGTCCGTTTTGGAAGTCCTCCCCTACATCGCGAAGGATGTTGGTCATTTGCAGGGCAACACCAAGTTTGATCGCATAAGGCACAGCATCGTTACTGCTGAAACCAACAATGTACATACTCATCAATCCTACCGTGGAAGCAACTCCATAACAATATGTTGTCAATTCTTCGAAGTTTTGATAGCGGGACTGAGTCAGGTCTCGGTTGACACCGTCTATCAACTGCAGGGGGTAATGGCGGGGAATATGGTAACGGGTTAAGGTATCTGCCCATGCGGCGGCGACCAGGTCATCGTCCAGGAAAGAGGCGTGTTCCACAATCCCGCGCCAGTAATCGAGTTGAGACTCGCGCGTATCTTCCGTGGATTCATCCACGATGTCGTCCACTGTGCGGCAAAAGGCGTACAAGGCACGAACGGCAGAACGTTTCTCTTCAGGGAGAAGCGAGGACGCAAAATGGAAGGATTTGCTGTGTTCTGCTGTGATCTTTTCGGCTTGTTTGTATGCTCTACGGAGCGTCGCATCGCCAGCCCAGTAAGAAAAGAAAGGACGGGTTGATGGGTGCGGGATATTCCCCGCAAGGTCAAGTAGTTGGTTTTCCCAGTTCGCATGTGCCTGCATTTCGTGCCTCCAAGGTTTAGGATGCACGCATTGTACAGGTATTGTCAAGTTTTGTCAAGATTAACTTGACAAATACTGTGCAATGTGTATAATGCTTGTAACACTCACCCACACGCTTCGACTTCGGGTTTCGATACGAGCGAGAAAAACGCCCGCTCTACTCAACCCTCCGCTACCCTGCGGACACGATGTCAGCGCGAAGTACCAAGGAGAAACATGAAAAAACAAACTGCAATTGTGATCGGAGCGGGAATTGGCGGAATTGCCACCGCCGCCCGTCTCGCCAAAAATGGATATGACGTGACCGTGCTCGAAAAGGAAGCGACCCCCGGCGGGCGCGCCAACCAGATCGTACGCGACGGTCACCGCTTCGACATTGGTCCGACCCTGTTCCTGATGCCTGAAATTTGGGAGGAAACCTTTGCATCTCTCGGCGAGAAAATGAGCGACCACCTCGACCTGCGCCGCATCGACCCCACATATAAGGTCCATTTTGATGACGGCTTGCAATTGGAGTTGACATCGGACATCGGCAAAATGCAGGAACAATTGGAGAAAGTCGAAAAGACCGCCTTTACAGGATTCCTGAATTACATCGCCGAGGGCAGCAAACACTACAAGATATCGGTTGAGAAGTTCGTGGGACGTAATTTTTACAGCATCTTCGAATATCTCTCCCTGCGTAATTTGCCTCTCATATTTAGTCTCAAGGCATTACAGAAACATTTTGCTAATGTCGGAAAATATTTCAAGGATGAAAGACTCAAAGCAGCATTTACATTCCAAAACATGTATTTAGGACTCAGCCCCTATGACGCACCTGCCACCTACTCCCTTCTTCAATACACAGAATTAGCTGAAGGTGTCTGGTACCCCATGGGCGGGATGTATGCAGGCATTCAGGCATTGGTGAAAGTTGCAGAAAAACTGGGCGTAAAGTTCATCTACAACTCACCCGTCAAACGGATCGAGACGAACGGCACAAAAATTCTCGGCGTGATGTTAGAGGATGGAAAGTCGATGACCGCCGATATCTTCGTGGGCAACGCGGATCTGCCCTACATTTACAAAGAACTTTTACCTGATGTAAAAGAAGCAAAAAAACTCGAAAATAAACTTTACACCTGCTCCACCATCATGTTCTATTGGGGCGTGGACAAAGAGTATTCGCAGATTGCGCATCACAACGTCTTCCTCGGCGGCGATTACAAGGCATCCTTCGATCGCATATTTGAAGACCACACATTACCTGAAGTGCCGTCGTTCTATGTCCATGCACCCACACGGACCGATAAAGCCGCTGCACCTGAAGGGCAGGATACGCTGTATGTGTTGATGCCCGTCGGTCATCTCGATGCACGCAGTGAACAGGATTGGGATGCATTGGTCAACCGTGCGCGCGAAACCGTGTTCAAGCGTCTCGCCAAAGAGATGGGCGTGGACGATCTCAAAGAGCATATCAAGTTTGAGATCGTGTATCAGCCCAAAGTCTGGAAAGAACGTTTCAATCTGGAGAAGGGATCGGCATTCGGTCTCAGCCACAACTTCATGCAGGTCGGCTATCTGCGTCCGCAAAATCGTCATAAAAAATATAAGAACCTGTACTTCGCTGGCGCGTCTACACACCCAGGCACGGGGCTTCCCATCGTTCTATTATCCGCCCGCCTGACAACCGAAAGGATACTCAAAGAAAAGGGTACAATATCTGTGCAAAACATGGTAAATGCGGTTGCCGCCGCGCGCACCTAACCCTCAGATATTTGGAGAAAAAATGACGATCAGCCAAACACCCACCTACAATATCAAGGTTGTACTCAACCAAACAGGTATCGCCGCCGACACCTTGCGCGCCTGGGAACGCCGCTATGGACTACCCAATCCCGATCGGACAGCGGGTGGACATCGCTTGTATTCAGACCGCGATATAGCGATCATCAAGTGGCTCATTGCACAACAAGAGGAAGGACTCTCGATCTCCCATGCAGTGGACTTGTGGAACGAAACCATCGCTTCAGGTTCGGACCCTCTGGCTGATTCCCAACCGAAAAATATGGTACCCGTCGACAACATGAACATCGAAGCCCTGCGCAGCGAGTGGCTTACCGCCTGCTTCAATTATGATACGGTCACCGCGGAACAGATATTGAACCAGGCATTCGCCTCCCATTCCATAGAGATCGCCTGCACAGAGATCATCATGCGTGGATTATTTGAAGTCGGCGAACACTGGCAGAAAGGCACGGCATCCGTCCAACAGGAACACTTTGCTTCGGGCATTGCCACACGCAGACTCGACGCACTCATTAGTGCAACGCCTCAACCTACCCGTAAAGAAACCATCATTCTTGCGTGCCCGCCCAATGAATGGCACGCCTTTCCCTTATTATTAACCAATCTCTTTTTACGCAGGCGCGGCTGGAACGTGATCTACCTCGGCGCAAACGTACCGACTGCCCGCATCGAAGAAACCATCAAAGCCACCAAACCCAAACTGGTCGTGCTCTCCGCACAGACATTGGTGAATGCCGTCCAACTACGCGAGATGGCACGGACATTGAATGAAAAGGGGATTCAATCTGCGTTTGGCGGCAGGGTCTTCAACGATATCAACGGACTTGCAAAACGCGTCCCCGCCCATTATCTGGGCAACAATATCGAACACGCCATCCCGGCCATCGAAAACCTGATCGTCAACTCGGTTCCTGTGCCAAAAGAGGAAACGGTCAAAAAGGCAACACTGCAACTCGCAGACGAATATCATCAACACCGGATTCAAATCGAAAACACACTGACACATATCATCGCATCACAGGGTCAATCCATAGACTTTCTCGAGACCGCCAATCACTTCCTCGGTGACAGCCTGATCGCAACACTCGAACTCGGCAATCTCTCCTACCTTTCCGCAGATATGCACTGGCTCAGCAACTTGTTGATCAACCACAACGTATCCATTGCGATTCTGCCTGTCTACCTCGAAACATACTCGCTTGCTATTCAACAGGTTATGGGTGAAAACGGTAAAGAGATTAGCAATTGGTTGAATCTTGAAGCCCAAAAATTTAAGGCAGGGATATGACTGCGATCTGGTGGATTCGACGCGACTTAAGGCTGACGGATAATGCTCCGCTTCATTCCGCGCTTCAGGCTGATTCTGTTCTACCAGTCTTTATCATCGACCCAATCTTTGACTTGTCATCTGCCCGCCGGAAGAATTTCCTGTATGAAGGTTTACACGTCCTCGACAAGGATTTGCGTGAACGCGGTTCGTATTTATTAATCCGTAAAGGCAAACCGCTTGATGTACTCAAACAACTCGTCGCCGAAACCAAAGCGGAAGGGATCTTCGCTGAAGAAGATTTCACCCCCTATGCCCGCAAACGCGACCTGGAGACCGAACATCATCTCCCCCTCCATCTTGTCAGCGGACAAACTGTTCATCACCCGAATACTGTTCTGAAATCAGACGGGACGCCATATACAGTCTACACACCCTATTCAAAAGTATGGAAGTCAATACTTCCAGAGAAGTTGAATTTGGTTCCTGCACCTGAAAATATCAATACACCGTTCGAGATTGCCAACGAAAAACTACCGCCGTTCAAAACCAACCCGCTCTTCCCGGCCGGAGAAAAAGAAGCATTGGTTCGGTTGGAAGAATTCTTGTTCAGAAAAATCCATTCTTACGGTGAAGAGCGCAACCGCATGGACCTGGACGGAACATCCTCGCTTTCGCCGTATCTGCGCTTTGGAATGTTGGGATTGAGACAAGCTGTCAGTGTGGCGAGACAGGCTGCGGCTGAGAAAAGAGGCGTGGGGGCAGAAGTCTGGTTGAACGAATTGATCTGGCGCGAGTTTTACATCCAGATTTTGTATCACTTTCCTTATGTCAGCAAAACTTCATTCAAGCCATCACTGGCAAATATCCCGTGGCGAAATGACGAGTCTGAATTTCAGGCATGGAAGGATGGAAAAACCGGCGTCCCGGTCATCGATGCGGCGATGCGTCAACTGAAAGAGATCGGCTGGATGCACAACCGCGCGCGCATGATCGTCGCATCGTATCTGGTGAAAGACTTGCTAATCGATTGGCGCTGGGGCGAAGCATGGTTCATGGAGAACCTGCTCGACGGCGACCCAGCGGCGAACAACGGCGGCTGGCAATGGACGGCCGGCACAGGCACAGATGCCGCGCCGTATTTCAGAATATTCAACCCCGTGTTACAAAGCGCAAAGCTTGACCCGAATGGCGATTACATCCGCAGATGGGTTCCTGAATTGAGCGGCGTGGATGCAAAAGATATTCATGCACCATGGAAAAACGGAAGCAAAATAAAAGGTTACCCCGAACATCCTGTCATCGAACGGGATAAAGAACGAACGTTACAAGTTTATAGATTATCGAAAGAGGAAATGAAAGCATGGAAGTAAGTAAAGATTTATCGAACCCACAAATTGCGACCCGCGCCTTATGGGGTGGCATCGCATTTTCGCTGGTATTCACATATTTGATTTGGCTCGCAAACCCATTATTGAGTCGTTTTGTGCTCGACCCTGGCAATGGTTCAGGTTTCTTTTATGATTGGCAACTACTCTCCCCCACAGCATGGAGCCGCATTACTGCATGGGGATTGTATGCTCTTCATCAAGTCATATTGTGGCGTTTGATTTATTACGCTCAAAACAATATAAAAAAATACAGCAAAGGACTTCACCCCGTAAACCTTTGGGCTTTGGGTGTGAATGTGTTTTTCATCGTAGTCCATCTCGTCCAAACCCACATTTGGTATGACGGGCTTGCACAGGACGTCAGTTCGTTCACGTCACAGGGTTCTGTTATCTTGATGTTGTGCGCTATTCTCGTGATGGAAAACAAACGCCGTGGCATGTTCTTCGGTGCGAAAGCTCCGTTTTCAGAGCGCGTCATTTCGTTCGCGCGCAAGTATCATGGTTATCTCTTTTCATGGGCTATCGTGTATACGTTCTGGTTCCATCCGATGGTCAGCACGCCCGGACATCTGGCAGGTTTCTTCTACATGTTTCTGTTAATGTTACAGGGAAGTCTGTTCCTTACCCGCATTCACGTCAACAAGTGGTGGACGCTTGTACAGGAAGGTTTGGTTCTGATCCATGGCACCACCGTCGCTATTTATCAAGGAAATAACCTCTGGCCGATGTTCGCCTTCGGTTTCGCCGCAATATTTGTCATCACCCAAATGCACGGAATCAATTTATCAAAGTTGGCCCGTTGGATGATCGGTCTTGGTTACGCAGCTGCAGTAATCATTGTCTACAACTCGGATTGGTCACGACTGAATGAAATCGTGCGTATCCCCGTTATTGAATATTTGG
>Ga0102953_1001986_pt1 | contig 12558 bp, 13 predicted proteins | sample SalPon2A_C_D2_MG_FD_78509 | JGI IMG/M metagenome (GOLD analysis project Ga0102953, IMG submission 78509) | Soil microbial communities from South San Francisco under conditions of wetland restoration - Salt Pond MetaG R2A_C_D2_MG | ecosystem: Environmental > Terrestrial > Soil > Wetlands | place... | reverse complement strand
CGCCGGTTCGGCACGTGATATGTTCCTTTATATTAAAGATGATGTATTGGATGAGGCACAGTCCTTTTTAGCGAAGCGGCTCGAAGGCAGAGCAGACGTCGTTAAGACCGAAGCGCTGATCGCAGATGGATATTTTGGAGGCGATGTTTCATCCCGTTTTCGCGAACGTGTAGGGAACTTGATCGTGTTGCCGTATCGTTACGAGTCAGTTTGGTGGTATGAGAAGGGAAAATTCGAACAGAGATTTTATGGTCATCACGGCGGACTGACACCACAGGAAATGGAAACCATCCTCTACTCTTATGAGATGTAAGATAAGTAACCGTTACATTTTTCATGACCTATTTCACTATGTTAACAATACATGTTGGAGTAAAATACACCACAATTCATAGTCCCTGCCGCGGAACGGCAGGTACCTAAACCTAAAGGAGAAACTCCCCATGTATCATACCCTTATTATCGTTGGCAATGTCGGCAGGGATCCTGAAATGCGCTACACACCTTCGGGACAGGCTGTTACATCCTTCTCGGTTGCGACCAATCGAGAATACACCACTGGCAATGGTGAAAAGGTCAAAGAAACAATTTGGTTTCGCGTTACTACCTGGGGAAAACAGGCAGAAGTCTGTAATCAGTATGTCAAAAAAGGTATGAAGGTATTGGTCGATGGACGGCTCACCCCAGATAAAGCCACAGGCGGGCCGCGCGTTTGGACGAGAAATGACGGCACTCCTGCCGCTTCTTTCGAAGTGACGGCTGGTACCGTCCGATTTTTATCTTCCCGCGGAGAGACCAGTGACATGCCCACGCAGGGCGGTGGCGGCTACGACAACAGCGCCGAACTTCCGCCAGAAGATGATATTCCATTCTAGCCAAGACTTAATAAAAAGGTCTAATGAAGCGGGGCTCCGTTTTACTAGACCTTTTTTATAAAGATATAAAACCATGACCACACCTGCTCCAAAACAACCGGCACAAGGCCCGAAGATCGAGATACCGGAAGAGTTAAAACCCGTCTATAGTAACCTGGCACGAATATCACATTCCCCTGCAGATATTGTCATAGATTTCGCACAACTTCTGCCTGGAGAGGGCAAGGCAGTTATTCAGTCACGCGTGCTTATGACCCCATTAAGCGCAAAGCTGCTCATGCGTGCCATTCAGGAAAACCTCTCACGTTACGAAGCCGCATTTGGAGAGATCAATATCCCCAAAAACAACAACCTTGCCGATAATCTCTTCAAAGGTATTCAACCGCCCGAACCACCCAAGGAGTAAAATCCGGAAAGTAAAGGTAGTTATGCATAAGCTCGAAAATATTGCTGAACAAATCCGTCAGGACTTCGAAGTACGAACAGAACTAAGAGACGAGGCTCTCAAACAGACTCGTCAACTTACACGCGCCTGTTCGCTTGCCATACGTGCAGTACATCGAGATGACTTTGAGATTATGGAAGAATATCTGGCAGAAGCGCAGTCGCTGGCGGATAATATCAGAGAAAACCTCAAAGATCATCCTGACCTGCGATACGCTGGCTACACACAAGATTCGCTCAAGGAGTATGTGGAAGCCAATGTCACCTGCGCATTGGTCCAAAACCAGGCGTTGCAAACACCCGATGAAATTGGCGTGGAATATGCCACTTATCTCAATGGTTTGGCAGAAGTGGTCGGCGAACTGCGCCGCCGAATTCTGGATATTCTACGAAGCGGATACTCACAGGAAGCAGAACGCCTGCTCAATCACATGGATGATATTTATTCCATTCTCGTTACCATGGATTACCCGGATGCGGTAACACACGGTCTCCGCCGCCAAACAGATTTGGCTCGTAACCTGGTTGAAAAGACACGCGGTGATATCACCTTTAGTCTGCGTGGCGAAGACCTGACGCAAGCTATTAACACGTTAAGCATGCAGCTAACGGGAAAAAGCGTCGACGTTGATGAAGCAAAGCGCAGCGGTTTATCTGTCCATTTGAAAGAGGAAGACAAAGAGGAAGGGGAAAAGTAGATCGTGGCACGGGGAGGTCACAAGTTCCCACTCGTTGTCTACCGGCATCTGGTCAACCGCTGGTGGACTCCCATGTTTGCCATTGGGCTAGTGATGTTCGCACTGGCGTACGAACAATATACCCACCCAATTTATAGATTTATTGCGTGGCGCTGGCAGTTGTTTACCGGGATTGGCGTACTGGCAATACTGGTTGGCATTTTTTTCTTGATTATCAAACAGATCGCATACATACAGGTATTTCCTGGCTACCTGAAACTTGTCACGCCTTTCATGCGAATTAATATTTCCTTCAAAAGGATTCGTAAAACGACAACAACAGAAATGGGGCAACTTTTTCCGCCCAAAAGCATGTCTGGCTGGATCAGGGATATATTTCAACCACTTGCCAGCCAGACCGCCATCGTTCTGGAGTTGAAGAGCTATCCCATTTCACCTGTTGTTTTACGAATATTCCTTTCAAGATTCTTTTTCAAAGATAAGACACCTCATCTCGTGATTCTTGTGAAGGATTGGATGCGTCTGAGCTCTGAAATGGATAGCTTTCGCACGGGGGTAAACCCGAACTCCAGGCCTGTTAAGAAAAGCGGGAACAACTCCATCCTTTCAAAATTACCCCGTAAATGAAAATATACTTTGCCTGCTCGATCACCGGCGGACGAGAGTTTGAGTCCGTGTATCAGGCCGTTGTCTACGCCTTGGCAGAAAATGGACACAGCGTGCTGACGGCTCATTTGGTTGAATCAGATGTAATGGCGGCTGAAGCGGCACTCAGTCCCCGGGACGTATATTCAAGGGACGTGGCATGGATCCGCGATTGCGACGTTCTGATCGCAGAAGTCAGTGTACCATCGCATGGAGTCGGATATGAGGTCGGTTTTGCGCTTGGAATCGATAAACCCGTCCTGGTTTTGCATCATGAGGGGCGAAAAATTTCGAAGATGCTCAGCGGCAATTTGGATGGAAATCTGGCTGTAAAAACATACCGAACAACAGAAGAAGCCATTCACACAGCACTGCGATTTCTTTCGACAAGAGGGTGAATAATGTCACCGGTATTCGGTTACTTTTTACGATAACAATCTGCCAGCTTGTAGGATATGATGATTTTGGAGACAACACAAGACACCTCCAAATGCTCCTCATTGTCTCCTCCTTTGGCGAAAGCCGCCGTTGAGTGATTTGCTCAACGGCGGCATCGTATTTAAATCAGAATTAATTGAGGAAGTAGTTATTTCGACGGCAGTCTGTTGACAGGTAAAACAATGAAAAATGAACTGCCCTGCCCCACTGTGGATTCGACCCACATGCGCCCCCTATGTGCATCCACAATACTCTTCACGATGGCTAGCCCCAACCCTGATCCCTGTTGTTTATCCATATTCTTTCCACGGTAAAATTTATCGAAGATGTGGGCTTGATCCTGTGCAGGGATACCCGGGCCATTATCAGTAACTTGAAGGATTATCTGATCACCTTCAGCTTTTAGGAAAATTTTGACTTCACCGTTCTTATTTGAATACTTGATGGCATTGCCAACTACATTATCGAACACCTGGCGTAAACGCACAGGGTTGGCTTGCAAAGCAGGTAGGGATTCTGAAACATCTGACTGCACTTTGATATGTTTGGATTTGATCTGTCCCTGCAACATATCAAGTGAATAAAGCAAAAGAACATCCAATTGAACCCATTCACGACGTGTGTCCAACCCCGCTTCTATGCTGCCCAGCTCCAACAGGTCGTTGATGAGCGTATTAATATGTGCCACGCTCTCCTGGATCCGTTTCAGGAACTCCTGCTGATTATCGTTAAGAGGCCCTGCGCGGGTGATCAATTCGGTATACCCAATCACAGAAGTCAGCGGTGACCGCAAGTCATGCGACACCGTATGGACCACCTCATTACGGACGCGGTCCACTTCTTTCAGGTAGGTAATATCCTGCATGGTAACCGCATAACCTATATCTGAGATGGGCGTGACTTGTGCACTCCCCACCCTTCCGTCAGGGAAGCTGATCTCGTGATGATGTGTGGGATCATTATTCTTATTATTCTTAATATCCTCGAGCATGGCGAGCAGATCAGGGTGATCGATCACATCTGCAACAGTCTTGCCAACAGACGACTTTCCATCCAGGTTGAAAGATTTGCACATAGCCGGGTTTAATAAAATGATATGGGTTTCCTGGTCAAAAAGCATCACACTATCTTGAATACTGTTAAAAACAGTTTCCAGTCGCGAACGTTCAGACTCAGAGATATGGGCACGTTTCTTGAGAGATGTGGTTGTTCGATTTACTTCACGGCGAAGCCAATCGCCCACACGGTAGGCATGCTTCAATACACCTTCGACCGTCCCCACAATATCATCCGTTTTGAGCGGAGGTGTAAGATAACCCGTCACTCCAAGCTTAAATATCTGTTTTACGAACTCTGGTTTTACCTTTTCTGTGTAGATCAAAAAGGGCAGAGTAGGGAATCTTTCGAGTAATTCCTCAACGATATCCAGACCATCATGCTCATCAAACTTTTCCCCGACCAGCAAGAGCGCAGGCGTGGAATCCTGCAATAAACGGCTGAGTGTTTTTGTGTCACCGGCAATCGCTATCTCATAGTTGACGGCACGCAACGCGCGTTCCATCAAATCTAATGTATGAGATTTGTCCAGCGCCAGCAGAATGAGATCTTGTTTTGGCATGATTAGTCTATAAATTTTACTTTGTTTTTAATCTCTCAGGTACGGCATAAATAACTCACGCCTTGCCGTCTGCGCAATTCATTGCAGTCATAAAGTCAACGTTTATTGTAACATTCTAAATTCACCTGTGATATGACACAGACATTACAACAATCTAATAATAATTCCTATAATTCGAAAAATGGATAGGATTTTCCAGTAACAATGCCTTGATGATTCTGGATGGATACCACGGGTCCAAACCGACCGAGTGCCAGCTCCTGTTTCGAAGACAGGGCACCCAACTGACGCAGGATTTCAATCGTTACAGCCGGGCGAACTCGACAGCTCGGTTCAAGCTCCATATTCCTCCGTGAGGCATCCCCATCTGACACTTTGAATGCAATTCCCACACCGGGCGAATCCTTTCCAAGGACGCCAGGTAAAAGGCCCACGATCTGGAACCCCTCTGCGCCACGTTTACAGACGATCTTCCCTTCTCCCGCCTTCATCAATTCACAATCGAATTCGCCATATCCACTCACCATTTCAGGGTGTGTTGTCATGGCAGTTGTGATCTTACGACATGCCTCTGCCCGCGCAGACGATAGCTCATGCGGGTCACAGAAACGTGCCATGCCCAAGGCTGCATTATATAAAGGGACCGCGAAATTCGGCGCGGAACAACCGTCAGTTCCAAGATGAATTTCCTCGGACGGAATCATGCACATCTCGGCGAATGAGGCGAGAATGTCCTGTTGGATGGGATGTTCGATATCAAGATAATTTTCCAGCGGTAGTCCGCGCATCTTTGCATGTGCGAGCATGGCAGTGTGTTTACCGGAGCAGTTATTACGATTCGCCGCAGGCAATTGATCATTCACTATCAATGATTTGAATGCTTCTGCATCGCCGGGCATATGCACGCCACACTGCAGAAAACTTTCATCAATACCGATCTTCTTCTGCATCTTTTCCACAGTCTGCACATGCATATCACTGCCCTCATGTGATGCACAAGAAATTGAAAGCTCAGCCGTTGTAAAATTAAAATGCTCCACACCGCCGCGTTCAACAAATGGCAGCGCCTGGAATGGCTTGGCACTGGAACGTAAAAAGGCAACCGTGTGCGGGTCGCCTTTTGATGCGAGTAATTTTCCAGACGAATCTACAACTGCGATGGAACCATAATGAACAGATTCGACGATGTCTCCACGGGTTGTTTCAAATAGAGGCTGTACAGTCACTATTCATCCACAGCCTGACGCGACGCAGGCAGATAGTGGCGCACATAGTAATTGTGCAAGCCGAAACGCAGACGGTGGGAATATTGCTGCTGTTTTGAAACTGGAGATTTGAATCCCTTTAAAATCGAGGCAGCAAGCTTATCGGTGACATTCGTGGCAGTAGATTTTTTCTTTCCAAGTTTTTCTATCTTCGTATGGATATTCTTGAGCAAATCAGTCTGGCTTCGAATGGCTTGTGGGGAGACTGATCCTGATCGTCCGCTAACCACGGTAAAGCTTTTGAAATCTCCACCTTGCAGGTATTCAAGCGATTCCAACCACGAGGGGATATCTGCATGAGCAAGGAACGGCGGCTCTCCTTTAACAACAGTATCGCCGATGAACACGACCTTTTCTTCCGGCAAAATAACCCAGATCGCACCTTCGGTGGGGCCAGGATGACTCTCGAGGATGATTGGCGTATCGCTCCAATGCAGTGACATTTTTTGCCCGAAGGAAATTTCAGGCGGCGCCCAGCGTACACTCCCCAAACCGGGGATTGCCTCCCAATTGGCACCGGTCTCATCTCCCTGTGCCTTGAAGGTGTTCGGGCGATTCCGGAAAGCGCGTGCAGTCTCCTCATGTGCGATAATCGTACAATCCATGGCACGGACGCCAAGTGTGCGATCCGGGTGTGAATCGAGGTTGATCAATACCCGTTCATGCCCGTTACCCATGCCCATAAGGGAAGCCCGCCATGAGCGTCCATCTTCAGGCGCGGGCGGCGCGTCGATCTGAATTAACCCACGTGACTGTGTAATGGCACCCAATGTCACACCGGGGAATCGTTCTTCTATATACACATTCTTTGCAATTACATCCATTTACTAAAATCTCCTGATAGCAACAAACCACCCTTGGTTATGCTGCTTAATTTATCTATCAGTTACTATTTACCTGCTCATCCGTTGCAATCGGGAAGGTAAAGTGGAAGGTCGAGCCGCGATCTACTTCACTCTCAACCCAGATACGTCCGCCATGTCCCTGCACAGCAAGACGGCAAAAGGCAAGACCGATGCCCAAACCGCCAGCCTTACTTTGCCCGCGCAACCGTGTGAACTTGTCGAAAACATGGTCCTGTTCTGATAACGGAATACCCGCTCCTTGATCTTTGATCCAAAAATGCATCCACCCATCCTCAGCTTTTGCACCGACTGTGATCGTACTGCTCGAGGGAGAATATTTACATGCATTTTCGGTAAGATTGATCAACACACGGCGCGCCATGTCCTCATCCACCCAGAGGGCCGGCAGTTCATTGGGAAGTTCTTCTATAAGGGTCTGCCTTCGTCCTCTGGCAGCAGGTTCCACATCTTTCAAGACATTCTGGATTAACGGCAATGTTTCCACTACAGATTGGTCGGCAACAGTTTGTCCGGATTCCAAGCGGCTGACATCGAGCAGGGAACTGACAAGGCGTTGTATCCGGTCTGTTGAGTTCTCGGCAATCTTGAGAATGGAAAGAACCGTTTCGCGTTCTGTTTCCGGTATCATATCTGCAATTACATCCAGGCTTGAAACGATATTGGCAAGCGGTGAACGCAAATCATGATAGATCATCGAAGTCAGGTCTTCACGCAGGCTATCCAGCTCCTTGCGTTCGGTTATATCACGCAATATCCATTGGATCGAATCTGCTTCGTCAAATTCCACACGACGTGCGTGTATTTCGATGGGGATATGTGATTCATCCTGCTTATGCAAAGATGATTCATATGTATGTGTTTCGTTGTTACGCAGGAACTCAAATTCCATGCCGGTCTTGGCCCAGTTCACTTCGTGTATCTGGTCAATGCTCAGTTCATGCAATTCTTCGCTTGAATAGCCGCTCAGCAAACTTACCTGGCGGTTGGCTTCAAGAATGTGACCTTCCCAATCGGTTATCGCCATTGGGTCGATACTATCTTCAAACAACTCACGATAGCGCTGATGCGCGGCTTGCAAACGCTCGAACAATTGTGCATTTTGGATGGTCGTCCCCGCCAGACCGCCGATACCTGTCATCACCAACAATGCATCTGGATCAAATGATTGGGAAACAGGATTGATCGCTTCGAGCACACCGATGACACGTCCCTGTGCCTGGATCGGTGCCACCAACAGAGACCGCATCTCGACTCCCCCCGGTCTGTCTACGTCACTAAAATTCTTTGCCTTGCCGACGTCCGGTATTACCATTCCGCGCCCCTCACGTGTAACCGCTCCAGCAATCCCCTTCCCCAGTTCGATCTTCGCGCCAAGGATATTACCGGCATTATTCCCGGCTGCTGCACGGAAGACGATGTTTTCTCCATCGATCAAGCCGAGCGCAACAGTCTCCACTTGCAAAGCCTGCATGGATTGTATGAGTACGCGCTGATACACATCATCCATACGAAGTGAAGCATTCATTGCAGCTGCGCCTTCTGCCAACGCGGTCATCACTCGTGCCTGACGCTGACTCTCCGTATAAAGACGCGCGTTCAACACTGCAATACCTGCCTGATCGGCGATGGCTTGCATCAGGTCAACTTGTTGTTCGGAAAAGGCATTGACCGTTGTATGCACCAGCGTCAACACACCCACTAATTGTTCACGTGCCAGCAAGGGAACACAGATTGCCGACTTTGTGCGGTCTGTTGTATCGTCCTGGCGCATTAACCAGCGTTCGTCCTGGCTGGTATCAGGCACATATACACCCCTGCGGTTCTGAATGACCCAGCCTGCAAGACCACGTTCCATGGTTTCACGCATCTGTTGGGTGGTATGCTCATGGATCTGTTTGCCATATACGATGGTGGCATCCACTGCCTTACCTGCATCGTCCAACACAAGAATGCTACAACGCTCACCGCCCACATTCTGGATGGCTTCATAGAGTATGCGCTGAAGCACCGTCCGCAGGTCGAGGGCAGTGGCTAATTCACGGCTGACATGGTAGAGAAGTTCGAGTAGTGCTTTTGTTCGGTCTGATTCTTGTGGAATTGTCATAGGCTTCTACACTATCTATATTAATCGAAGTATAGCACAACCCAATCCCACTGTAGACAAGGTAAAATTGGGAGTATGACACTCGATATTCCCCGTATAAAGGCCCTCTGTTTTGACGTGGATGGTACTCTCAGCGATACCGACGACCTGTATGTACATAAAGTAGCCCGCTTCTTTCCACGCTTCCTTTTCAAGGACCCAGACCATGCCGCCCGCCGCTTTGTCATGTGGGTCGAGGCTCCTGGTAACGCTCTGCTAGGACTCACGGATACGATCGGGCTGGATGATGAAATCGTCGCACTGATCGATTGGTTATCACGCCATCAAAAGAAATCGGCCAAAACATTCTGGCTGGTCCCCGGCGTGGATGAGATGCTGAAACAACTCAAGGGACATTATCCGATGTGCGTGGTCAGCGCGCGCGACGAAAAAGGGACTTTGCGTTTCCTGGAACAATTCAATCTCGTCCAATTTTTCGACGCAATTATCACCGGTCAATCTGCTGAACACACGAAACCCTACCCAGACCCGATCCTGCTTGCTGCAAAGAAGTTGGGAGTCCAGCCTGAAGAATGTCTGATGATCGGCGACACGACAGTAGACATACGCGCGGGAAAATCCGCAAATACACAGACCGTTGGTGTATTATGCGGATTTGGAGAAAAACCAGAGTTATTAAGTGAAGGTGCCGATGTGATATTGAACACCACTAGCGAACTGGTTGACCTGCTCACCAATAACAAGTGACCGTCACGCTGGAGGTGACAGTCACTTCAAAGATTTACCTTCCTGGAGAACGATAATCGTAATATAGGTTGACATTACGATCCTGGGCAATTGCTTCCAGTTTTCTTCTATATTCTGTAATCGCATGATCTCCAACCAATGGTCCGAACAATCTTAAGATTGCCGTCAGGAAGAAAAAAATCCTCCTCATTATTGGAATACCCCGCCTGTACTCTGTCAGTCGACTCTCAAGAAAGCGCACATCACCGATGTGCATATATCCCATGGCAAGCAGCGGAACCACAGTGACAATATCAGTTGTGTTCACCACACGATAGACAGAGGATTTTAAATCACGGTCAAATTCCCGGTTTCCCACTCGAGGACTTCCAAAAGTGTAACATGCGGCGATCTGGTTCCTTAAATCTTTGTCGCGTTCAAGATATTGAGTCGCGACTGTGGCAACCGCTGCGCCCAGTGAATGCCCGGTGATGTATAAGGGAAGATCTTCAATCTTTTTACTCTTAACCGCCTTGAGCACCTGAATCTCGATACTTTTATATGCTTCTGCAAATCCCTTGTGTATTCTTCCCTCATAAACAGATGCCTTGAAGGCTTCGGCATCTATTTTTATATCCATCTTTTTCGTAACCTCGGTCCCGCGAAAAGCCAGGACTGCATATTCACCATTCGTGACCAGAAATGCCTGTGTGTCAGTCTTCTCGTTATTGAACTCACCAAGGAGCTTGAATCCACCACTTGCCAACTTTTTGATTAACAAATCCCTATCCTTGCCTCTCTCCTCAAACCGCATATAGACCAGTTGTGACATGGATGCCATCACCCATGCAGTTCGGTCCGAATATGCTGCCCGCTTGATAGGAGTATCGAGCAAAAGGTTGTTTGTCGCAAAATATTTTTTGGCTTCTTCGAGTTCATCCCTGCTAATCAGGCTTCCAGCACGCCCAGTTGATTTTGCCTTTTTCCTTTTTGTTTCAGCCATGGTTCTCTCCTTTTGAGTTGATAGAAATACTATACAGAAATAACAGGACAAAGTCAATTCGATATTGTTGAATACAACCATATCGCCACGACTTCGCTCCAAACCAATATTGCCAACAGAAATACATAGAACGCCGCGCCTTTTAGCCAGAAGGCAGGGAATGCCAAAGCGACTGTGATCCACGTATAAAGGGACAAGTTTTTCCATTGTTGATCAGTGCGAAAGGCAAAACCGAACAGGATCATTGCCGGCATGAGTGTCAGACCAAGAATAACGAATGATAGATCATGTAATCGTCCATGCCAGGTGGCGGGTGTGGAGCGGATGGTTGGGTCGGTGGTAAAAGCCAACCCTGCAAGAGCCAGCCCGGCAAGGGATAATATAAAAGTGGCAACCAAAGTTATTCGTGACGGAGGCAGGCTGAGGCGGAGTCCCGAAGCGAAGATCGCCATCATGAATCCGCTGAGGATGAATGTCACTGTCATGATCCATCCGTAATCGCCTAATGCCAGTCCGCTGGGCCAATCAAATGTCGAGGCGTTGAGTGGATGCCAGCCCAATGAAAGAAGGAAATCATATTTGAGAACTGTGAGCGATGCAACGATAATCCCAAATAATGCAGAGCCAATGATACCCAGGCGTGCAGCAAGCCGTATCATCTAGATAGATATAGAAATATCAAACCCAACAAACCTGGCAACGCCTGCATGTATAAAATAGACCGCTTGGCCGTGAAGCCACCATAGGTACCTGCGATGAGAACACAGATCAGGAAGAAAGCCTTGGTCGCAAAATCACCTGTGACAAGACCCCAAATCAAACCAGCCGCCAGGAAACCATTGTAAAGTCCCTGATTGGCGGCGAGCGATGCAGATGCTTTCGAATATTCAGAAGTCATTTTGAAGGTTTTGCGACCAACGGGATGATCCCATAGGAACATTTCAAGTATGAGAAAGCCGATGTGTAATAATGCAACGAAACCAATAAGAATATTCGCGATCAATGTCATTTTAGACTCCTTGAGTTTTGGGAATGGCACGCGGGGCAGCGAACCATAGGATCAAGAGGATGAAGCCGCCTGCAAAGAACGGGACGGGAGCGCCAACCCATTGAAAGAGCGAACCATAAAAAAGCGGTGCGATGGCATTCGCCGCGCTGTAAAACCCAGCCGATATGCCCAACATCTCACCTACTTCCCTTTTATCGGACGATTTGGTGATCAAACTATTTACTGCGGGATGCAATACACCGCCACCCAACGCCGCAGGGAAACTTGCCACCAACAACCAGATGATTCCAAACCAGCCTTTGTCTGCTTCCTCCGGCAACGCCACCTTGATGCTTTGTGTTGAAAGAGTCAAGTCGCTCTGGCCTGCAAGACTTTCCAGTACCCTGGCCTGGTCATACCAGGGCACAGGGATACGCGGTGTGGATGCAGTGCCAAGCAACCCGATGGCCAATGTGGAAACTCCAAGAATGACCAGCCAGCGGTCCCCTTTTATACGCGACCAGCGCCCAATCAATCCGCCTTGAACAATAATGATAAAGACACCTGCCAATGCAAACAAACCGGCTGTATCGGTGGCACTCATGCCAAGACGCGCAAGCGTGAACAGCGAGAAGAGTTGTTCGTAACCGCCAAATGCCAATTGATAAAAGAACATGATCAAAAGCAGAAATCCAACAGTCGGGCGTTGTAATGCATCAAGCATGGTCTTGAAAGTGAAGGGAGATTTAAGAGATGTGATCGAGGGTGAATCATTTTGATGCGTTTCATGGAACCAGAACGTTGTCAATAAAATGGACATCAGCGAGAAAACAGCCGCCGTAAGAGCAACCGCCTGATAATTGCCATGTGAAAGAGCAAGCACAAGAT